>Ga0315282_10003626_pt1 | contig 27660 bp, 23 predicted proteins | sample YL17G07_20_MG_FD_203693 | JGI IMG/M metagenome (GOLD analysis project Ga0315282, IMG submission 203693) | Sediment microbial communities from Yellowstone Lake, YNP, Wyoming, USA - YL17G07_20 | ecosystem: Environmental > Aquatic > Freshwater > Lake > Sediment | place: USA: Wyoming | collected...
TTTACGTCCTCCGGGTGGAGAAATACCATTCCATCGTCAGGGCAACCGTCCTGAACGGTTTCCTCGCCTACGTCTTTTATGCCGGTGCCCTGGTGCTTGACCTCGGCCGCCCGTGGAACATCATCAACCCCATCATCGGAAACAAGTTTGGGCTGAGTTCGGTTCTGTTCCTCGTTGCCTGGCACTTCCTGCTCTACATGATTGCAGAGTTCGTCGAGATCTCACCGGCGTTCGCAGAATGGCTGGGATTCAAAAGAGTGAGAACAATCCTCAATTCCCTTACCCTCGGTGCAGTGATCTTCGGCATCACGCTTTCAACCCTCCATCAGTCAGGCCTGGGAGCGCTCTTCCTCATGGCCAAGGCGAAGATCCACCCGCTCTGGTACTCTGAGTTCATCCCGGTACTCTTCTTCGTTTCCAGCATATTCGCCGGACTCTCCATGGTGATCTTTGAAGGAACCATCAGCCACCGGGTCTTCGGTGACCAGCTCGACGAGGAACACCTGAGATCGTATGACAACATCGTCATCGGTCTGGGAAGGATATGTGCGGGCGCGATGTTCGTTTACTTCTTCCTGAAGGTCCTCATATTCATCCACGGCAAGCACTGGTTAATCCTCAACACCCCGATGGGATACTGGTACCTGACGGAAGTGATCGGGCTCGTCCTGATCCCCTGCTTCATGTTCCTCCAGGCTGTTCGGAACAGAAACCTTATGCTCATCCGGTGGGCTGCTGTCCTGACCATGCTGGGCATCATCATCAACCGGCTCAACATCTCCGTGATTGCATTTAAATGGTATGCACCGGTACACTACTATCCTGCCTTCGGAGAGATTGTAACTACCCTTACCGTTGTATTTGCAGAGATATGGGTATTCAGGTGGATTGTAAACAGGATGCCAATCCTTCGGGAAGCACCTGAATGGGCAAGGAAGGAAGACAAGTAAGAAACCGGTTGATTTATGGAGGTAGAGCTCATGGCAGAAGAAAAGAGGATTAGAGTCTTAGTGGCAAAGCCCGGACTGGACGGCCATGACCGGGGAGCCAAGGTGATCGTTCGTGCCCTGCGGGATGCGGGAATGGAGGTAATCTATACCGGACTCCGTCAGACACCGGAACAGATTATCAATGCGGTAGTCCAGGAGGATGTGAATGCCCTCCTGCTCAGCATCTTATCCGGTGCTCACAACTACATCTTCCCCCGGATTATGGAAGGGCTGAAAGAAAAAGGGGTGACTGATATCCTCGTCCTTGGTGGTGGTGTGATCCCCAATGAAGATATCCCCGGACTGAAGGCAATCGGGATAGCCGAGATCTTCGGACCTGGCACTACGACTCAGGCAATTATTGAGTATATACAGGGGAATCTGTCCAAGAGGGTTTAACGAAAAGTGCAAATGACAATCCGCCGCAGGCGGACAAATGTCAAATGAAGTCCAGATTTCAAAACATCTGAAGAACTCTATGGAACTGGTTGAACAGGCACTCAAAGGATCAAGCCGCGCCATAGCCAAGCTCATCACCCTGGTTGAGAATCGGGGTGAAGGTGCAGACGAAGTCATGGGTGAGATCTATCCCCATACCGGCAGAGCATACATCATCGGTGTCACCGGCCCACCTGGCTCAGGGAAGAGTACCCTCGTGGATAAGATCACCCTGAAACTCATTCAGCAGGATTTTACGGCAGGGATTATCGCTATTGACCCTTCCAGCCCCTTTACCGGCGGAGCAGTGCTGGGAGACCGCCTGAGGATGAAGAACGTGGACACCCAGGAGAAGGTTTTTATCCGGAGCCTGAGCACGAGAGGTTCCATCGGGGGCTTATCCCGGGCAACCTGCAATACTGCACGGATTCTGGATGCCTGCGGCAAGGACTTTATCGTCATTGAGACTGTAGGTGTTGGCCAGGATGAAGTGGAGATCGTGAGCATTGCTGATACCTCGATTGTAGTGCTCATGCCGGGGACAGGAGATGAAATTCAGACCATCAAAGCAGGGGTCATGGAAATCGGCGACATCTTTGTGGTGAATAAGAGCGACCGGGAAGGTGCTGACAGAACCGCTCAGATGGTACGGATGATGCTCGATCTCAAGCAATCACAGAACAACTGGGTTCCGCCTGTTGTCAAGACAGTGGCAACTGAGGATGCAGGCACTGTGGATTTGATAGAAAAGCTCCATTCCCACCGGGAATATCTCTCCCAGAGCGGAAAATTTCTGGAGCGGAGAAAGGAGCGGGTCAAGACCGAGATCAGAAAAATGGTAGAGGAAAAAATCAGGGCCCAGGTAAAAAGTCTAATCAATGATTACCGTTCTTTCAATGCAATGGTTGAAGAAGTTGTTTCGCGTAAGAAGGACCCCTATGCCTGTGCACGCGAATTAACTAAAAGTTTGCTTAAAAAGCAACTTTTGTAAGGCTGATCAAAAATGTCCAGATGCAAGGCGCCCGAAATCCTGAGGAGTATAAAACCTTGGTCCGCTCCTGCGGTAAATTCTATCGTAAGAACGACCAAACGTTTTTTGTACCTCTGCAACGACGAATGACGAGGGGAATCCGCCATGGCGGACAGATGGGCGTTTTTCAGCAGCCTGCTGAATCACTAAAAAGATTAGGATAAGGAGGGCACCATGAAGGTAAAGAAGATTGACCATATCGGGATTGCAGTGAAGAATCTGGACGAGACCATGAAGTTTTATGCTGATGCCCTGGGGTTAAAGACGGTGGCAACCGAGGTGGTGGAAGACCAGAAGGTGAGGATTGCCTTCATCCCCGTGGGTGACAGCGAAGTTGAATTGATTGAATCAACCTCTCCAGACGGGCCGGTTGCAAAGTTCATCGAGTCACGGGGAGAAGGTCTTCAGCACATTGCCTTCCGGGTGGATAACATTGAAGAAGCCCTCCAGGAACTGAAAAATAAATGTATCAGGCTCATCGATGAAAAGCCGAGAAAGGGTGGCGGCGAAGCCATGATTGCCTTCGTCCACCCCAAGGCCACAAACGGTGTGTTAGTCGAAATAACCCAGAGAGATTAATCCATGTAGGGGCGTATCATGATACGCCCTTTCGAATTTGCCCAGTAGGGGCAGACCCCTGTGTCTGCCCTTTTAGAATGGCAAAAAAATATTGTTGAGCAACCAAGAATCCCTGACCACCACGTTAGTCAGGACAGAGATACATATATGTTGCGGGTAATGCATGCCCAACCCCTCCCATAAGAAATTCTTCAACGCCACAACGTTCATCATTTTAAGTCTTAGTTGCATTTGGATACTTATGGTGCTTTCGGTAAATCCCATTGGGGATTTTCCTCTCAACGATGATTGGGATTATGGACGTACAGTATATTATCTTGTCAAGGAAGGTAATCTACAATTCACAGGTTGGAGTGTACCGACTGTAATTGCCCAAATTGCCTGGGGCGCACTGTTTTGCCTTCCTTTTGGTTTTTCGTTTACCGCCCTGCGATTATCAACCATTGTCCTCGGCCTCATCGGTATTATTGCTACCTACGGCCTCCTGAGAGAAATAAAAGCAAATCAGATAATTGCCTTCATTGGAGCTTTGATAATTGCAACAAACCCATTATTCTTTTCGGTCTCCAATACATTTTTGACCGACGTTCCATTTTTTTCTGTTTCCACTCTTTCATTTCTTTTTTTAATACGTGGCCTCTACCGTGAAAAAAGACTGGATCTTTTGATTGGTACTTTGCTCGCCTGTGTGGCAACTCTTATCAGGCAATTCGGAATTGTCATTCCCTTATCGTTTGGGATTGCTTATGTAGCCAAAAATAGTATGGGGAAAAAGACCCTTCGTACTGCACTTGCTCCTTCCATAATAGTAGGTGCTACTCTCATCATGTTTACCATCTACCGGAAGACACTCAGTTTACCGGACTCAACAAGCTACGATCTGAGCTTTGCCCTTCGCATTCTTAGACAACAACCAATCCGCTCGATAATTTTTCTTACGATAAATCATAGCATGATTTATTTTTTATACCTTGGTCTATCTCTTCTCCCCATTTTGATAATACAAACTGCAAACAAATGGCAATCCATTCCTTATAGAGAAAAAATGCGGACTACTCTTTCATCCCTATTTTTATTCTTCTTATTTATTGCATGGTTTTTATGGCAGAAAAGCCTCATACCAATACCGGGTAATATCTTTTATGACATTGGGCTGGGAGCCGTTACACTCTGGGGGTCGAACACGCCGCCAAATCTGCCGCATGCTCCAAGAGTGGTATGGTACCTCATAACGTTTGCTGCCATCATCGGATCTGTAATGTTAATTCACGCTTTGTTTTCAGCAGTGGCGAAAATTCTCACCTCGCTTGGAAAGAGAAATGAGTCTGAATCCAATGAGTCACCTTTCATCTTTGCTATCTCAACCTCTGTTCTCTACTTTCTCTGCCTATGCCTTCTCCTCTATGCCGCCGACCGTTATGTGATCCCTTTTCTTCCTCTGTTAATGATCTTCATAACGAGTCCGGCAAAACCCGTCCCGTTGCAGGTAAGCCGCCTCAGCTCTTTCTTTGTCGCAGTGCTTCTTCTTGCTTATGGCACCTTCTCTGTAGCAGCTACACACGATTATTTATCATGGAATCGATCCCGGTGGGAAGCGCTCCGCTATCTAACAGAGGAGGCTCATATTTCATACAATAATATAGATGGGGGGTTTGAGTTCAATGGTTGGTATGAACCTGATCCTGCATACCGGAGAAAGATCGAGAAGAACTGGTCATGGTTATTTAGGAAGTTTGACTACACTGATTACGTAATCTCCTTTGAGCCGATCGCTGGCTTCAGGGAAATAAAGCGCTTTCCATATAAACGGTGGATTCCCTATGGGGAAGGCAAAATCTTTATATTACAGAGGCAGTAATCAGAGATTATGACCGGTAGCCCGCAGATTTAAATGCCTGCCTTTTTTGCCTCCTCCCAGAGTTGATCCATCTCCTCAAGCGTACTCTGAGAGGGATCCTTTCCTCTTTCCTTCAGCTTCTGTTCAATATAGTTGAAGCGGGAAACAAAGCGGTCAATAGTCCCTGCAAGGGCTGATTCAGGGCTGATCTCAAGGAATCTCCCGAGATTAACCACTGCAAATAAGAGGTCGCCCATCTCATGGGCAACCCTTTCGCTCTTTCCCTCGCCAATGGCTTTCTTCAGCTCTTTCACTTCTTCGTCCAGTTTCTGCAGAACCCCTTCCCTGTTTTCCCAGTCAAACCCTACCCGCGAAGCCCTCTGCGTAATGAGGTAAGCCCGGTGGAGGGAGGGGATTGACCTGGGAATACCGCTCACGATCGAATCCTCTTCTTTCCCTCCCCTTTTTTCCTGTTTCTTGATCTGCACCCAGTTCGCAACAACCTCATTTGGATCGCTCACAGCGCGCTTCCCGAAGACATGAGGATGGCGCCTCACCATCTTATCTTGTGCCTGTTCAACCACCTCAGCGAGGGAGAATTCCCCCTTTTCCTCGGAGATTTCAATAACGGTGAGGAGCTGAAAGAGGAGGTCCCCCAGCTCCTCTTGTATCTTCCGGGGAGAACCTTCATCAATTGCCTCCTTTGCCTCATGGGCCTCTTCAACGAGATAGTAACCCATCTTATCCCGCGTCTGTTCCCTGTCCCAGGGACAGCCGGACGGGCTGCGGAGTTTTTTGATAACGCCAATTAGACTTCCAATGTCTGTCTTTTTCCCCACTTTTGCTACTTCCGTTGAGAGATATAAGATTTCTTAAACTCTACTGTAAAGGCCGCACATACAAACATCAACGGAATTACAGGCAGATTATAGCGGTCACTTGCCATATATATGCTCGGCGGAATCATCACAAAGAGAAGTATAAAGATCATGGCAGATATGATCAGTGGAGCACGTGGAAAAAGCTTCCAGATGCCAACAATAGTGCTAATAAGCAGTGCTGTGTTACATACAACAAGGAAGAGATACACCAGAACCGCCCTCTCCGATAGATTGAACAGATTTTTGTCAAATATTAACCACCCCTCATTGCTCTCTTTTGTTATGTTCCTCCCACCTGCAAAAATCCTGAACCACGAGATATTCCTTCTTGGCAGCCACCATCCTCTTAAAATACCTTTTACGTGGCATGTGAGAAACGCAACGGGGTGAGCGGAAATTATATGCCGAGCAGTCCTGGCCAATATATCTATCTGTTCCAGGGTGTAGTAATTGCTCGGGGGTTGTATAAATTTCCACCCTGGATTTTCACGTTTAGCCTGTGCTACCAGTTCCGCATAAAAATGAGCATATCGTGGTGACATGACGGAAGGAATATATTCCCCTTGTACTTCTGCCAACGTATAGACCCCGCTGCCAGTAACAAAGTTCATTTCTACGAGTGTAGCAAAAGTCATTCTCCCGAGTACCACTTTATTCCGAATCAACCACGGCGCAAGTAAAATAATCACTATGAAAACAAAAACTGCCGTTTGCCCCAGAGCAATCCCCCACTTTTTCCCCTTGTTGTTTGTATCAGACGATAGACTTTGCATGAACAAAACCATACCAAAAATAGCTGGCAACAGCATACTGGTTGATTTTATGTAGAGGGCAAGTGCACTCAAGACACCGCAATATAAAAGTCTCCGAGGAACTGGCTCAATCATAAGCCAAAACATTATCGAAAAAATAAAGGTTAATACAGGTTCTGGGTAAAAGTGCTGGGCATAATACCATGCAGGTGGCCAGAAAGCGTAGAGTATGCCAGCAATCAATGCAGTACTCTGTGATCCTTTTAATCTTAAAACAATGGCATAGATAAGCAACACGGTCAAAGAATCGAGAATGCATTGTACAATGAGAACACCGTGCGGTCTAACACCAACCATCATGTAAACCGTGGCGACAAGAAGTGGATATCCTGGAGTAATGGCATGCTCAGGTTGGTATGAAGGTTCGAAAGGATTGCCATAGGTGTGATAGCGAAGCAGGTTTACGCCCAATAAATGATAGGCCTCTTCATCCCCCCCAGATAAAGTAGGTACTGAATTCCAGGAATACGCAAGAAGGGTTAATCGGGCACCGACAGCAAGAACAAACAACGTCAATAGAATGTATTTTTTAAAAAAGGACATAAATACAGCCTTTCATATCAATTGTATACTACAAAAATATTCACTGTCACGATAAAAAGAAAATGCAAATTATCTTTCTATAATGTGCCTGCCTGTAATGATTATTTCTTGACACTCAGTATAAAATAACCTATCGTTTTTCCTCAAACATTATAAATATCATACGAAGGTATTTATGAACAGGAAGAACATCTACTGGATCTACTGGGGAATATTTCTTATTGCTCTGGCAACGCTTACCTGGGAGATTCTGCTGACCAGAATCTTCTCGGCAACCATGTACTACCATTTCGTCTTCATGTCCATTTCACTTGCCATGCTGGGATTTGGCTGCAGCGGGGTAGTTGTCTTCCTGTTCCCCAGGTTTTTCTCAAAAGAAAAAAGTGATGACCACCTCTCCCTCTTCTCTGCCCTTCTCTCGGTAACCATTTTTGTAGCCATCATTGTCTATCTTCGGGTAGATTCACAGATTACTCCTTCCTTATCATCTTTTCTGGTACTCTTCAAAATATTTTTCTTCATCTTTCTGCCCTATTTCTTTTCCGGAATCATCATCACCCTCATTCTCAAGCACTATGCAAAAAACGTTACCACCCTGTACTGCTGTGATCTCATAGGTGCTGGACTGGGTTGCATTCTCGTCATCAGCCTGCTCTTCATCTATGACGGGATCAGCCTCGTCCTGCTCACGTCATTCATGGCAGCCATAGCCTCCATCGTATTTGCCCGGCATTGCTCAAACAGAATATTGAAAAGACTCAGTCTCTGTATTGCCCTCTTGTCGCTTATCGCATTTATCAGCAATGCCTATATCTACCGGTTCTTAAAAATCAACTATGTACAGGGAACCCCTCAGACCGGCATTATCTTTGAAGAGTGGAATCCTATTAACCGGGTCACTGTGACTCCACAAAATTATTTAGGAAACAAATCCTTAAAAATAAACTACGATGCAGCTGCACTGGCACACATGAACTTCTTTGATGGAGACATTAACAAGGTCAGTTATTTACAAAACTACATTGTTTCACTCTATTATCAAATCAGAAAGAACGCTGAAGTCTTGATTATCGGAGTCGGAGGTGGGCAGGACGTCCTGTCCGCCTATATCAACGGACATCGTAAGATTGACGGAATAGAAATAAATCCCACCATTGCCCGGCTGAATACGGATGTCTATCGTGACTTCAATGGAGATCTCTTCGCACAACCGGGGATAAAGATGTTTGTTGATGATGGGAGAAACTTTGTTCGCCATTCCAATAAGAAATACGACATCATCCAACTGAGCAATGTGGACAGCGGAGTCGCCAGTTCATCCGGCGCCTTTACGTTTGTGGAAAACTCCCTCTATACTATAGAGGCCTTTAAGGACTACTACCGCCACCTGAAAGATGACGGTGTCCTCTGGATTGGCAGGTGGAGATTCCGCAATGATTCAGAAAATTTCCGAGTTCTCACCAGTGCTTTGAGTGCTCTGGAAGAACTCGGAATCAACGAACCTGACCGGCACATTGTGATGATAGCAGAAAAACCCAGGCCAGAGTGGTGTCAGGCACTTTTTCTCCTGAAAAAAAGTCCATTCCCTACAGAAGAGATCAAAGCAATAGATGACCTGAGAACCAAAATGAATCTGGAGTGGCTGCACCATCCTGAGAAAAAGATGGATAATCCCTTTGATGACTACCTGTTCTCAACAGACAAAAATGCCTTTCTCAAACAGTATCCTTTACGAGTAGACCCCAGTACCGATAACTGTCCCTTCTTTTTCAATTTCCTGAAACCCACCCACTACTTCTGGAAGCTCCCTGACATGCTGACCCACTTCACCTATCCGGTATTCATGTTCAAGTCGCTCTTCGTCATTGTCTCTATCATGGTTTTTCTTGCCATCGTTCTTCCCCTGATCATCTTCAAGTGGAACAGCACTTCTCACAGCAACCTTGTGTCTTTCCGCGGAGGGTATCTCTTTTACTTCACCTGCCTTGGACTTGGGTTCATGCTGGTGGAAATCCCCCTGATCCAGAAGTTCATTCTCTTTCTGGGCCAGCCCCTCTATGCCATAGCTGTTATTCTCTCAACCCTGCTCATCTCCTCGGGGACGGGCAGCTTGCTGGCAGGTAAATTCTCCGATCAGACAACGTTTAAACGGTTACCAGCGATTATTGCCATTCTCTGTATTCTCCTAATCATCTACATCTACGGACTGCCGGTGACCTTTGAGACATTCCTGGGGAAATCAGGATTGGGAAGGGTTTTCCTCTCCATAATGCTCATCTGCCCCCTGGGGCTGCTGATGGGAATGGCTTTCCCGCTGGGGATACGGCTTCTTGAAGAGGATGGGCCAGCTATGATCCCCTGGGTATGGGGAGTGAACGGGGCATGTTCGGTGATGGGTTCAATCCTGGCGTGGGGACTATCACTCAACTTCGGCTATAATACAACGCTCTGGACTGCTACCATCATTTACGGCTGCGCCTGCCTGGTCATGTTTCTAAAACCAGATCCGGTGCAGCAATAGAGAATATACCTTCAGCGAAATGTTGTCGTTTCCTATAATAAAAAAAGAAGTCCATTACACCTTATGCATAATGGAGAGTATATGAACCGAAAAGGCACATACTGGGGGATCTTTTTTATTGCTCTTTCAACCCTTACCTGGGAAATCCTATTGACGCGAATATTTTCAGCAACCATGTACTACCACTTTGTCTTCATGTCCATATCACTTGCCATGCTGGGATTTGGTTGCAGCGGTGTTCTTGTTTTTCTGTTCCCCCGGTCTTTTTCAAAGGAAAGGTGTGCTGATCATCTTACACTTTTTTCCTCACTCTTCTCTGCAACAATTATTGTAGCTATCCTCATTTATCTTCGGGTGAGCACTGCTATTATTCAACCGTCCCTCTCAACTTTTTTAGTTCTGTTCAAAATATTCTTCTTCATATTCCTGCCTTATTTATTTTCCGGGCTTACCATCACCCTTGCCCTTAAACATTATTCAAAAAACGTTACCGTATTATACTGCTACGATCTTGTAGGAGCAGGGCTCGGCTGCATCTTCGTTATCGGCATGCTCTTTATTTACGACGGAATCACCCTCGTCCTGCTGACATCGTTTATGGCAGCCCTGTCTTCTATTATATTTGGCCGTACCAGTAATGTAAAATCACTTAAAATACTCAGCCTCGGTTTAGCCTTTTTAATTCTTTTTATCTTCCTTTGCAACGCGTATTTATCCCGCTTCCTCAAAATACGGTACGTACAAGGGGTACCACAAACCAATATCATCTATGAAAATTGGAACCCCATTAACCGGGTTACAGTATTTCCTGCTGACTATTTTGGACATAAAGCCCTCAACATTGCTTACGATTCAACCGCACTGGCAATGATACATGTCTTTGATGGAAATAAGAAAAGTGCTGCTTATCTCAACAATGCACCCCAATCGTTTTACTATCAGATCAGGAAAAATGCCGACATCCTCATTATCGGTGTTGGGGGGGGACAGGATGTACTCAATGCCTATATTAACGGCTATAAAAAAATTACCGGAATAGAAATAAACCCCACAATAGCCCGTCTCGATACACAGGTTTACCGTGACTTCAACGGACATCTTTTTGATCAGCCTGGTATAGAACTGATTGTAGATGAAGGGCGCAATTTTGTCCGACATTCAAAAGATCAATACGACATAATCCACTTGCCGAATGTTGACAGCGGCGTTGCCAGCTCGTCTGGTGCCTTTACCTTCGTAGAAAATACTCTCTACACTGTTGAGGCGTTTAAAGACTACTACGCACATTTGAAGGATGATGGAGTACTATGGATCACCCGCTGGAAGGCCAAGGAAAAAAATCTATTTTTAGAAGATTTCAGAATCCTTACTGGTGTAGTCCGGTCACTGGAGGAATCAGGGATTCAACACCCAGAAAAACATATTGTCATGCTCGAAGAACAGTACCGCCCATACTGGAGGCAGGTTATCATTCTCACGAAAAAAATCCCGTTCCTCCCGGATGAAATAGCTGCCATAGACGAACTGTGCAACCAGATGAAACTCGAGTGGCTGCACCATCCTTCACAGCGGATGGATAACACCTTGGACGATTACCTCTTTTCTTCTGACAAGCAGGCGTTTATCAAGAACTATCCCGTCCGGGTCGACGCCAACACGGACAACTGTCCTTTCTTTTTTAATTTTTTAAAACCCATCCATTACCTGTGGAAACTGCCAAGCCAGGAAACCCATTCAACCTATCCGGTTTTTATTTTTAAATCACTTTTTCTCATCATTTTCCTGATGGTTCTGGTCACGATTTTCCTCCCCTCCCCATGCTGCTTTTCAAGAGGAATGCCCACGATACACAATCCGTTCATTACCGCGGAGGGTACCTCTTCTACTTCACCTGCCTCGGGCTGGGATTCATGCTGGTGGAAATCCCCATGATTCAGAAGTTCATCCTCTTTCTGGGCCAGCCCCTCTATGCCATAGCAGTCATCCTCTCAACCCTGCTCATCTCCTCAGGAACGGGCAGCCTGCTGGCAGGGAGGTTTTCCAATCAGACAACACTCAAATGGTTACGTACGGTTACTTTCATCCTATGTATCCTCCTGATCATCTACATCTATGTAATGCCGGTGACCTTTGAGACATTCCTGGGGGAGTCAGGATTGACAAGGGTTATTCTCTCCATTCTGCTCATTTGCCCTCTGGGGCTCCTGATGGGCATGGCTTTCCCCCTTGGGATACGGCTTCTTGAACAGGATGGGCCAGCTATGATCCCCTGGGTATGGGGAGTGAACGGGGCATGTTCGGTGATGGGCTCAATTGTGGCCTGGGGGTTGTCACTCAATTTCGGCTACAATGTGACGCTCTGGACCGCTACAGTTATTTACGGCTGCGCCTGCCTGGTTATGACTCTCAAGGCCTATTCCGGAGGAAATAACGGAGCACGATCATAAAAAACTCATTTAACACTTGACAGCTTTTTCTGAAAGATATATTTTTTGTCAATAAAATTGATTGTATTAGCATGGGAAAATGCATGTTTTGGACGGATGAAAATGGAGTATATAGCGAGTTAGTGCTCCGGCTTTCCGAGTGTTTACGTTTCCCTGCGCATCAACCGCCGAGCGTCAAAAAAGCAAATTCTTATCAATATCAATCATGCCACACACGCTCAGCGTTCTGATTCCGGTCTACAACGAACGGGCGACGATCGAACGCTTGCTGACACAGGTCGTTTCGGTTGACACGGGGCTTCAGCTCGAAGTGCTCGTCGGCGATGATGGATCTACCGACGGCACGCGCGAGATCCTATCGAAGCTGGCGCTGCCCGGCGTCACCGTCATTTTCATGCCCAAGAATGTCGGCCGCGGCGGGGTCATCAAGCATCTCTGGACTCTCGCGACCGGTGACGTGTACATACATCAGGATGCCGATCTCGAGTACGACCCGCGCGACTACATTCGGTTACTCCAGCCCCTGCTTTCCGGCGCAGCCGATGTGGTGTACGGCAGCCGCTTCAAGGGATCAGTCGAAAAGATGCGCTGGGTGAACCGCATGGGCAACCTGACGATGTCGGCAACGGCGCGTTTCCTGTACGGCGTTCAGGTGTCTGACTTGATGACGTGCTACAAGATGTACCGCGCGTCGCTTGTCCGCGGCCTGCAGATTCGGGCGAGCGGATTCGATTTCGAAGCGGAGTTCACCGCACGCCTTGCGCAGCGGGGAGCACGGTTTGCCGAAGTCCCTATCAGCTTCACGGGGCGGACATTCGAAGAGGGCAAGAAAATCCGAGCGTTCGACGCCGTTCGAGTGATGCGCGAGCTCCTACGCTGCAAGCTACTGGGAGATGCACGTGGGTGACCTGCGAGACAGGATGGTCGGCGTTATCCTCGCGGCTGGCAAGGGCGCGCGGATGTATCCTTTTTCGGAGCGCAGCCCGAAGCCGATTCTGCCAATTCTGAATCGGCCGCTGCTCGCCCATCAGATCGCCGTGATGTGCGACTGCGGCATCGCCGAAGTCCACATAGTCGTCGGCCACTTCGGGTATCAGGTCGCCAGCATTTTCGGCGACGGCTCGCAGTATGGCGTCCGCATCCGGTTCGTGGAACAGGAAAGTACGCTGGGGCTGGCGCACGCTGTCGGCGCGCTCGAACAACATGTACAGGTTCCCTTCCTGCTGATGCTCGGCGACATCTACTTTCACCTGAATGCACCGCTCAGACCGCTGCTCGATGAAGTGCTTGCCGGCGAGGTCAACGCCAATCTGGTGAGCATGTACGAGCCGGACCCGGAAATGGTGCGGCGCAATTTCGTCATCCAGGCCGACGAACACTGCCTGGTACACCGCGTCATTGAAAAACCGCGATACGTCGACAGTCAGCTCAAGGGCTGCGGATTGTACGTGTTTGACCAGCATATATTCGACGCGATCCGCCGGACACCGCGCACCGCCATGCGTGACGAGTACGAGATCACCGACAGCATCCAGATTCTCATCAATGACGGGTACGTCGTGCGGCACCAGCCGATCGTCAAGCGTGATCTGAACCTGACGAAGCCGGAGGATCTCCTCGAGATCAACCTCATCGAGCTCGCGCAGCGCGGGTTGACGCATCTCGTCGGCGATCATGTCACCGCTCCGGAAGGTACGCGCATCGAACGGAGCGTAATCGGCGACGGAGTGGTCATCCGGCATCCCATCCGGATCTCAAACAGCGTAATCATGCCGAACGTGGACGTTGAAGCTACGTCTGATCTCGATTCGGTAGTAATGGACGGCGAGCACCTGGTGTATTGCCCGGGCATCGCCAACGGAATCAAGCCATGACGGGCGTCACCCACGCTCTGGTCACGGGCGGCGCGGGTTTTATCGGCTCGCACCTCACACGGACACTCCTCGCGCAGGGAACGCGTGTGACGGTGCTGGACAACCTGTCAGTCGGCCGCCGAGAGACGGTGCCGGATGCCGCGCGCTTTGTCTGCGGCGATGTGCGCGATTCGGCAGCAGTGGCCGATGCGCTCACCGGAGCAAATGCCGTCTTCCACCTCGCCGCCCAGGTTACCATCCGAGGCAGTTTCGACCGTTTCTGCGAGGATCTCGACACCAATGTCATGGGGACTGCGCACCTGCTGCGGGCAATGGATCCCTCACGGGTTCGCTGGTTCGTCCTCGCCTCGTCCATGGCGGTGTATGCAGACGCCGAGAGTCCGGAGCCGATTCCGGAAAGCCATCCGACGAAGCCTCTTTCGCCTTACGGCGTCGGGAAGCTCGCCGCCGAGGGCGTGTGCCAGCAGGTATGCGAGGCGCGAGGCGTGCCGTTCACTGCGCTTAGGTATTTCAATACGTTCGGTACCGGCCAGACTTATACGCCGTATGTGGGCGTCATCACGATTTTCGTGACCCGCCTGCTGCGCGGAGAGCCCCCGGTCATTTTCGGTGACGGTGAACAGCAGCGCGATTTTATCCACGTTGATGACATCGTGGCCGGCACGATCGCCGCGCTTGGTCGCCGCCCCGGCATCTACAACCTCGGCACTGGCCATGGGACGTCTCTGAATGCCCTCGCCCGAATGATCACGCGGCGACTCAAACCATCCGTCGAACCGGTGCTCGCCCCGCCACAGGCCGGCGAGCTGCGGTTTTCGGTTGCCGACATCACCGCCGCACGCGAGGCGCTTGGCTTTGCGCCAACCCGAACGCTCGAGGACGATCTTGATGCCGTCGTCACCGACATCAGGACGCGAGCGAGTCTTCGAAACACCTAACGAGCGATTTTCATATAGCGAAGTTTTGGGCCTTTCGATCGGCCTTGGGTTACTTCGCCGCCGGCCAAAGCATAGGACGGGAAGTGCGCGCATAGCACGCTATACCGGATCTCAGCGAGAAGTTTCCCTCATTGAAACCTATCTTTACGTATCAGAGAAGGAAGAGTTTTGTTACGTTCCTCTTTGCAACTCATAGAGAGCAATCGGTATCGGATAAAATTCCGAATGGGGAACATAAAAAAGCTGCTTTTCCATGTTGAGGGTACCGCTGATCGCTTCACCCGGCTGCACCTCGCAGAACAAAAGGTAGTCAAATTTACTCTTAAAAAACAGGAAGTGGTCGTATTCATTGATGTTGTAGATTTTCTCTTCATAATAAATGTGATCGGGACGGGCAACAGTAATGGAAAGATCCGGCCGTTTTATGAGGAAGGGAAACACCCAGCTCTCTGTCTGGCCGATCAGGAGCACGCGCTTACCCGGCTCGTGACGCGAAAAGGTATTCAGGAGTTCCTTGGTGGTGAATCGCGTGTCATAATAAGCAGTCCGATGCTTTACATAATACAACCAGTGAAAAACCAAAAATCCCGGATTTGATAATCTCTCCGTCACGGAACGGGTCACCTTTCAGAAACTTTTTTGAAAGAGCAGTCAAAGCATGCAAATCTGCGAAAGGTTTTTTGACATTCAAAAGCGATGTAGAGAAAAGACTCAAAGCAGAAATGCTCACTATCAGTAATCTAAGATAACGAAAAGAATTATATCTTGAAACCCTGTGAAGTAAAAATGCTACACAGAGCCCGATTCCAGCAAAGAACAAAGAAAAGTATCTCACGCTACACGGGAACCAAACTATTTCATAAGAAACGATAACGAAAAAAGCTAAGAGTGAGAGGGATACTACCCGGCAATATCCCTGCCCTCTCAATAAGGAGAACAGAATCGATGGTATAATCAACGCGAATCCAATGAAGCCATACCATGCGTAATCTTCATGAGGTACATTGCCCCAGGTCGCACTGAATGGCCTGAAAGTAAGTGTGTCTATGAATTGATGGTCTCCCAATATGGTATTGTGAAGATTTGTCAGACCGTCTCTGATGGCTTGGAAGGGAGGATCTACAGACTGCAAAAGATACCTCATGATGTTTATTGAGCACCCAAAAAGGCTATACTGATTCAGATGGCTATCTAACTGGGCTTTCGGTTCTCCAGATATATTTCCGCAAAGAATAAGATTATTCCCCAGATTGAGCATTAAACACACAAACAGACAAAGGGGTAAGATGTACAAGCATTTTTCAGCAGTTTTCATCGACAGGAATGAAAAGGGAAGGAGAAAGAAAGCAAAGTAACTTTTAACGGACAATCCATAGATGAAAGTTACCATCAGTATAAAAAGGTGTATCAATTTTGACGACTGATAGAAATTATATCCCGCCAAGAAACATACAATGCTAAGAGCTGCACAGGGTATGTCATTTTTTGTAGTAGTTGCCTGAAGAATAAGGCCTTTCAATGAGGCAATGATAAAACACGCAATCACACTCAGAGAAACCTTGTTGAAGATTTTCTGCACTAAGCCATACGTGCCGAGTACAATGACGGTATAGCTGAGAAAACTGAAAATGGGCAATCCATAATCCGAGTAAAAACGGAGAAAGAGAAATGATAAAATATTATACCCCCATGGATAGGTAGCTTGAGCATATCTGATAAAGTTCTTTAGGAATAAGCTTCCTTCTTGTTGGAACATAAGTACCCTTGTCAGATGGTACGTCATGCTGTCCCAGTTGCTTGGCGGCAGGAGCAATACCTGCAAAAAAAGGTAAACCCAAACAAAGATTATGATTGTTGGAATAACTTTATAATCTTTGTAAAACTGACCCAACTCCTTTATTGCTTCGTGGATATGCCTTTTCCCTTGCCAGATTTGATAAGAAGAAAAAGCTATAACACACATATCAAACACATAATAGAATTTCTGAAGATGCATGAAAAAGAATATCTTGATAGACAACGAGTAAATCGAGAAAAGAAGAAGAACCGAATAGCAATACGATTCTGTCGAGGTCAGAGAATATTTTTTAAAGACAGTAAAAAGGCCTAAAATAAAGATACCTATTTCAATAATGACGAAAGAAGAATATAAAAAACTACTCATTCTATTCCACTTCGAACCATTCAGGGGCTGACAGCAACTTTTTTTAAGTTAACGCCCTTATTATGCTATCGTTTTCTCATACTTGCAGCTTAGCTGGAAAATCTTTGTTTATTATGAATATTTCATTTGATTATGTCAAAAATTTCTATAGAATTATGTAACAGTTCAGGCTACAATTCACCGTGTATATCCCAACAAACAGGGGAGCAAATTCACACATTACTTATCCAAAGAGACTTCAAAATTTATGAATCAGCGACTTCGTTTACAATGGTTCTTTTTGATTATATTGTCTTCTCTCTGGCTATTAATTTCTCTAAATTTTATTATAACGCTGCCGAAGGTGAATTGGTTTGCTCACGATATGTGGGGACATGTCAAATACAGCACTATCATTCATCAGGAAAAAAGATTACCCCTTCCTTACGAACATTTCCAAACCTACCAGCCGCCGCTCTACTATCTTATTAATCAGATGTTCTCGCCGAAGACTGAGTATCACCTACTGAAAGTACGTCTACTCTCTGTTATCTATGGTCTCATTTTTTTGCTGTGCTGCCACCTTGTTATGAATCAATGGAACACACCAAGGGCTATTCAACTGCTGGTTCTTATTTACTTCATGAGCATTCCTGCCTTTGTTCACCTTTTTACAACCTATAACAATGACTCCCTGGCAATGGCTTTATCAGGAGCGATTATTGCTGCAAGTGTTAAATGTTTCTTCAAACCAAAGACCTCTTTGCTGCTTCTTCTCTTTGTATTGGCAGTTCTTGGTGTTTATGCAAAATATAATGTAATATTATTATTTGTTGCGATAGGAATTCTTCTCTCAGGTGCCTTTATTGCCCGGGCCGTAGCCATGAAAAAGGTATTGCTGATTGTATTGCCTTTATTACTGGGTTCCCTGACACTTATTCCGTATCTGAGATTTCATAATTACGCTTATACTGGTAAATATCTGCCTGACAATGCCGACATCTGGCCCTTAAGCCCCTTTTGGGATATCAAGGCAAAAACTGGTTATCTCAGGTTCTTTTTTAAACCGCCAGCACTTACTACGGGAGAATGGACTGACCCTTATGCTTTTGACGCTGATTTCCATTATGAATTATCACCCAAGCTGTTTTACTGGGCCAAGGGTACCTATTTGTCATCGGTTATAAGCACATCCCTGTTTGGGGAGTATAACTACAGTAAAAAAGTCCCTTCTGCAGACAAATGGGCATGGATAACCTTATGGGTCCAGGTTTTTCTGTTGGTTAGTGTTTCTTATACGAATAAGGATGTGAGGGCAATGTGCTGTTTCCTATTGTCGAGTTTATTCGTATACGCACTCTATATCCGTTTTTCCCATCACATATTTAATTGCGTGAATTTCCGGTTTTTCGCCTGGATTGCCGTCCCCCTCTGTGTGCTGGTTGCTTCAGAATTGAGTAAATGCTACAAAGAGAGGCGGAATAAGTATTTCCTATTGCTCATGTTACTTACAGTCGGGAGTGTGGCCCATGTACTGTTTTTTACCCTGTTGAACACCCATTTACCATGAAACCACTCCTTTCCCTCATCCTTCCTATTTATAATGAAGAAAACAACATTGACGAATTATATCAAAGAAGCCAGAAGGTCCTGGCATCACTGGGAGCATATGAAATCATTTTTATCAATGACGGCAGCAGGGACGGCTCGCTCCAGAAAATAATCGACCTCTCTCACAAAGACAAGAATGTTAAAATAATCGATTTTTCAAGGAATTTCGGCCACCAGATCGCCATAACAGCCGGTTTGGACCATGCGAAGGGGGATGCAGTTATCATCATGGACAGTGACCTGCAGGACACACCGGAAACCATTGAGGAGATGGTAAAAAAATGGAAAGAGGGCTATGAGGTTGTATACGGCAAAAGAAGAACCCGCAGAGATGGGGTTTTTAAGAGATCCACCGCCTTTATCTTTTACCGCCTGCTGAAAAGATTCACGAACATTGAAATACCTGAGGACACCGGCGATTTCCGTCTCATGGATAAAAAGGTTGTCAGGGAGATGAAAGGACTGCGCGAGCACTCCCGCTTCATGAGGGGTCTTACCTCATGGGTTGGCTTTAAACAGACGTCGGTTTTCTTTGACAGAGAAGAGAGAAAATACGGCACGACCGCTTATCCCATGAGCAAGATGCTTAAATTTGCCATAGACGGGCTTACTGCCTTTTCTTACATGCCCTTAAAACTTGCAGCTTATTTGGGCTTCACCACCGCTTTCTTAAGTGTCATCGGAATCATGTACGCCTTATACAGAAAGATCTTTCACCCCGAGGAAGTAATTTCCGGCTGGACCTTTACCATTATCTGCATCTTTTTTATCGGGAGCATCCAGTTGATTGTCCTGGCAGTCATCGGCGAATACATCGGGAGAATCTACACGGAAACCCAGCAGAGACCCCTCTATATTGTCCGGCAGAAGATCAACCTTGAAGAAAAGCAAGGAGATAGTGGTCAATAAAACCCTCCATATCCTCACAATCTCTTTATTCCTGGGATTTATTTCCTTTCTTTTCTTTGCCTCCTCAAGAGCAGGTCTCAATTTTGATTCTTCCTATAACCTTCTTTCCTACCAGAGCCTTTTTAACGGAACCGGCTTTGTCTATGAGTATGACGGCAAAAAGATCCCCTTTGACCCGGTAATCAGCACCGGGCCGGAGCTCTACCTTCCGGCTTTTTTTATCTGGAAGCTTACAGGTCAGACGAGTTATCAGGCCGCGGTTCTCGTTGCGGTTGCCTATTTTATTACTTTCATGTCTTTTTTTCTGTTCGGCATTTTAAAGGACGGGTCCCAGCGGTTCATAGCCCTCTTCACGTTCCTTTTCTGGTTTTTTTCCAATGGAAAACTCTTTGGAATAAGTTCGAACCTCTTCGTTGATCCGCTGGGTGAGGCCGCTGCAGCATGCCTTGTTTTTGCCGGGTTTTATCTTCTCAGCACAAAAAATATTTTTCTCGGGTTTCTGCTGTTAGGTCTTGCGCTGGATACCAAGCCCAATATTATTATTGCCCTCATTCCTACGGTTGCAATCTTCGTCTTGCAAAACATGTTCTTGCCGGAATGGAAAAGGAAAAAGTACGCTGCTTTTTTCCAGGTCGGCATTAAGGTTATTCCTCTGTCTCTTTTGATTCTCTTGCCATATCTTATGTATTCAAAGATAGTGCCGCAGCTTGTTCTCAATAATCATGACAAGAAGGTATGGCAAGAGGCCAGCATTGAGAGAAATGCCTTTATGAGGAATCTCGGATTTGGCCACGCGATTGACCTCCTTAAAAATCCCACGATGAATGGAATATATCTCTTTTTAGAGAAACTCCAACATAAATTGGAACGTTTACAATCTTATTTTGGCAATAGTTACTTCCTGGTTGCCTTATTTGGCTTCTTACTGGTCTCACTCCTCATTTTCTCCAGAGGGCACTTTTCTTTTTACATCTTCATCTTTTCCGCATTTTCTATCCTGTGGTGGCTTTTTATGCCTCGTACCACGTGGTACCGCTATTTCTTTATCTCCGAATTTATCACTATTCTCGGGATGGGTACGGTTCTCTCCTCCTTCATAGCAAAAAGGAGAATTGCTGTCTTGATTCTGCTCCTAACAGTTCTTGCCGCTTTCTCTCTCCCCCGATTTTCTATAGACTGGCTAAAACAGTCTCTCAATGGAGAAGAAAAAGAGAATCTGACGCTAATGAAGGGAAAAATTGAACAGATTGACGAGAAGAAAATCTTTACCTTTGGCTTCCTCCAATGCCCCCAGCTCATGTTCCTGACCAATAAGCGTTTCCAGGATTTCTTCAATAAGAATAAATTAGAAGCAGCAAGGAAAGATGAAGCTTATTTTCTATCAACCTATGACAATATATTAGTCAAAAAAGAAATGAACAGCTTAACGAAAGATTTTGATCTGGTTGCTTCTTACGGGTACAACCGCCTCTACAGAATCAAGTAAATTTTTGCTTGTGCGTTTTTGTAACGTTTCTGACGTCTATGCGGAGATACTAAAAGCAACAGAAGATTCTTTCGACGGCGAATTACTTGAAGCTTTTGAGCTTCTCTTCAATCTCCTCCAATTTCCCATCTTTATTCTGTATGGCTACGAGATTATGCTCCAGAATGTAGCGGGCCACGAGTAACGCCGCCAGATGATTCCCTTTTATGCTCCAGTGGCCATCCTGCCTCAAATACAGGTCCTTGTCATGGTCCAGGACTTGATTGCGCTCTTGTTTCGCGTAATGACAAAATAGCGGAAGGAGGTCGGGACAGGATATTCCTTCCTTCTCAAAGAACTCACGGAGTTTTTTGCCGGGCGCAGCAAGGTCTATACCGTTCTCTCTCAAAAGTTCCGGAAAATAGACTTCATGCTGAGAAGGAATCATGACAACCAGCAGATTTGCACCCTGCTCGTCAGCTAATCTCTTAAAGGCCCGGAAATTCTCGAAATGCATATCCCACCCCTTTTTGATCCACGGGTACTCGCTCTCCGGCAAGACCAAAAACCCGAACAGGGCGCGCCAGTCCATGGGGGAAGCCTTTTGAGAAGAGAGGGGCTTCTGTTTCAGGCTGGCGTTTAAAAGACGGATGAAGTCTTTCGCCTTCTTGTACAAAAGAGAATCGCTTACAAAAGAGCTCTTTTTTTTCTGTGTATTCTGATAGGCGTCCACTTCCCTTTCAATGCTTTGGACATTCTTTCTGATGATAGTACCGCTCTTCAGGTCAGCGATTTTCTGCAACGGGGCAGTGAACCCCTTCACGACCGTCATCTTGGGGAAGAGATAATCCTCGCTGAAATCATTGATATAATAACCAATGATAATCAGTTTGGGAGGTGTCTTTACCCTTGAAATAATCTTGGGTAAAGCTGTCCCCCAGCAGGAGAATATAACTTCCGTGACCGGAGAAAGGCGTGCCAAAGCACCCAAGCTCGTTAGACCAGAACTCATAGGTATAGCTGCCCTCAAGACGAGCCCGTGTCTTCGGGAAATTTTCCTTGATATCGAATCCTGCTTCGCTGTCCGGCCTAAAATAATTCCGGTAGGTAAGAGCAAAGTCAGGCGCCGGTTTATATTCGAGCAACCTGAGCATAAGTTCTACCATGAACAAGGAAACGATAAGGCTGAAAAACAGGAGGCAGAGGTTTGCTGCCCACTTTTTCATCCAGGTCATTTTTGCTTCATCCAGCCCTTTCATCAACCAGAGAGGATACCCTCCAGCCCTCAGCCCTCATTAGCGCACATACCCCAGTGCCCGGAGTTTCTCTTCGGTAGATTTGTCGATGGTGACTGTTTCTTTTTTCAAATCAAGCAGGTTGTTGGTAGTCAGCCACTGATTCAACATTTTCTCCATTGCCTGAACCTTGTGAGGGAATGTTTCAAGGAGATTGTTTTCTTCCCCCGGGTCTTCCCCGAGGTTGTAGAGCTCATGTGAGCCGCTTGACGACCAGATAAACTTGTAATTTTCCTGATAGACAGTCCTGAGGTCCCCTGATCCCTTATGGTACTTTTGGGCAATCCCCAGAATCAATTCGCCAATCAGGGGATGATCAGAATGCCCTATGGCAGCTCCATCAATCCCCTCCGGGACCGGAACGTTGAGAAAAGAGAGGACCGTGGGCATGAGGTCCACTAACGACACCCGTTTCTCTATCACCCCTCTCCGGGGATAAAAAGCGGGATACTTTATAATCAGGGGGACCCGCAGGACCTCCTCGTATAAGGTCAGACCGTGATCCATCTGGTTATGCTCTCCGAATGCCTCTCCATGATCCGAGGTGATGATTATAAGAGTCTTATCGTAGGCCTTGAGTGCCTTTAACTTATCAAAGAGGAGCCCCAGGTGGTAGTCGATGCAGAGAATACCGCCATCGTACAGAGCGAGCAGGAGCTCTTTCTCATCGGAGGTCAGCCGGTGACTACCATTCAGGACGGAGTTGATCAGATTGGTCTGGGCCGCAACAAAGCTCTTTGTACCTTGAGCACTTTTGCCCATGATGCAAGCCTTCTCTATCCTCCCAAAAGACTCCTCAAAAGGAGGGGGCGGGAGATAAGGGGTATGCGCATCCATGTAATTGATGAAGAGAAAGAAGGGCTGTCCCTGATGTTTGTCAAGCCAGGCAAAGGCGGACTCGTTGAGGTGAGATGCGATCCTTTTTCCCATGTATCCGTACTGCGTAAAAAAATCTTCAGCGGAGATGAACAAGTCGATCACCTGGTAGATCAGGAAAAACCTGATATTGAAGAAAGGGATCTCATCGTCATAGTAATCGAAGCCCTGGTCAAGCCCGAAGAGCGAAGCACAGAAGATCCCGCCGACTACCCCGGCAGTCCTGTAGCCCCTTTCCGAGAGAAATTCCGCCAGGGTCTTTTTCTCGTCAGAAAGCCTGGAAAAGTTGCGCAGCATAATCTCTTTTAAGCCAGCCTTTTTTTCTCCGCCAGGTATTGTTCCGGATCTATGGTCGGCTCCGTGCACAGAAGGGTACTGACCGGTGAACATGGAGGCATGAGACGGCAGGGTCCAGGAACTCGTTGCATAGGCATTCCTGAATAGGACCCCCTCCCGGGCAAATGTGTCCAGATTGGGTGTGGTTGTTTTTCCGTAGCCGTAACAGGAGAGGTGGTCCGTGCGTACGGTGTCCATGGTGATCAGGACGATATTGGGGGCATATGATGGGACATTGCTTACCCCGTTCTTTCTCTCCGGGTACTTATCCCTTCGCAGCAGGACAAAAGAGAGCAGGATTAGGGCACACAGGAGGACTGTGATAACCGGCTTGAAGAAGGCAACACCCTTCCACCGGATGTAGGCTCTCCTACAGAGAGAAAGGAGAAAAAAGACCAAAAAGTAAAAGAGGATTAAAGAAAAAATAAAGATCAGGGTGCGATAAGGGGTCGTAATTTGAACAACGGGAGGCAGCAGCTCCTTGCTCTCATTGAGTTTTATGGCGGTAAAGATCCAGAGACATGGCAGGAGAGAGATATAGGAGATACCGAGGTCTCCCCTCCTCTCCATCCGCCTGAAGAAGAAAGGGAGTGCTCCTATTGATACAAGAGCCGAGGAAAAGAGAAGGAGACTCCCGAGGATGAGTACCGGGCCTGTGAGATACGGTTTCGGCCTTAAGAGGAAAGTGAGTGAATAGAGAAAGAGTATACAACAGATACAGGCAGCCATGGAAAAATAAATAATCCTATCCTGCCCCTCCCGAAAGTGCAAGGAACGCTGAATGAGAGAAGCGGCCAGGCCGAAGATGAGGCCTAAGAGGATACCTGCGACAGAATAGACCAAAACGGTCAAGAGCAGGACCTTGTATAAGGGAGGAAACCCAGTTGTACGCCAGACCCAGATCTCAATGAGGCACAAGGAGATCCATCCCAACAACCAAATAAGTATACTCTTGCCTACAATATTTCTTAATATTTTATCCATTCCTCTTTGCAAGGAAGATATCTATTCTTTATCTGATATATCCCAGAGCACGGAGCTTCTCCTTGGTGGATTTGTTTATCTTCACCGTTTCACCTCTGGTATCCGGCGGCTTAAAGGAGCCTATCCACGCATTCAGCAAACCCTGCATTACCTCACACCTCCGGGGAAATTCTATCATGAGGTTCTTTTCTTCTCCAGGATCTTCTGCAAGGTCATAGAGTTCATGCAACCCATTCGATGCCCAGATATACTTTTCTTTTCCCTGATAGACAGCCCTCAGGTCCCGTCGGTAGCGCTCTATCTCGAACCATTTGGCATGCAACTCGGCAATAATCGGCCGATCTGGAGCAGACAAGATCTTACCGTCAATTCCTGAAGGTATCTGATACTCAAGATAGGACAGGATGGTAGGCATGATATCCACTAAAGACACCCGCCTTTCTATCACCCCGCGTTGCTGAAGACCTGCTGAAGGATATTTGATGATCAGGGGGACACGGAGGAGCTCTTCATAGAGGGACCTCCCATGGTCCATCTGATCGTGATCACCAAAGGCCTCGCCGTGATCGGAGGTAATAATAATCAGCGTGTTATCATATGCCTTGAGTGCCTTCAGGCGCTCAAAGAGGAGATAAAGAGAATCATCGAGGTAGCGGACTTCACCATCGTAGAGGGAAACAACAATATCTCTCTCCTCGGGAGTGAGGCGATGCGTTCCGTTCACCACTGAAGATATAAGGTTCGCCTCTGCAGTACAATAGCTCACATCTTTTTGGGAATGACGATTTTTTATAATACTGTCTCCGTCTTTTCCGCCGGAATATACGCGATAGGAAGGCGGGGGGAGATAGGGGTTATGGGCGTCAAAGTAATTGATGAAGAGAAAGAACGGCTGGTCGTGATTCTTCTCAAGCCACCGAAAGGTTGCCCTGTTCAGGTGCGCTGCTAAGCGTTTTGCTCCGGAATAACCATACTGTGTAATGAAGTCCCTGAGCGAGAAAAAAAGGTCCACCGCCTGATATAGCAATGAAATTTTGATATCCTTCTCGACATCAATAAATTTTTCATCGTAATAATCAAACCCCTGGGCAAGTCCGAAGACCGAACCGGTGAAAGGCCCGCCGACGATGCCGGCTGTTCTGTAGCCGTTTTCCGAGAGAACTTCTGCCAGCGTTTTGTTCGCCTCTGAAAGCCGTAGAATATAATAGCCAAAAGGATTGTCCTCATCAAAATATCCCTTCTCACTGAACGCGGAGGAAAGGTTTTTATCCTCCACGGGACTGTAATGGGACCCGTGCCGGGTAGGATACATCCCTGTAAACAGTGAGGCATGTGAGGGAAGAGTCCATGGTGCGGTTGTATAAACATTCGTGAACATTACCCCCTCCCGGCGGGCAAAGGCGTCCAGATGGGGAGTGGTTTCTCTCTCATGCCCGTAACAGGAAAGATGGTCTGCACGAACGGTGTCCAGGGTGATGAGAACGATATTGGGCTTGCCGGCCGGGGCATTTTCGATTTTTTCTCATTTTTCAGGTTGTCACCATCCCCCGGGAAAACGGAGCGACTCAGGAAAAGAAAAAAAGCTGAGAGAATAATGAGGCAAAGTGGAAGGAGGGCGGCACCTCCCCGCCTCCTGAGCCAGCCATGGACGAACGAGATCAGCACGTAGAGCAGGAAGAAGCAGAGAACAGCGCAGAGGATCAAAAGAAGGTGGTCCAGGACGGTTGTTACATGAAGGCCGCGGGGCAAAAGCTCTTTATTCCTGTTGAGCTTGAGGGAAGTAATAATCCAAAGGGAGGGCAGGAGAGAGATGTAGGTGACCATTGTGCTTCCCTTCCGGTCCATCCATCGAAAAAAGAAAAGGGGGAGGAAAAGCGCTGTTATGCCCAGGCCAAAGAAGAGGACACTTTTTAAAAAGGCAGAAGGGGTGTTTTCATAGAGACCAACCCGTATGAAAAAAACCAGTGCATAGAGGAAAACGGTGGTCCCGATGCTGGCAGCCATCGAAAATTCGATGGGGCTATATAACCCGTGCAGCCTTCTCACGAGGGGCTGCAATAAAAAGCTCATACTCCCGTAGAGAGCACCCAAAATGATCCCTGTGAGGGAATACACAAAGAAGGTGATGGAGGTCATCAGAATTAGGGGAGGAGGGCTGAGAGTAAGCCTCAAACCAACCTCAACCAGAGCCAGGGTTATCCATCCTATCCACCAAATAAGTGCATTCCTGGTTACATAATTACCCAACGTGCTTTTTTCCATATCTATTTACCGTTGCCTCTCCCTGAACCCTTTCACTCCTGACGGTCATCCAAAATAATCCAGTTCCCTGCCGCTCCGTCTGCTTTGATCTTCAGCACCTTCCCCTGAGCGCTGAGCCCTGCGTAACTGCCTGTCCTTCCCTGGATGGTTTCACCTCCACGGGGAGAAACGGTAATCACATATGGACTGACGATATCAGCCACGGTGAGGGTATAGACCCTGCCATTAGCCCGTGCGACAGGAGGCAGGGTGATGACGACCGGCCTTTCAGTTGCATATATTTTGGTCAGCCCGTCCTCCGCGGGAAGGAGCTGAAATGAATGACGGTGCCGGGTGACAGGAGGAGGGGGGAATAGTGCCGCCTTACCCCTTTCCTTGTTCCCTTTTTCCTTCGCGATGATATTGTCGTAGATATCTGAGAAGGTAGACACTACTGGGGGATTCGGCGAGGCTATCTGTTTTTTCCGTATGTAATCGCAGACCTCCCTTAAAAAGGCGGTGGAATGTTCATCTTTGTGGATACTTTCATCCGGCACATACATTCGATGAAACAGGATGGTCAGCCATCCTCCATATTCACAGGTATTATCAATCTGCTGTTTAATGGATGCTAACTGTGCTTCTTCTGAGATTCCATTATCCAAATCAGCTATCGGCAAGGTATATTTATTAGTAACGGGAATCCCAGCAGGTGACTTGGGCCAGCACCATGAGCCCAGAGCATAGTAATCGGGAATGAGCTTGAGGGCAATATCACTGATAGAATTTGTCGTGCCAAAAGGCCAAACCCAGAACCGTGCTCCTTTTATCAACCCTTCAGACTCCAGTATTCTCCGGCCCATGGAAAATTCTTCTTCGGTACAGTCGCGATTGTAACATAACATATCTTC
>Ga0315282_10003628_pt1 | contig 27646 bp, 27 predicted proteins | sample YL17G07_20_MG_FD_203693 | JGI IMG/M metagenome (GOLD analysis project Ga0315282, IMG submission 203693) | Sediment microbial communities from Yellowstone Lake, YNP, Wyoming, USA - YL17G07_20 | ecosystem: Environmental > Aquatic > Freshwater > Lake > Sediment | place: USA: Wyoming | collected...
ATCTGTCGTGCGGCAGAAACACTTTCGGCCTCCACGACCCGATATTGGCCTTCCAGGGCGCGCCGCATGCCGTAGCGGGCCGTGCTATCGTCATCGACAATCAGGATGGTTGGAGATGATTGCTTCGAGTTTGATGGCTTTGAATGGCTCATATTCTTCAAGGTATGGATGGTGGATCCCCACAGCTCACGATGCTGTGAAAAAATACTCGCTGTAGCGGCGGTCTATGACCGCCGTATTTTGGAATCAACGACATCGGCGCTCATAGAGCGCCGCTACAGATCGCGAATCGAATTTTTCACAGCTTCTCACGCTGTGGGCTACCGTCTTCCACCCGCTACGCGGGCTTTTCCGCCACCGCTGACTTGGCAATCCGGAAGCGTACAACAAATCGCGTACCAGGGTGAGCAGAAGTTGCGTTTCCCTCCTCCGCAGGGCTTTGGCATTCCACGGACCCGCCAATTTCGTCCAATCGACGCTTCACGATGGCGAGACCCAAGCCTGTTCCCCCCGCCCGCGTGGTGAAAAACGGCTGGAAAATTTTACCCAGCTTATCCTTGGGAATACCGGGTCCCTGATCCTCAACTGAGAGTTCGATGGACTCCGGCTGTCCTTGCGGGCGCGCAATGCGAATCCGAATCGCGCCTCCTTCGCCACTCGCCTCCAAGGCGTTCACGAGGAGATTGGAAACAATGTCGCTTGCCGCCTCTTCCCCTCCTTCGATCAGGCAAGGCCCTGCGCCGTCTATCTCCAAGGTTATCTGGCGCCGCTCCGCCTCCATCCGCGAGATGGCAGCGACACTTCTCACGACGGGCCCCAAATCGGCCGGCCGGTCCGTATCGCGCGCGGGCTTGGCGTAGCGCAGGACCTGCGAGATGTTCCGATTCAAACGGTCGATTTCATCCACCAGCATCCGGCAATCGCGGCGTGCATTCTCGGGGAGTTCCTTGTCCTCCTCCATAAGCTGCACAATGGTCTTCATGCCGCTGAGCGGGTTTTTGACATTGTGCGCGATGCGCGCCGCCATCTCGCCGAGAAAAGCCATTCTCTCCTTGGCGGCCAGCTCGCGCTCCAGATTGATCTTGTCAGCAATGAGACGGCAAAGTTCCAGGGCCGCCGCCAGGCGGTCGGCGAGAATCTCCAGGGCGGCGATTTGCTCGCCGGAAACTTCCCCAGTGGCCGGCACGACCTCGAGATATGCAATGGCTTCTCCGCCGCGGGAAATGGGCACAAAGTGAGCCTTCGGTGGGATTCCCTTTCCGGAAGCGTCGCTGGGGATTGGGCCGACCATTAGTCTTACCCGCTCCAAGCCCAGCTCGTGGGGCACACGCTCTCCCACCAGCGCTCGGAGTGAATCCACATCCCCCGTCCGCTTCGCATGCTCCTCAATTTCCATAGCGAGCTTTTGGACCTTTTCGAATTCGGAGACAAATTGCTGATACAGGGCCCGGCTGATCAGCCGCTTCAGGGGCTCCACCAGCACAACGAGGATGAAAATCATCACTGCCTCGGTGACCTCCGCCGGCAAGACACCGTGAGCCTCTAGCCAGCCACTCACCCGGAGCATGAAATTCAGATAGATCAAAGATCCAAAAATGGCCGCGACGGAATAGACCACATTCCGCTGAACGCGCAGGTCGAGAAAGTTGTAGCGAAAAATGGAGTAAGCTACGAGGCCGCTGGGGAGAATTCCCACCGCCATCAGACCGGTGGGAAAGTATCCGCCCAACCCGCCCATCGGCGGCAAAGCATGAGGTAAATAGGCAATCGCCCAGCCCAATGCCAGACCCCCCTGGAGCCCCGCAAGATACCCGTGGAATCTCGCGAGCGTCGGGTCGACCGCGCGACGATGCAAATTCAAGTAGACGTTGACGCCCACGGAGAAGAGCAGGGCGGCTACAGCCCAAAGAACCAGCAGGCGCACTGGAGAACCGAGCGCCACCAGCGGCTCCCAGCCAAGGCCCCGCAGCAACCGCCCCACAATCCAGGGACAGAGCATCACGGGAAGATAAAAGGTCGCCACTAGCAACCGTTGCCAAAACCGGATCGGGACAAAGGCCGCGAGATATTCTGCTTGCACGTGAACCAGTAGGGGCACGGCGGCGATGAACCCCACGATGGAAACGGTACAGGAGAATCCCGACAGTACCGCCCGACCGGCCCCGTAGTGAAGGCCGATGTTGAGGGCCAGCAGATTGCCCGCGTACCACATGAACAATGCCGCCATCAAGGCGAACAACAACCATTCCAGCCGGCGCAACCGCCGGTTCCCCAGAATCAAAACCATCAGGAAGAGATGGATCAGCGTCCCGAAGGTATAAACGACGAGCTTGGTGACAGCAAGAGGTGTAAGTCCGTAAGCGACATCCACGCGGAACTCTCAGACCAAGGGGTGGTCGCCTCACGCACAAGGCACAAAGGTGATACGCCGGGACCATTGTAAGTCAGCCCGTTGATGCAAGTAAACGTTCACGGCGGGCGCAGACGCGGCGGAACGGGAATACTCTCCATTGGGTTGGGAGTGTCACCGCGGGCGAAGCACTCCGTCTTGGAGGGGAGCCGCTTGCGGGGAAAAAGGGAATTTGTATTTGGATGCTTGCTCGATGAGTCGCGTGTCGCCTGCGACACCTGTGTGGCCATCGCATGACAACCCATTTACACCAATCGGACTCTTATGAGATGATGTTTTTGACATTTTCACGCGAGCAGACCGCCCTGACTATCCAACATGGAGAGTAATCCCACAGAACAGTCCACGCCTCGCCCCAGTACTCCGGCTCTTCCGCGAGTCATGGTGGCGACGACCGCCATGCTCGCCTTCATTACCTTCTGGCGAGCGGCGGCGATCGTACTGAATGATCTTGCCTCGTCTGCCTACTACGCGGGCGGAATCGCAGAGCAGGCAGTGGGCAAATCCGCCCCCTGGTTCATTCTCGCCGTCATGCTGTTTTCCTACGCCGTACGCGCGATCTACGTCGAGAGCTGTAGCATGTTCGTGCGGGGCGGCGTCTACCGCGTGGTGAAAGAAGCGATGGGCGGAACGCTCGCCAAGTTTTCCGTCTCCGCCCTGATGTTCGACTATGTCTTAACGGGTCCCATCAGCGGCGTTTCCGCCGGTCAATACCTCGTAGGGTTCCTGAATGAGGCTCTGAATTATCTCCACATCGGCATCGTTCTGCCGGTAAACGGGACCGCCGCCACCTTCGCTATCCTGGTGACAGTTTATTTCTGGTGGGAGAACGTCAAGGGAATCCCGGAATCGAGTGAGAAGGCGCTGCGCATTATGCAGCTCACCACCGTCATGGTGGTGCTCTTGATCGGATGGTGCGGTTACACACTTTGGGTACGCGGCGCGCACTTGCCTCCCCTCCCAACACTCGGGCATCTAGATTTCTCCCCCGACGCCCTAGGATGGCTGAGTCGAAGCAGCCTTCCCCACACGATCGGCCTCCTGGGAATCTTCATCGGTCTCGGGCACTCCATCCTGGCCATGAGCGGCGAGGAATCTCTCGCCCAGGTCTATCGCGAAATCGAGCATCCCAAGCTGCCCAACTTAAAGAAGGCCGGACTGGTCATCTTCATCTATAGCATGCTCTTCACCTCCCTGGTCTCTTTCTTCGCGGTGATGATCATTCCCGATGCGACGCGCAAGAACTTCTTCGAGAACCTCATCGGCGGACTGGCTATGAATGTCGCCGGTCCAGTGATGCTCCGCCTGGTGTTCCATGGGTTTGTGGTTTTGGTAGGAACCCTGATCCTCGCCGGCGCGGTGAACACTGCCATCGTAGGTTCAAACGGCGTTCTTAATCGCGTTTCGGAGGATGGCGTTCTGGCTGCCTGGTTCCGGCGCCCGCACCCCCGTTTTGGCACATCCTATCGCATTATCGATATGGTGGTCGGCCTCCAGATTCTGACGATTCTCCTCAGCCGCGGCAACGTCTATCTCCTGGGCGAAGCTTACGCCTTTGGCGTGATTTGGAGCTTCGTCATGAAAGGCCTGGCGGTCCTGGTGCTGCGCTATAAAGACCCCGGCCCGCGCGAATACCGGGTCCCCTTGAATCTGCATTTTGCCGGGCGGGAAATTCCCATGGGACTTGGCCTTATTACCCTGGTGCTTCTCGGGGTTGCGTTGGTCAATCTGCTCACCAAGCAGGTCGCCACGATCTCCGGAGTTACCTTCACGATTGTGCTCTTCGCCGTTTTTACGATTTCCGAAAAACTGACCCACTCGCGCCAAATTGCTCACGAGGAGCTTGACCAATTTCATCTCGTCCCGGGGGAAGAGCTCACCCCCAAGGCGGTGGGAGTTCGGCCGGATAATATTCTGGTTTTGGTGCGCGACTACCACACCCTTTACCACCTCGCCGCCGTCCTCCGGCGTGTAAATATCACCCGGCAGGACGTGGTGGTTTTGCACATTCGGATTCTGCAACGCGCCGCTTCCGGCGAGAGTGCTTTGGTGCCGGAACAGCTTTTCAGCACCACGGAACAATATCTCTTTACGCGGGCGCTCGCTCTCGCCGAACATGAGGGCAAGAGCATCCACTTGTCAGTCGCCGCGGCCACCGAGATTTGGGAAGGCATCCTGCGCTCCGCGTATTCTCTCCAATCCTCAACCATCGTTCTCGGGCCCTCCGCGAAAATGCCGGTCCCCGAAGAAGCGCGTTACGCCGGGCTCGCCTGGGAAAAACTCTCTGACCCCAAGCCCCACCTGACGCTGGCGATTTTTACGCCCGATGGACAGGAAGAGGTTTTCTATCTGGGTCCGCACGCACCTCACCTGACGCCCAAGGAGATCGACCTGCTTCACAGCCTCTGGCTGCGCTTCAGTACTGAGCTTGCCCCGGAAGAAGTCCACCACCACGATATCGTTCATTTCGCTCTGAACGAACTTCGTAACGAACTCGCGGAAGGGAAGGATCAGGAAGTTGGGGAACGACTGAAGGAACACCTCACGCAGATCAAGTCGCGCCGCGTTCCACATCTCTAACCGGGATTTCCCACCATGGGTCTGGAAGGGGGGGGCTGAACCCGCCCTTCCGGCAGCCGCCTAAATGCGCCCAAGCGTGGTAAGGAATCCCCGATAGCAGGCAGATCCGTGCGGCTATTCGCTTCCCTTCCGGCTAATCACCGCGGCGTTGAACCCATCCATCGGGTGTTGATCGGGGCGGGTGCGAAAATAGCCGCGCGAATCGAAAAAGCCGGTCAGGTGCGGATGCTTTAGGGCGAGTTCGCCCGCGGTAAGAACTCGAAAAGCCGGCTCTTCGCTCAGGACCTTCTCCACGACCCTTTCATTTTCCTCCGGTTCGAGTGAGCAGGTGGCATAAACCAAGCGGCCGCCGGTCGCCATGGCTTTGAGCGCGTTCCGCAGCATCATGGCCTGCAACTCCGCCAGGCGGGTTATATCCTCCGGACGGAGGCGCCATTTGATTTCCGGATTGCGCGCCAGCGTCCCCGTGCCCGAACAGGGTGCGTCCAGCAAGATCCTCTCGAACTTCGCGCTGAAAGGAAGCTCGCGCTCAGCGTCCAAGCGAATCATCGACAAGCGAACTTTCGCCGGAACCCACTTCGGCAGGAGTTTGGCCAGGGTGCGCAAGCGCGCAGCGCTGCGGTCGCAAGCCAGCAGCGTCCCGGCTCCCAACATTTGCGCGAGTTGTCCGGCTTTCATTCCCGGCGCGGCGCAGAGGTCCAGAACACGCTGCCCCGGCTCGGGCGACACGAGTTCAGCTACCAGTTGCGAAGCCTCGTCCTGAATCAGCACGCGCCCTTCCCGGTACACCCGGGTATTTTGAACTTGCCCTGATTCCACCGTCAGTCCGTTTGTTTTGGCGTACAGGCAGGGCGATGTGACGACGCCCTCCGTTTCCAATTCCCGGCGAAGGTCTTGCGAGTTCGTACCAGCATCCACCACACGGAGCGTGGTTCGGGGAGTGGCAAGGCTGGCATGAGCCAGTCGCATGGCTCCCACCTCGCCGGATTCGAACGTGGTGGCAGCTATCCCTTCCCACCGCTTCAACAACCATTCGGGAAAGGCGCGCCGCACGCTCTCCCGACTCTCGGCAGAAAGGTGTTCAAAGTCGCGCCCCAGCACGCGTTCCTTGGGAGGCGCACACTTTCTCAGGACCGCATTGACCAAACCCGTCGCGGAACGCTTGCGCGCGGCCTTCGTCAGCTCGACCGCATCATCCACCACCGCGCGCTTTGGAACCCTCTCCAGAAATCGAATCTGGTAAACACCCAGGCGAAAAATCGTCAGCACTTCGGAATCAAATCCTTTTACCCTTCCCGAAAGCTGCTCGATTTGGAAGTTCAGTTCGCCGCGCCAACGCAGAACGCCCATCACGAGTTCGGTCGCGAGCCGCCGGTCGGCCTCCTTCAAGGCGGAAACCTCCGGGCTTTGCAGTAGATCCACAGCGAAGCCGTGGCCGGATTCGAAGCGTCGCAAAATCTCATAGGCCGTTTTTCGGGCAGGAGAGATGGGCATGATAAACGTGAAGGGTGAAGGGTAAAGGGTAAAGGTTAAAAGCTAAAGGGTAAAGTTTGAAACATGTGCATGCAAAGGAAGGAACTCCTTCAAGGCAGAACTCAGCAATTCCGCTAGTCCTTTATTCTTTATCCTTTACCCTTTACACTTTAACCTTAAGCACTTATTCAACTCTCTCGCCGGGCATGATTTTCACCCCATTGAGAAAATCGCGCGGCGCAAGGCGCTTGCGGCCCTCCAGTTGAATTTCCCGTGCCTCCAGCAGCGTTCCCTGGCCGCAGGTCACGCGGAGTCTGCCACGCTCAGCGACCAGCGTCCCCGGATCGAGAGGCATTGTCTCGCCCGCCACCGGGCGGGATGCAGCCCAGATGTGCATATTCTTGCCCCGAAACCTTGTGTAAGCCCCCGGCCAGGGCCGCAGGCCGCGAATGCGATTCCAAATCTCCACCGCCGGCAGGTTCCAGTCGATTCGTCCATCTTCCTTTTTCAAAATGGGTGCGAGCGTCGCCTGCGCGTGATCCTGGGGCCGCGCCTCGAGGTCGCCCTGTTCCAGCCGCCGCAAAGTTTCAATCATCAAATCCGCGCCCAGCTGGCTTAGCCGCTCGCCCAGCGTTTCAGAGGTGTCATCGTCCTGAATTTTCACTTCCCTCTTCAGCAAAATGTCGCCGGTATCCAACCCCACATCGATTCGCATGGTGGTGACGCCGGTTACCGCTTCGCCGCGAATCAGTGACCACTGAATGGGCGCCGCCCCGCGATACTTGGGCAGAAGCGAGGCGTGCAGATTGATGCACCCAAGCCGCGGCAGGTCGATCATCCATTTCGGAAGGATGTGCCCGTAAGCCACCACCACAGTCGCGTCGGGGCGATAGCGCGAAAGGAATTCTACTGCCACGGGTTCTTTCAACTTTGCCGGCTGGTAGACCTCCAAGCCCGCGCGCAGAGCCGCTCGCTTCACGGGCGGAGCTTTCAGTTCGTACCCGCGCCCACTGGGTTCATCCAGATTGGTTACCACGAGATCGATCGCAAATTTCTCCGCGATGAGCCTTTCCAGGGTGGGAACAGCGAAATCGGGTGTGCCGCAGAAAACGAGGTTCATGGTTAGTGAACAGTGGACAGTGCAGAGTGATCAGGAAAAGCAGTGAATAGTGGGCAGTGGATAGTGGATAGTAAATGTAAAACCTATGTCCAGGGCAGAAGAGTTGCTTTCAGCCGGCTGTCCACCGTTCGCTGTTCACTAATTCCTCTATCCACTGTCAACTGTCCACTATTCACTGCTTTTCTACCACTCGCCGGCATTCATCATCTTGCGCACTTTGCGCTTGATGGACTCCCGCTTCAGGCGGCCGACGTGTTGGATGAACAGTTTGCCGTTCAGGTGGTCGACCTCATGGCAGAAAGCGCGTGCCAGCAGGCCCTCACCGCTCATGGTGATTTCCTGGCCGTGAATATCCTGAGCCCGCACCGTGACGCGCTCCGGGCGGGGCGTCTTAGCGCGAAAATCCGGCAAGCTCAAGCACCCTTCCTCCTGCACGTGCTCGCCCTCCATGGAAACGATCACGGGATTGGCCAGGACCAGCTTGGCGTTGGGATCTTCGCCCGCCGTCGTGTCAATAACGGACAACCGCAGGGGCAAGCCGATTTGAGGGGCCGCCAAGCCCACGCCATTCGCCGCATACATGGTTTCAAACATGTCCGCCACGAGTTTTTCCAAATTGCTGTCGAAGTCGACAATGAGATTGCCGGGCTTCTCCAGAACTTCTCGACCGTATTTGACGATAGGATAGATCATAGGAATGGGATTTAGGATTCAGGATTCAGGAGCGTCAATCAGAAGTTGCGAACCTGCTCCTGGTACGCATGAAAATTGCGGAGCGTCTCTTCCATCGAGTCTCCGCCAAACTTCTCCAGAAGTGAGCGTGCCAGGATGAGCGCCACCATCGATTCGCCCACCACGCCGCCTGCCGGCAGCACACAAACATCCGACCGCTCGTAGGCGGCCTTGACCGTTTCTTTGCTTTCAAAATCCACCGATTCGAGCGGACGCCGCAGAGTGGAAATGGGCTTCAGATAGCCTCGCACCACAAGATCCTCGCCGTTGGATATTCCACCCTCCAGGCCGCCGGCGCGATTCGTTTTGCGCGTAAAGCGCGCCTGGGCGCGGTCGTACGCAATTTCATCATGCACGCTGGAGCCCATCGCCGTGGCGCTGGCGATGCCGCTGCCGATTTCTACCGCCTTGACGGCTTGAATTGACATCACAGCCTGCGCCAACTGGCCGTCCAGTCGCTCATCCCACTGTGCGCACGACCCCAGGCCCGGCGGAAGGCCGCGCGCTATCACTTCAAACGTCCCGCCCACGGTATCACGGTTTTCCGTGGCGCGGTCCACCTCCTCTTTCATACGGGCCTCGGTGGCGGGATCCACACAGGCCAGCATCAAATCTTCCCGATCCCGAAGAGCCAAGACGGCCTCAAACGGTACACGGTCATCGGCAAGCCTCACCTCGCCAAGCGCCACAACGTGGCTGGCCACTTCAATAGCAAAACTTTTCAAAAAGAGCTTGGCCACCGCCCCGACCGCCACCCGCGCGGTGGTCTCGCGAGCGCTGGCTCGCTCCAGAACATAGCGCGCCTCGCGAAAGTTGTACTTCAGACATCCCGCCAAATCTGCGTGGCCCGGACGCGGCGGGGAAAGCGTTTTGTATTTGGCCCGTGATTCCGGCCGGTCCTCCACTGCCATCGCCTCTTTCCAGTTTTCCCAATCCCGATTCACAATAAGGATAGCGATGGGCGAACCGATGGTCTGGCCATGCCTCACGCCGGATAGGAATTGAGCGGTGTCGGTTTCAATCTTCATGCGCCCGCCGCGCCCGTAACCGCCCTGCCGGCGCTTCAGCTCGCGATTCACATAGTCAAAGTCGATCCGCAGCCCCGCGGGCAATCCCGCAAGCATGGCGACCAAACCTTGACCATGCGACTCCCCGGCCGTTTGGAAACTCAGCATATCTCTCACTTTGACGCCGACTGCGAGGGGCGCCTAAACGTTTGGATTTTAGCGAATTCCGCGCGAACGGTCAAAAACCTCCACACCGTGTCCCACCCGAATTCCCCGGCGCACGCGCCATCCCTCATTCCAGCCAGAGCGGATTTTGCGCCCTGCGCCGGGCCTTCTAGTTTATAATTCCGCACTCTTGAGATTCCTATGCGCTACCTGCTACTCAGTGACGTCCATTCCAATCTGGAAGCTCTCTACACTTGTCTTGAACTCGCCGCCGGGAAATACGATGAGGCGGTTTGTTTAGGCGACCTCGTGGGCTACGGCCCCAATCCCAACGAGGTGGTCGATAAGATTCGCAACCTTTGCACGGTTGTCATCCGCGGCAACCACGACAAGGCCTGTTGTGGAATCGACGACGCCGCGGAATTCAATCCCTACGCGCGCATGGCCACCAAGTGGACTCTAGAAGCCCTCACGCCCGAGCATCTCGAGTATCTTCGCGCCCTTCCCATGGGTCCCGCCGTGATGGAGGGATTCCTTTTCGCGCACGGGTCACCCCACGATGAGGACGAGTACATTCTGGGGCCGGCGCAAGCACTGCCCCTGCTGCGCGGTCCGGAGACTCAACTCGTTTGCTTCGGCCACACGCACTTGCAAGGCGGCTATATGCTCACGAGCGCCGGGCGTTTTCAATCCATCCGCATCCCTGCCACGCCGGATGGGTTGACCCTGACGCTCCCGCTTGAAGACTCCGGGCGCTATCTGATCAATCCCGGATCCGTGGGCCAACCGCGTGACCACGACTGGCGTGCCGCGTTTGCCGTTCTCGACACGGACCGGAAAGAAGTGGAGTATTACCGCACCGCTTACAACGTCGCCCAAACCCAAGCCAAGATGGAAACAGCCGGCCTGCCTGCCCCTCTTTACCGCCGCCTGGAATTGGGACGCTAAATGCAGGAGTCAGGAGCCAGGAGTCAGTAGACGGAATAGGGTAGACAGGGTTGAAACCTCGACACCGTTACCTTGTATCCTCTATGCAGTCCACCGAATTCTGGCTCCTGGCTCCTGACTCCTGACTCCTGCTCAAAACTCCACGTACACCGGCCTCACGGTTGGCGGCGCTTGATTCCAATCCGCCGGCAGGTGCTCAAAGGTCACGCGGAAGGCGCAGGTTTCACCCGGCTGCAAAGGCGTGGCGCGATTCGCAAGGGGATGAGCGGTTTCTCGCAGCACGACCTGGTTGAGAGAATCCACGAAAGTCAGTTCCACATTGAGGCGGCGAACCTGCTTCGCACCCTTGTTCGTGACCCTGCCATCCAGGTAGGTTACCGTGTCGCCGAGGAAGTTGACGGCGGCGCTCATGCGCAAATCGGCGAAGACAAACGATGCAAGATAAGTCTTCTGCTCAACGCTCATAGCTGGCCGCCCCGCGCCAGCCGAATCCGGTCGGGATACCGCGCGATGTTGCTGGAGGACAAAGACCGCGACCAGTCCTGCCAGGACAACAGCCACAATGAAGATAATAATTAGAATTGAAGTACCGCGATCATTCCGTTGCATGGTTGTCAATCAGGTTCCAGCCACCATCAGGCCGGAAATCAATAAGGTAGGCGCCGCGAGGGCGCTGCGAAACTCCAGGTCAGAGCCCACCATCTCGATGTGGTTCAGCATTTCCGCCAGATTTCCCGCGATGGTGACCTCTTCCACCGGATAGGCAAACTCTCCGTTTTCAATCCACATTCCCGCGGCCCCGCGGGAATAATCACCCGTCACAATATTTACGCCGAAGCCGATCAGGTCGGTAACATAGAACCCCGCCTTCACAGACTGGCGAATTTCCTCGGCGGTATGCGGACCGGGCGCCATATAAAAGTTCTTCGGTCCCACGTTGGGTGGTCCGGAGACACCCCGCGAGGCGTTCCCGGTGGTCCGCATATTCAGCTTGCGCGCCGTGTAGCAGTTTAACAGGTAATTGCTGAGCACGCCCTTTTCAATGACGGGCGTCACCGAAGCAGGAATCCCTTCGCCGTCAAAGGGGCGCGTGCCGAACCCACCCGGACGCAGGCCGTCATCAAGGATGCTCACGCGCTCATTGGCGACCTTCTGGTTCAGCTTCCCGGTTAGAAACGAAGCGCTGCGATAGATGGCGTCGCCGCGCACCGCCTCAAAAATGTGGCCGACCAGCGAAGGGGCGGTTTCCGGATCGAAAATCACCGGCACCTGGCATGTCGCCATTTTGCGCCCCCCGAGTTTGCGCAAGGTGCGCTCGGCGGCCTTGCGTCCCACCGCCTCGGGACTTTCCAGCGCGCTGCGGCGGCGCGATACGGAATACCAGTAGTCACGCTGCATGCCGCCATCCTCCGCCACGGGAGCGACGGAGCCCGCGCAGTACGAGGACCGGTAACTGCCCACGAAACCCAGCGAGTTCGCGTAGGCCCTGCGCCCTACGCTCGTTTCAAACCATGCCCCCTCGGAATTCTTGATACGGGGATCGGCGCTCAGCGCCGCCTGCTCCGCGCGCCGGGCGTAGTCAATGCACTCTTCGGTGGAAAGCTCTGCCACATCCTCAGAGTAAAGTCCTAAATCGCCGTCGTAACTACCCAGCAGCGCCGCCTCCGGCAGGCCGCTGGCGGGATCTTCCGAAGTGACCCGCGCCATGGCGAGGGTGCGCTCCACCAGACGCTTCAGAGATAGCGGGGAAAAATCACTGGAGAAGGACGATGCGCTGCGTACGCCCCGGAAAACGCGCAATCCCAGAGCCTTGGAGGCCGCCTCCTTCAGCTTCTCGATCTGGCCGAGCCGCAGCGTGGCAGAAAATTCATCCGCTTCGTGGACGGTCACATCCGCCGCCGTGGCGCCCCTGCGCATGGCCCGGTTCACCAGCTCCACGGCAATCTGTTCCAGTTGTTGTTCCATAAGCAAGGAGTCAGGAGACAGGAGTCAGGAGTCAGGAGACAGAATGAACTGGCTGCTTTATTCGATCCACCGTAGCGTCCTCGCGACCGGCCCCATACTATTTACTGACTCCTGGCTCCTGACTCCTGACTCCTCTATGTAAACGACGCCGCTCCTCGCGGGGCCGTGCCACCCACGGTCAGGCTGCTGACTTTAATGGTGGGAATGCCCACTCCCACCGGCACGCTCTGTCCATCCTTACCGCAGGTGCCGATTCCCGGGTCGAGCTTCAGATCGTTGCCCACGGCGGTGACGCGTGTCAGCACCGTCGGGCCGTCGCCGATCAGCGTGGCCCCCTTCACGGGTGCCGTCACCCGGCCATCCTCAATCAGGTAAGCTTCCGATGCCGAAAACACAAACTTGCCGTTGGTGATGTCCACCTGCCCGCCGCCGAAATTGGCCGCGTACAAGCCGCGCCGGACGGAGCGAATGATATCGTCAGGAGCGTCCGTGCCCGCCAGCATGTAAGTGTTGGTCATACGCGGCATGGGAATGTGCTCGTAACTTTCCCGCCGCCCGTTGCCCGTCCGCGTCGTCTTGAGAATGTCGGAGCTCAGCTTGTCCTGCAAATAAGCGCGCAGGATGCCATTCTCGATCAGCACGGTTTTTTGGGTGGGCTCGCCTTCATCATCCACATTCAGCGAACCGCGTCGCGCCGGAATGGTGCCATCATCCACCACCGTGCAAAGGTCGGAGGCCACGCGCTGTCCCATCCGGCCGCTGAAAGCCGAGATGCCTTTGCGGTTGAAATCCGCTTCCAAGCCATGGCCGATGGCTTCGTGCAGCAGAATGCCCGGCCATCCCGGGCCCAGCACCACTTCCATCTCGCCCGCCGGAGCTTCGCGCGCTTCAAGCTGAATAATCGCCTGCCGCGCCGCCTCTTTGGCAAAGTGCTCGGGCCCCTGTTCCCCGGAGAAGAACTCCAGCCCCACGCGCCCGCCGCCGCCAGCGGAGCCGGATTGGAGATTGTTCCCGTCCTGGGCGATGGTGAAAACATTGAGCCGCACGAGCGGCTGGAAATCCGTAACCACGCGGCCGTCCGAGCCGGCAATCAGGACGTGGCGAATCTGGTCGCCGTAGGTCGCGCGCACCTGCTTGATGCGCGGGTCGGAAGCGCGCGCGGCGCGGTCCGCCCGTACGACCAGTTCAAGCTTGTCCGACAAATCGCGATCCGTGGAGGGCAAGGCCACGGGATAGAAATCGTGCTGGGCATCAAGCGCGCTCAAGCCCACGGTGGAGACGCGCGCCGGGCCGCTGGCAATGCGCGCCGCAATCTTCGCAGCCTTCATAATCTTTTCCGGCGCCAAGTCGTCCGTGTAGGCGTAACCGGTCTGCTCCCCCGCCACCACGCGCACGCCACAGCCCATGGAGATTCCTTCGGTCGCGGTCTTCACCAGCGACTCGTCCACGAGCAGCGACGACGAGGTGGTGTGCTCGAAGTAGAGGTCCGCGTACTCGCCGCCCTCGGAGAGCGCCGCCCCCAAGTACTGAGAGAGATTCGCCTCCGTCAGTCCAAAGCGGTCGAAGAAGAACCGATCAGTATTGCCCATCCTGGTAAGCCCACCTCATCTGTGGCGCGCGAGCCACAGAAGGCTTCGCGACCAACACCCGGAATTCCAACCTAACACACAGCCCCACCTGTGTCAATTTGGGCGACACACTGGGCGACACACCGGTAACAACGGGGCTCGGGATTCGGGGGCCGGCGCAGGGCCGAACCGCGTTCGGCCGCGCGGCGAGCGCTGCGGAGAGAAAATGTAGCGCAGGGCTCGCTCTCCAGCCCTGCGGCTCTTCCACCGCACCATGATCCTAGCGGCGCGGCGGGTTGGCCAAGACGCTCGCATTAGGGCAGTAGCCAGTGGGTGGTAGGCAGAAAGCCGGAGGCGGGCAGGTTTTCGTGGCGGCCGGGTTTACAGGCTGCGGAAAAACTCGTCGATACGGTCATTCTGGGGAGCCGCGGGCGACATCATTTGGCCCATGGCGCCAGAAGCTGTGAAAAAATACTCGCTGTAGCGGCGGTCTATGACCGCCGTATTTTGGAATCAACGACATCGGCGCTCATAGAGCGCCGCTACAGATCGCGAATCGAATTTTTCACAGTTTCGCCAGCCGTGGGAAAGAACGCGACGGGAAGGAGCTTTGAGCCCCGCAAGGGGCGACATCCGGTTGTTCGAATGAGGTCCGCGATTGCACCCCCGATGCCGCCTCTACCGGGGCTGACGAAGCTCGTATGCCATCTGTATCCCACGGCTGTTCGCCGTGGGCCACAGGATGTCGCCGCTAACACGGCTCCGGACGAGACCGATGCCTTTAGGTTAACGCCTATGGGCCGTTGGCCTGGGCTGGGATGGATCGCCCCGTTGGGGCTCATGATCGTGGCGCGCCCCTTGGGGCCTCAGGATCCTTGCGGCGATTTCAAATCGCCATCCCTGTGCGACCGCCTAAGAAAAATGCCGTCGCGCCGTTGCGTTTGGCCGTGCCCTAGCGTGAGCTACCGCCTTCTGTGCACGCCGAAGCCATTACGATCCCAAATTGCGATCCCAGAAAGGCGGCAGCTTCGCTGCCGCACTCCACGGCGCCTACGGCGCTCACAGGTCCGTGCGGTACTTGCCTTTGACTTTCAACTTTCGCCTCTCGACTGGCTTCTCTCCGCCAGCGACATTTTGTAGCCTCTACACCTTGTAGATTTCTCTTGACTTAAGTAGCGTAGTTTGATACACTCAAGAGGTGTTACTGCGGGGTACGGTCATGTCCGCGCGCACGTCTCCCACCTTCGTCAAACCCTATCCGTCCAACCGTGTGCGCGACACAGAAGTTCAGGGTGGAGATATGTCCTTGGTCCATCACGTTCGTCCTTGCGTAATGGTGGCGTCAGGCGAGAAAGCCGATGGCGGGGAGGTAGCGTGGGCGTCTCGCCCGCTGTGGCACGGGCATCCTGCCCGCGCCCTCTTGCCTCTCGTCTTGGCCTTCGGTCGACCTCTGTTTCCAAGGGGAGAGGGAGGCTTCCCGGCGGCGGGAACGGGACGCTCCCGCCACAGCGGGCGAGACGCCCGCGCTACAAGCTTCTCGCTCCCGTCGGCAAGAGATGCCGAAAGGCTTCAACTTCTGTGTCGCGCACCTGGTCTAACCTGCCAAGAAAATACCGCTGTTTTCCACGATTTACCAGAAACAAAAGAGGTTAGCGATGCTTAGCGAAAACCTTGCAAATATCTATGTCATTGAAATTAAAGCTGTGGCGCTGACCTTTAGGTCAGCACGTGCCGACCTAAAGGTCGGCGCTACAAAATCCCGCGGCTTTCCACGATGTACTAGAAACAAAAGAGGTTAGCGATGAATGGCGAAAATCTTGCAAAAATCTATATCATTGAAATTAAAGCAGTTAGATCGTTCTTGTGCCAGGGTAGGAAGAAAACGCGGGGGCGAAAAATGAAGGATAGTTAGGCGATGTTGTTGAAAACAAATGTAGAAAAAATGTCGGTTTTCCGCCTCACCACGATATTGATGAGAACAAAGGAGTTAAAATCTCTCTCTCGCGATGTTGATGAAAAGAAAGGGAGTTATTGAAAATGAAGGGAAAGAGGAAAGAAGCAACCATCGATCTGGATGAGTTCTTCATTCGGGAAAAGCCCCAGACCTCAAAGTTGGAGGTCGGCGCTACATTGCTCAACAAGGTCCGGAACGGGGCGCTGACCCAAAGAGATGTTAAAAATGAAGAGTCCTCCGGATGAGTTATAGAAAATAAAGGGGCAAAAAAAGTCCTCTGGATGAGTTTATGAAAATAAAGAAGTTAAATGGATTTAATGCTATGCCGATGAAAATAAACATGTTTCGCGATAACCAAAGCGAAGACAGATTTATGTTGAAAGGAAACGCACCCATCACGCTGCTCTGGCTCAATGTTTTCATTAACTGCGTTTTTCAGCGGAAGGAATAGTGATAGTGGTGTATCGTGTCAGCCCACGAAAGCCGCGTCGTTCGATGTTATGACCCTCGGGAGGGTGAGCGCGAATTTGCAATGGAATCATCGGCAATGGGTCAATTTAATGCAGTGGCGGCGAGTTTCCCTCGCCAAATGGCGGCGTAAAGCCGCCTCTACATCAGATTAACCCACTACCGAATCATCAAGTCATTTTAGAAAAGAGGAGGAAGCGTGATGGCCGATTCACGACGTTCATTTCTCCGTGCCCTGCTGGCCGCGTGCGCGTCCAGCCTTTCTTATTCATCAACGCTGGGACAGATCATTCCCTCCGATAACGCTTTTCAGGCTCAGTTGAGTCACCTGTACATTCGGGAAGGAAATCAGCTCCGCCAAGTCATCCTCTTGAATACACCGCCAGCAACCGCGAGCGGCTCGGTAGAGGTTCAAATCGGCGGGAAAACCGAGGCGTTTGACCTCAGCAAAACGCTGAATCTCGCCGGGCAATATTACCTGCCGATTACGCCCGTCGAGCAAGAGGGGTCCGCGCGGTTGGTTCTGAAATCGGGAGGGAAATCCCTGGAGACCTTCCTGCCAGTCAGGCCCATCCGCAAGTGGACGGTCTACCTTATCCATAACTCTCACCAGGATCCGGGCTTCCTGGATTTGCCCTCCAAGATGCGCCAGCGCTCCATTCCCTTCCTCGACGACGCCATGCGTTTCTGCGCGGAAACCAACGACTGGCCGGAGGAGTCGCAATTCAAGTGGAATATCGAAGTGGGTTACCTGATCAATGACTACCGCCAGGCCCGCGGGGAGGAGAAGGTCCGGCAAGTGATGGATTGGATCAAGAAAGGCCGCATGACCGTGGGGGGTTTTTATTGCAGCATGAACACCGATTTCATGAGCCTTGAGACCTTGCATCGTTCCGTTTACTACACCACCGAGCGCCTCAGCCGGGAGTTTGGAATTCATCCGGAAGGAGCCATCCTGGATGACGTCAACGGGTTCGCCTGGGGGCTTCCGGAAGTCATGGCGAAGGCGGGATTGCGGTATCTGGTGATGGGCTCGAACGGGGACCACGACAACATGCAGAACGGCAACGCTCCCACGTTGTTCTACTTGGCCGGACCCGACGGGAGCGAAATCCTGGTTTGGCGCCCCATCCAATACGCGGAAGGAATGGACCTCTTTGCCTTCGACGATCCCTACGGGCACCATAGGATAGGGGTGAACATGCAGGAAGGAGAGAAGTCGATTGCTCGCTATTTTGACCGCCACGAGCGCAGTGATTATCCCTTCGATACCATTGCTCTGCAAGTTGCCTACGACTTCACCCCTCCCTTCAAACAGCTTTCGGAAGTCGCCCGCGCCTGGAACGCTCAATGGGCCTATCCCCAGTTGCGGCTTTCCACGATTCCCGAATTCTTCCACTACATCGAAAGCCAAAAGAGAGATTGCATTCCCCACTTGCGCGGAGGGGCGCCGGATGGGTGGGTGGATTTGCAAGTTGGAGAAGCCAATTCCGCAGCGCTGGGGAGGCGGACCGAGAACTACCTTCCGGATGTGGAGCGATTATCGACGCTGGCCTCCCTGGTGGCGGGAGGGCCCGGGCGGCAGGATGAATTCCTCGAGGCTTACAACGAATTGCTGATGTGGGAAGAACACACCCTCGAGTGGATGGACATTCGCGCCGACATCTACGTGGATGAAAGCCAAGGCGGCGGCAAGCGGCACTGGGAGGAGAAAACCGCGCATGCCCGTTACGCTCATGAAACCGCCCAACGAATCGAAAAGGAATGTGCTCGCGACTTGTGCCGGAATATTCGCACCACCGGCCCGCTGACCTTGGTGGTATGGAATCCACTCTCCTGGCAGAGAACCGAGATCGTTCGGACTCCTGTCCCGGCGCAGTCGCCACAATCCTTCCGGATCGTCGATTCGAAAAGCGGCAAGGAAGTGGCATACCAGGTGGAAAAACGCGCGGGCGTTCCGGACAGCCTGATCTTCCTGGCAGACAAAGTGCCCTCCCTGGGTTATAAAACCTTCCGGATCGAACCCGGAACGCCTGCCGCCGGTGGCAAAGCCCCAGCCATTTCTGACCGGGATCTCGAGAATGAGTTTTACAAAGTCAGCTTGAGCGAAAAGGATGGCACGGTCGCCAGTCTGCTCGACCAACAATTAAAGCGCGAGTTCGTGGATCCGCGTGCCGAACACGGCTTCAATGGCCTCGTCTACAGGCTGCAAGAACGGCTGACCGAACGGGAATTCAAACCATTAGGCGAGATTCCCATGCAGGACGTGCGAATTGAAAAAGGCGCTTCGGGGCCGGTTTATTCCAGCCTCAAAGTCTACGGGGATATCGAGTACATGTGCAAGTTCGAGCACGAAATCATTCTCTATTCACAACTAAAGAGGGTTGACATCGTTAATCGCATCATGAAGAAGCCGGTCTTTCCCAAAGAAACTGTCCATTACGCGTTTCCTTTTGCCATGCACTGGGACATTCCCTTCGAGGTCGATAAAATGACCCATCACAACACCTACAAAATCGATGTGCCCGGTGGGGTCATGCAACCTGACCTGGACCAGATCCCCGGCTCCTTTCGCGACAGTTACGTGGCTCGCCACTGGGTTTCCATCTCCCGCGGCGACTACGGCGTGCTGTGGTCTTCGGTGGATGCGCCCTTAATACAACTCGGTGGGATCCAAACCGACAAGTATCTGCCGTGGCTAACCATGCAGGATGACAACTGGCTGCGCCGCGGCTGGCTCTATTCCTACGTGATGGGCAACCACTGGGTGGTGGACGTGCCCATCGCCCAGGGCGGGGATTACGTGTTCCGCTACTCGCTCGCGACGCATGGGAGCGATTGGTCCTACAACGACGCGCACCACTTCGGCTGGAGCGCTTTGAGCCCTCTGCACGTCTACACCATCGAAGCAGCCCAGGAAGGAAAATGGCGGGACGCAGCGCGAAGTTTCCTGGAAGTTTCGCCGGAGAATGTTTACGTTGCGGGCTTCAAAACCGCCGAGGACGGCAAGGGCGTCATCCTGCGCCTCTACGAGGGGGCAGGGCTTGCGACGAGCGCCGCTATCAACTTCCAACTGCCCGGAGTGAGTCTCAAAACGGCCGCGCTGTGCGACGGGCGTGAGCGGATACTTTCTCCACTTACGGCGGAGAACAACTCCCTACGAATTGCCTTGAAGCCCTGGGAGACGAGTACGGTGCGCGTCCAGGTGGACTAGGGAGCATCCGGCCGCTACGTTTGAAGCGTTCACCGACAAACGCGATGCTACCCGGCTTGAAGCGTTCAATGACCATGATGAACATGCGCCGCAGTCTATACCACCGTGGCCTTGCGTGAAACCACGCACGCGAGGCGCTCTACGGGCGTTCAACCAGACTCGCCTTGACGCTCGCAGGAGGCGCGAATTAGAATGACGTATTACATTTTGCACAGTGCGGCGAGAAGAGGGGGACTATGTTGGACGGTCCGATTCCGGAGGGGCTTACTTTCGATGATGTCTTGCTGGTTCCCGGCAAGTCCGCAGTCTTACCTACTCAAGTTGATACTCGCACGCGGGTGACTCGAAATATCACCCTGAATATTCCCATCGTCAGCGCGGCGATGGACACGGTCACGGAATCGCGCCTGGCGATTGCCCTGGCGCAGCAGGGTGGCATTGGAATCGTGCATCGCAGCATGTCAATTGCCCATCAGGCACTGGAAGTGGACAAGGTGAAGCGCTCGGAAAGCGGCATGATTGTCGATCCCGTCACTATCGGCCCCAAGAACCTGATCGCCGAGGCGCTCGACATCATGAAAAAGTACAAGATCTCCGGAGTGCCCGTCACTAAAGAGGGCAAGCTGGTGGGCATCCTGACCAACCGGGACCTGCGCTTCGAGGACCGCCTCGACCTGCCCGTGGAAGAGGTGATGACCAAGGACAACCTGATCACCGTCGCCGTGGGAACGACCCTGGAAGAAGCCGAGGGGATGCTGCATAAGCACCGCGTGGAAAAACTGCTGGTGGTCGATGAATCCTATAATCTTCGCGGGCTCATTACCGTTAAGGATATTCAAAAGAAGATTAACTACCCCCATGCCTGCAAAGACGAGCACGGGCGACTGCGCGTGGGCGCGGCCCTGGGGGCCACGGGCGATTACCTGGAACGCGCGGCGGAGTTGGTCAAGGCCAAGGCGGATCTGCTGGTGGTGGACACCGCCCATGGCCATTCCACGCGCGTGCTCGACGCGGTTCAGAACTTGAAGAACAAATTCCCCAACGTCGATCTGGTGGCCGGCAACGTGGCCACGTTCGCGGGCGCGTGCGACCTGCTGCAACTGGGCGTGGACGGCGTCAAAGTGGGAATCGGCCCCGGCTCCATTTGCACCACGCGGGTGGTGACGGGCGCCGGCGTGCCGCAAATCACCGCCATCGCCGAATGCGCGCGGGCGGCCGCCAAAGCCGACGTGCCCATTATTGCCGATGGGGGCATCAAGTTCTCCGGGGACGTTCCCAAAGCCATCGCCGCGGGCGCAAGCTCGGTGATGCTCGGCAGCCTGTTTGCCGGCACAGAAGAAAGCCCGGGCGAAACCATTCTTTACCAGGGCCGGAGTTTCAAATCTTATCGGGGCATGGGATCGATTGCCGCCATGACCGCCGGCTCCGGCGACCGCTACTCCCAAGAATGGGAAGTGGCCCGGGGCGAAATTTCTAAATTGGTTCCGGAAGGCATCGAGGGGCGCGTACCGTACAAAGGCAATCTGGCGGAACTCGTGGCGCAACTGGTGGGCGGCTTGCGTTCCGGCATGGGCTACTGTGGCAGCGCCAACATCCAGGAACTGCAACAGCGCGGCCGCTTCGTACGCATCACCTCCGCCGGCTTGCGCGAAAGCCACGTCCACGATGTCATCATTACCAAAGAAGCGCCCAACTACTGGCTGGATTAATGCCATTCCAACTATTTCTCCCGAATGCGGTTGTGGAATGGCGCTGGCTGCGCAGGCGGGAGCAGGTGCCAACATCCAGGCCGATTAAGTTGGAACGGCACTAATCCCCCGCCGCTTCCACCGCTTACGCGAAGAGGACAAGCACGCCGGCAACAAAAGCGAGAAGGCTGGAAAGGGCAAAAGGGGCAGCGGGTGAGTAGCGTTGCCAGATCCATCCCGCCAGAAAGCTCGCGGGAAACGCGGCAACCCCCACCACCCAATTAAACACCCCGAATACCGAAGCCCGCGAATCAACCGGCGACAAGTCGGCGATCCAGGCTCTGATCACCCCTTCGGTCAGCGCGTAATAAGTCCCGTAAACCGCAAAGAGAAACCACACCAGTTGGGAGGTCCGCAACAGAGCGAAGCCCGCGTACACTGCGGAGTAAATCAAATACCCCGCCACGATCAGCCACCGGCGCGGCACTCGGTCCGAGAGCTTCCCTGCCGGCCAGCTCAACGCAGCATAAACCACGTTGAAAAGAAGCCCCAGTGCGGGGGCTGTCCATGCGCTCATGCCGAGGTTCTGCGCGCGCAAAATCAGGAACAAATCCGAGGAATTGCCGAGAGAAAAGAGACCCACGGCGGCAAGAATCAAAAACAACTTCCCGCGCGGGAACCGGGTAGAGCGTTCCGCCGGGCGGGCGGAGGGGGCGGAGGCGATCGTAACCGGGCGCACTTCCTTGACGGCGAACCACCCCAAGAGGATACACGCCAAGCCTGGAATCGCCGCCATCCAAAAAACGTCGCGAATTTTCCCTGCAAACAGCTTCAGGAAAAGGATTGCGCTCAGCGGTCCCACAATTGCGCCCGCAGTATCCATGGCTTGGCGCAAACCGAATCCAGCGCCACGATGCGCAGGGTCAACAGAATCCGCCATCAGCGCGTCGCGGGGAGCGGCGCGGAACCCCTTGGCGGCGCGGTCGGCGAAGCGAATCCAAAAAACCTGCTGCCACGAATACGTCACGGCCAGCAGGGGCTTCACAATATTGGCTACCGTGTACCCCGCTGCGGCCAGAGGCTTGCGCCGCCCGAGGAAGTCCGAAAGCCAACCCGAAAGCAAGCGGGAAAAGCTGGCAATGGTCTCCGCTGCCCCTTCCATGAAACCAAAGGCCATGGGTGGCGCACCCAACGCGGCGACCAAGAACTGCGGCAGAAGCCAATAACTCATCTCCGTAGAGGTGTCATTGAAAAACGCTACCCAAGCGAGGACCCATACGTTCCTTGGCACGCGAGCATCGGGCCTTGCAGGAGTGAGCGCCCGAGCGGGCTGTTCATTTCCCATCGCCGTCTCGTTCCAACAAAAAGAAAATCCCGGCCCGAAGTAGAATCCTTCGGGTCGGGATCATCAAACTCAGGCCTGTAAACTGGCCACCCTTCCAGCGCCTATTTCTTGTCGTCGTCTTCTTCGGGTGGAGGCGCCTGCTCCTTGGCTTTGGCTTCTTCCGCAGCTTTACGCTGAGCCTCAGCTTTCTTGGCGCGCTTGGCGGCCAGCCGCTGGAGGACTTCACTGTCCACCAGCTCGAGCACGGCAAGGTCCGCGCCATCACCTCGGCGCCAACCGGCGTGGACCAGCCGCGTGTACCCGCCTGCCCGCGTGGCGTACCGCTTGGAAAGCTCATCAAAAAGGAACTTCACGGCGCTGGGTTCGAGCAGGTAGCTGGCCGCTTGGCGCCGAGCTGCCAAGTCGCCACGCCTCGCGAGCGTGATCAGCCACTCCGCCAGCGGGCGCGCCGCTTTGGCCTTGGCCACGGTAGTCTCAATCCGCTCCCGCTGAATCAGTGAGGTCACCAAATTCCGCAGCAGCGCACGCCGGTGCTCCGTGTTCCGGCTCAACTTCTTTCCGTAATTCCGATGTCGCATATGGTCGATTACCTATCCCTAAACTTGGGGCTGAGGAGGCTCAGGCGGCGGAACGATCGGGTTGCCTTTGTCATCAAATTTCAGTCCCAGACCCAATCCCATGGCCGAAAGAATCTCTTTAATTTCATTCAGAGATTTTCGTCCGAAGTTTTTGGTCTTCAGCATCTCCTGTTCGGTCTTCTGAACGAGCTCCCGAATTGATGTGATGTTGGCATTCTTCAGGCAATTGTAGGAGCGAACAGAAAGCTCCAATTCTTCCACCGAGCGGTCCAGGTTTTCGTTGTGAACGGACGCCGGACGATCCTGCGCCACTTCCTGCACCTCGGGCTCCTCCTCAAAGTTGATAAAAATATTCATGTGGTCTTTGAGGAGCTTGGCGCCCAGGCCCACGGCGTCCTGCGGAGTTATCGCCCCGTTCGTCCACACGTCTAAGGTCAGCTTATCGTAATCCGTCATCTGTCCCAGCCGGGCCGCTTCCACGGTGTAATTCACTTTGCGCAGAGGCGAATGGACGGAATCGACAGGGATATATCCAATGGGAAGGTCCTCATCGAAGTTCTTTTCCGCCGAAACGTACCCACGGCCGATCTTGACCCGCATTTCGATGTGCAGGCTGCCACCTTCGCTGACGGTGGCGATGTACACATCCTTATCGAGAACCTCCACGTCCGCGTCTTCCTGAATCATCCGTGAAGTCACTTCACCGGGTTTGTCCACATTCAAGTAGAGTGCCTTGGGACCCTCCACGCTCATCTTCAGCGGTATCTGCTTCAAGTTCAAAATGATATCCGTAGCGTCTTCAACCACGCCCGGGATGGATGAGAATTCGTGCATGACGCCTTCGATGCGCACCGCGGTGATGGCCGCTCCCTCGATTGAGGAGAGCAGCACACGGCGCAGGGCGTTGCCGATTGTGGTCCCGAAACCACGCTCAAAGGGTTGCGCGGAAAACTGTCCATATTTATCCGTCAACGTGTCGGTGTTTGCTACCAGGCGTTTCGGTTTCTGGAATCCTTTCCAAAGCATCGCTTTCAAACCTCCCTTGGGGCCCACCTTGGCGGGCCACCTCTCGTGCACGCCGATCCCTACTACTTCGAGTACAGTTCGACGACCATCTGTTCCTGAATCGGGAAATTCACATCCTCGCGTTTAGGCAACGAAATAACCCTCGCCTTCAAGCCTTCGCGGTCCAATTGCAGCCAGGGTGGAACACTCCGGCCTCCGGAAAGATCCAGCGCGCGTTGCACCGCCGCCAGGTTGCGGCTCGTTTCCTTAACGGTAATCTCCTGGCCGGGGACGACGGCGAACGAAGGGATATTCACCTTGCGTCCCGAAACCTGAATGTGGCCGTGGCGCACCAATTGCCGCGCTGCGGCGCGCGAAGAAGCCAGGCCCAGCCGGTAAACGGCATTGTCCAGCCGCCGCTCCAGCATCAGCAAAAGGTTTTCGCCGGTTACGCCTTTCATCCGCGCGGCCTTCTCAAAATAGCTGCGAAACTGGTCCTCAAGGATGCCATAAAAACGGCGCAGTTTCTGCTTCTCGCGGAGTTGCAGTCCGTACCCGACAATCTTGGGCCGACGGGATTTCCCATGCTGTCCCGGAGCGAAGTTGCGCTTTTCGATTTCGCACTTGTCCGTCAAGCACCGTTGCCCCTTCAGGAACAGCTTGACCCCTTCACGCCGGCATAGCCGACAAACCGCTTCACGATATCTTGCCAAACGAACCTCCTCAGGAACGAATCGCGAACTTCCGATATCGTCCTAAACTCTTCGGCGTTTGGGCGGGCGGCACCCGTTGTGCGGAATGGGCGTCACGTCTTTGATATTCCGCACTTCCAGGCCGGCGGTGGCCAGCGCGCGAATGGCCGACTCCCGCCCTGCTCCCGGCCCTTTCACCCGCACCTCCACGCTCCGCATGCCGTGGTCGCGAGCCGCATTGGCCACGCGCATCGCCGCCTGCTGCGCAGCAAAGGGCGTGCCCTTGCGCGAACCCTTGAAGCCCAGCGAACCTGCGCTGGACCAGCAAATCACCCGGCCGTCAGAATCCGTGATGGCCACGTGCGTGTTGTTAAACGTAGCCTCGACGTGCACAATCCCGGTGGGGACAATGCGTTTTTCCTTTTTCTTGAAAACCTTCTTCTTGCCCGCTTTTGCCGCCGCTTTCGCCATGAATCCTCACTTAAGAATTTGATGCAGCCCTACCTGGCTAAGTCTTGGCCATGGACCGCTTCTTATTGGCCACCGTGCCCTTGCGCGGTCCCTTGCGCGTACGCGCGTTCGTGTGGGTGCGCTGGCCGCGGACGGGAAGACTGCGCCGATGCCGCATCCCGCGGTACGATCCGACTTCAATCAGCCGCCGGATGTTCATCGCGGTCTCTTTGCGCAGGTCGCCTTCCACCGCTCCCTCGTCTTCCAGGATCTGGCGGATTTTGCTGGTCTCTTCTTCTGTCAGATCCTTGATCTTCTTGTTTGGATCGATGCCCGACCGCATGAGAATGGAAAGTGACCTGGCCCGGCCGATACCATAAATGTAGGTCAGGCCAATTTCCGCGCGCTTTTTGGGCGGCAAATCCACACCCGCAATTCTTGCCATTTCAAGCCTCCCGTCTTATCCACCCTCGGCGCCATGCCGGAAGAATCCCGGCGCGTGGCGCCGGACGAATCATCCCTGCCGTTGCTTATGCTTGGGGTTCTCGCAAATCACCCGCACCACTCCGCGCCGGCGAACAATCTTGCACTTGGAGCAAATCTTTCGTACTGACGAACGGACCTTCATAAATTACCCTCGTTTAGTCCTAGGTGCTCGGCACCACGATCGAACCTCGAAATTCGAAACTCGGAATTCGGTATCCGTCCCGAGCATTTCAAATTTCGATTTTCGAGCTTCGTCCTTTCCCTAGCACCTGGGACCTAACACCTACTTGTACCGGAACACAATCCGGCCCCGCGTCAGGTCGTAGGGAGACAGCTCCACTGCCACCTTGTCGCCTGGGAGAATGCGGATAAAGTTCTTCCGCATCTTTCCCGAAATGTGGGCCAGGACCTGGTGCTTGTTGTCCAATTCAACTCGAAACATTGCATTGGGTAATGCTTCCAGCACCGTAGCCGTAACCTCGATCGCATCTTCCTTCGCCATACTTTTTAGCTCTCAGCTTTCAGCCATCAGCTATCAGCTTTCCTCCCCAATTAACCCGTTGCTCTTGGACATTACATAGTGCCTTAGCTGAAAGCTGATAGCTGAGAGCTGACAGCTAAGTTACCATCGTGTCAAAACGTCGGGTCCATTCTGGGTGACCGCGACCATGTGCTCGAAATGCGCCGACAGCCTACCGTCCACCGTGACGGCTGTCCAGTTATCATCCAGGACTCGCACCGCAGGCCCACCGGCGTTCACCATGGGTTCAATGGCAAAAACCATTCCCTCTTTCAGCAAGGGCCCATGGCCCGCTTGGCCAAAATTGGGAATCTGCGGTTCCTCGTGCATCGCCTTGCCAATCCCGTGGCCCACGAACTCCCTCACCACCGAGTAACCGTTTTTTTCAGCGTGCTGCTGCACGGTTGCCGAAATATCACCCAAGCGATTCCCTAACCGCACTTTTTCCAGCGCCAACTCCAGAGCTTCTTCCGTCACCTTCAGCAAGCGCTGAGCGGATTCGCTGATGGCTCCCACGGGGACCGTTATGGCGGAATCGCCATAGTATCCATCCAGCACCACGCCCGTATCCAAGCTGAGGATATCGCCTTCCTTGAGCGCGCGGCGTTCCGACGGGATTCCGTGAATAACCTCGTCGTTGACCGACGTGCACAGGCAGCAGGGATAACCGCGATACCCCTTAAACGCGGGCCGCGCCCCCAGTTCCCTAAACCGCTTGGCCACAAACTTCTCAAGGTCAAGCGTAGTGACCCCGGGCCGAAGCTGCTCGCGTATCTCGCCCAAAACCTGACGGACCATCCTGCCGCTGCGCCGCAGCTTCTCGATTTCGGTCGATGACTTACAGATAATCATGCCTTAGACAGAAACTCCACCAGTCCTTTGGCGATCGCCTCGGGCTCCCCATTGCCATCCACTGCCAGCAGCACCCCCTGGCCTTGATAGTACTCGATCAAGGGGCTGGTTTGCTTATGGTACGCTTCCAACCGCTGCCGGATGGTGGCCTCGTTATCGTCCGCCCGGTGCAGCAACTTTCCCCCATCCTTATCGCAAATCCCCTCGACCTTGGGCGGATTGAAGTAGATGTTGTAAATCTCTCCGCATACTGAGCAGGTCTGCCGGCCGGTGAGTCGTTTCAGGAGCAACTCTTCGCTCACCTCAATATCCAGCACCTGCGGCCGCCCTTGGCCCTTCGCCGCGAGCATCCGGTCCACAAACTGCGCTTGCGCGGTCGTGCGTGGGAAACCATCGAGGATAAAACCCTTATGGCAATCCGGTGCC
>Ga0315282_10003629_pt1 | contig 27635 bp, 17 predicted proteins | sample YL17G07_20_MG_FD_203693 | JGI IMG/M metagenome (GOLD analysis project Ga0315282, IMG submission 203693) | Sediment microbial communities from Yellowstone Lake, YNP, Wyoming, USA - YL17G07_20 | ecosystem: Environmental > Aquatic > Freshwater > Lake > Sediment | place: USA: Wyoming | collected...
GAGCACCAGGTGCTCCTCGGCCTCCGTACTGGAGAGCACCGCCCCCTTGACGGAGTGGATGGGCACAGGCTGTTCCACACCCTTGAGTTGGGCCACGGGCATGCGGAAGGTCACCACCCGCCCCGCCACCTGTTCGAAGGTGCTCTGGCTGACGTAGACTTGTCCCTTGGTGGTGCTGGCCTCGATGCGCTGCGCCAGGTTGACGTTCTCGCCGATGACGGTGTACTCCATCCGTCGGCTGGAGCCGATGTTACCGGCGAGAAAGGTCCCGGTGTTGACGCCGATGCCCATGTCGATGGGCGCCAGGCCCTCCTCCAGGAGCCCCAGGTCGAAGCCGAAGAGGGCGTTCTGCATCTCCAGCGCGGCCTTGACGGCGAAAAAGGCGTCATCCTCGATGGCGACCGGGGCGCCCCAGACGGCGATGATGGCATCGCCGCCGAACTTGTCGATGGCGCCGCCGTTGACGAAGATGACCTCCACCATGATCTCAAAGTAGCGGTTCAGGCGCTTGACGACCTCCTCCGGCCGCATGGTCAGCGTCATGGAGGTGAACCCCACGATGTCCGAGAAGAGCACCGTGCCCTTGCTCAGCCGGCCACCCAGGTCCACGGTCCGGGACCCGCTCAGCACCTGCTCCACCAGGGCCGGGGAGATGTAGCGGGCCAGGTTGCTCCGCATCTCGGCCTCCCGACGGACTTCCTCCAGGAGTTGCGCGTTCTTGATGGAGATGGCGGCCTGGCTGGCGATGCCGGCCAGGAGTTTCAGGTCCTCCCGGTCGAAGGAGTCGGTCGCACTGGTGGTGTCGATGTCGATGATGCCCAGGATTTCTCCCTGGCAGATGAGCGGGGCGCACATCACCGAACGGATGTTGAAGCTGGAGATGCTCGCCCCGCCCCGGAAGCGCTCGTCGCTCAGGGCGTCCCGGCTGAGGACGGCCACCTTCTTGGTCACCACGTGGTCCATGATGGTCTGGCTGACCGTAATCTGGGTGTCGGGGTGGGAGCCGACCTTGCGGATGACCCGGGGGCTCAACTTCCCCGTCCCGTCGCCCTCCTGGAGCATGATGAAGCCCCGCTCCGCCTGGGTGAAGACACGGAAGAGGCTGCTCATGATCTGGCCGAGGAGGACGTCCAGCGTCTGGATGACGCCGATGGCCTGGCTCACCTCGTAGAAGGTGCCCAGGCGCATCTCCATGCGCCTCACTTCCTCCAGGTCGGCCAGAGCAGCCTCGCCGACGCCGCTCCCCCGCTGGGCGTCGATGCTCTCCTCGATGCGCCCCTGGGCCTGGGCCGGGTCGTCCCGGACCACGGAGACGTCGGCGGCGGTGCCCGCCTGCGGCGCGTCCACCAGCGGGACGAACTCCAGGACGAACTGCCGGATCTTGATCTTGTCCCCGGGAGCCAGCACCTTCTCCGTGACGCGTACGCCGTTGACGTAGGTGCCGTTCCGGCTGGGATGCTCTTTGCCATCCTTGATAACGTAGCCGGCCGGGGTGGAGAAGATGGTGGCGTGCTCCCGGCTGACGGTGTCTTCCTTCAGGACGACGTCAGCGTACCGGCGGTCCCGGCCGATGACCACCTCACCCCGCAGCGGCAGGGAGAACTCCTCCCACGAGGTCTCTCCCGCCACCCGCACCAGTTTGGCCGTCGCTTCGACCATCGCACTGCTCCGGGGAGCCTTTTCGGCTCCCCTCTCCCAACGGCTCGGCCGCCTTCGGCGTCCTAATACGCCTTGGTCGAGCCTGCGGCGAGCTCGAGCCGAGTCGCCGAAGTCGACCTCTTCCTCCCCGCCCGCTTCGCGGCCACCTTCACCCTTGCCCGCCCGCTTCGCGGGCACCCGCGTCGGGACAGGGTTTGGGTGAGGGTCCCCGATTCCGGCGCCGGACGCTCGCCGAACAGTATACCGTCGCCCCTCTGCAACGGGCAATACCCTGTTGGCTACGCCTGGTCCAGAGCATCCCGGGGGGCCGACGGCCCGGGTGCCGGGCCTTCCTCCTCAACCAGGAGCCTCGCCGCCCGGGCCGCCACCAACTGGGCGGGCAGGCAGTAGGGCGCCCGCTCCCGGCACGGAGGGGCCGATATCTGTTCGTACGCGGTCAGATGCCCGCCCGCCTGGTGGTAGGCCACGTGCCCGTACAGGCTGAGGAGGAAGTCTTCCCTTCGGCCCAGGTGCTGGAGACCGGTGAGGTACTCCGCTAACGGCCAGTCGTCCAGCCCGCTCCCGAGCCTGGTCATCCCACAGAACTGTCCACCCGCCCGAAGCCGACTCGCCACCACCCGGTCGGCCAAGCCGCTCGGCAGAAGCCCGCTGGAAAGGAGTTCGGGCCAGTAGCGGTAGTTGGTGTAGGAACCCAGCGTGGAAGCCGTCAGGAACTCCGGGCGGGCCACCGGCTCGACCTGGGGCGGGAGCCACCAGTCCTCGGGGAAGCCCCGCTTCTCTTGGCCTGCTGGCGCCTGAATCCAACGTGAACTTTTCGACCGGGGAACTCCCGCCGCATTCGGCCAAGAGAGCCCGAGGCTCCTCGGCCTCTCTTGGGGTGCTGCCGCCCCGTTCAAAGGGCCAGCGCCAGCATCGGGTCTGGTCCCTGGGGAGGGGCAAGACCCCGCAGCGCGGGGCTGGGGCCACGTCCGGGCGATGGCGGCGAGGGTGTCCCGGGCGATGCCTGAGGCGACGTCGCGCATCGTCGGCGCCGAGGTGGCCGGTGAGGCGCTTGCCCGCCCGCAGGCCTCCGCCCAGCGCGAGAGCCCCTTGGCGGCCCAGGCGTTGTTGTGGAAGTACTTGCCCACGTCCTTCCGGGTGTCGGCCTCGGGCACCCCCGAGAGGAGGCCGTCCGCTTTTTCCGCCTCCGCGCGCAGGCGAAGGAGGTGCCGGGCCATCCGGTCGAGCGCCGGGAACCCGTCCTCCCACCAGCCCTGCCCTCCGGCCCGCTCAAGGAGAAGTGCGGCCGTGGCCAGGAGCATCCCGTACTCACTGATGGAGGGGCCGTAGTAGTCGATGGTCCCGTCGTCGCGGACGAAGTGGGTGAGCCAGTAGCGAAAGAGTTGCGCGGCACGGGCGTGAAGCCCCCACGCCGAGAGCGCGTCCACCGCGGCGATGATGGTGGGTGGGAAGCCGTCGTGGATGCTCTCCGCGTACCGTTTGACCCCGTACTTGGGGTGGTCGCCCTGGAAGGTCAGGTCGATGTGGGCGAGGCCCGTCTTCACCGAGAGGTCAAGGAAGGGGTGACCGGTGTCCACGGTCGGCTCCGTTTCCAGTCGGTCGATGCCCCGGGCGATGGCTCGGGCGTCGAAGGCCGGGTCACCCGCCGTCGGGGGGAAGAGGGCACGGATGCGGTCAAGGTCGGGCGCCTCGCCCCGGGCCCGAAGCTCCTCCCGCACCGGGTCCACCAGGAGCTGGGCCCACTCTTCCGGGGAGTAGTACGTCGGAGCCCGACCTTCCCTTCCCGCCACCCGCGACCCCCGAGCCCTGGAGAAAGACCAGCCAAGAGACATGTCGGGAGCGACCAACTGCGAGACCAACACCGCCCGACGCGCTGCCCAGAGCATAGGCGGAAGAAGCAGAAACTCAAGGGGCGTCGGTGTCAACAGCAAGGTTTGCCGAAACGGGAGAGCGCTGCTGTTCTGTGTGGCTCTGTGCGGAAGGCTTCACTTCTCGACCAGTTCCCGGAGGCGGGCCAGGGCCCGGCGCTCCAACTGGCGGACGCGCTCGCGGGAAAGGGACAGTTGCTGGCCGATGGCTTCCAGGGTCTGGGGCTCCTGCTCCTGGCTGCCCGGGGCCTGGGCCAGGCCGAAGCGCGCGGTGAGGATGAACTGTTCCCGCTCGGTAAGGGAATGAAGGAGGGACAAGACCGTCTCCCGCAGGTGGGCCGCCGGCCGCGCCCACTGCGGGGACACCCGCTCCGCCTCCCGGGCCCACCGGGCGCCCACGAAGTGGGCGGGCACCCGCTCTGCCGCCACGTCGTCCATCAACTCGGGCACCCCGGTGAGGTAGATGCGCAGCCGATAGTTCTCTTCGGGGATGCTCTTGGCGAAGTTCTTGATGATGGCCCAGCTCGCGTAGGTGGAGAACTTGAAGCCCTTGGTGTAGTCGAACCGCTCGATGGCCTGGAGGAGCGACATGTTGCCGTCGCTCACGAGCGTCTCGAAGTCGGTCTGCGGACCCAGGTGCTTCTTGGCGATGGAGACCACGAGGCGCAGGTTCGAGCGCACCAGTTCCCGCCGACACTCCAGCGCCTGGGCCTCAAAGCGCCCGTAGGCCCGGATGAGGGACATGGCGCACGGCCGCCGGCGAATCTCCTCCCGAAGTTCGCGCATGCGGAACTTGCAGAAGTTGTACTTGCGGAAGAGCCAGCGTTCGCGCTCGGGGGCCAGCAGTCTGGTCCGGTAGAGTTCCCGGATGTAGGGCGGGAGGTCCTCAGGGAGCTGGTGCGCCTCGGCCGCCGGCCCCCCCGCCTCGGCCAGCCGAAGCGATTCCGGCTCGGCGAGGATGTTGGCCTCGGCCCGGCGCTGGTGGAACTCGGGGCTGTCCATCAAGGAGACTTCGCTGGTGAGCACCTCCGCGGCCCTCTCCCGGCAGATGCTCCGGTAGGCGGTCTTGCGGTCGCAGCCCAACTCGCGGCCGATGTCCGCCAGGCGCCAGCCTTGCTCAAAGAGTTCGAGAGCCCGTCTCCGCCCCGCTTCGCTGAGGGTGGGCTGGAAAGCCTGGTAGACGCCCAGCCCCGGGTTCTTTCGCCGGTCGACCGCGAGCACGTACTCGACCAGGGCCGGGCTCAGGTGGAGGCGCTCGCCCAGGTGCTCGGCAAGTTCGACGAGCGTCCGCGAGCGCTTTCGGCTTCGGCGCGCGGCAGCGACCACGCGCTTGCGGCACCCGGGGCCGACGAGGGCCTCGGCCACCGCCCCGTCGACCAGGGCCGGGTTGTCCCGGACAAAGCGGAGCACCGCGGCGAAGCGGAAAGCCAGCCGCCGGCCGCCTTCCTCCTCGACGTAGCAGCCGAAAAGCGGGGCGTGCTCCTGCCAGCGGAGGATGGTGTGGGGGCTGACCCCCCAGAGGCTGGCCAGTTCCTCCAGGCTGTAGACCGGCTCCCGGAAAGCCTGGGGCGAGGGTGCAGCCCGGCCGCTCAACTCCAGGAGCATCAGGGAGAGGTCTGCTTCCAGGTCCCGCCCCTCAAAGAGGGCCTCGGCGTCGCTGGCCGGGCGGTAGCCGGTGATGCGGTGACAGATGAAGTCGTAGGGGTACGTGCGCTGGGGCTCGATGTGAAAGACGGCGAGGTCGTAGAGGCGGACCACGTGCTCCTTCAGCACCCGCCTGGGCGTGAAGAGCAACTGGTCCTTCAGGAGCTCCATCGCAGCCAGTCGGTAGCCGGCCATGCCCGCCCTGCCCCTCATAAGGACCGCAACGAGGGTTCCCGCTGCTTCGTCCGCCCCTTCTCTGCTATCATTATATGCCAAATCGGCCCGAAGTCAAGGCTTTCAGGAGCAACAAACTTTTCTCCCTGTGACCGACTTCGCCCCCACCCTCTTGACCCGGCCCCCCCACCGACGTACAAAGGACCCCCCAGGCCAAGTGCGGGAAGGGAGGAGCGACATGGAAGCGACAGGTCTTTCTGGGTCAGGGGCACAGTCCGCCGACAGCCCCCGCCAGTTGCAGGCGGTGGCCCGGATCGCCTATCTGTTGAACTCGCCGCTCGGACTCGACGACCTCCTGCGGGAACTGGTGACCCTGGCTGCCCAGGTGGTGCAGGCGGAAGCGGCGAGCCTCTTTCGCCTCGACGCCTCGGCGAACGAACTGGTGTTCGACGTGGTCACCGGCCCGAAGCAGGAGGCCCTCACCCGCAAGCGCCTCCCCGTGGGCGTGGGTGTGGCGGGGTGGGTGGCCCAGCACCGCGCCGCGGTCGCGGTGCCCAACGTCCACAGGGACGGACGCTTCTACCCGGCCTTCGACCTGGAACTGGGCTTTCAGACCAGGAACCTGCTCGTGGTGCCCATGTTCCTGCGGGGTGAACTGGTGGGGGTGCTGGAAGCGGTCAACCGCAAGGTCGAGACCACCTTCACCCCGGAGGACGAACTTGTCCTCACCACCTTCGCCAGCCAGGCCGCCATCGCCATCGAGAACGCGCGCATGCAGGCCGAACTCCTGGAGAAAGTCCGCCTGGAGCAGGAGCTCGCCATCGCCGCCCGGATGCAGGCCGACCTCTTGCCGAAGCGGATGCCCGACCTTCCCGGCTACGACGTCTCGGCGCGGATGGTCCCCAGCGAGACCATCGGTGGCGACTTCTACGACTTCATCCCCATCGCCCACGACCACGTGGGCATCACCGTGGCCGACGGGGCCGGGAAAGGCATCCCCGGCGCCCTCCTCATGGCCCTCACCCGCTCGGCCCTCAACGTCCAGGTCACCACCGCCTACGCCGTCCGCGACATCATCGCCAAACTGAACAACCACCTGGCCGCCGAGACCGCCCCCCACCTCTTCGTCACCCTCTTCTACGGGGCCCTCGACATCCCCGGCCGCCGACTCACCTACACCAATGCCGGCCACCCCGCCGGGCTCCTCCTGCGGGGCGAGGGGTGCCGACGCCTCGAAACCGGAGGCGCCCTGCTGGGCGTCATGCCCGGGCAGTCCTACGAGGAGGAGCAGGTGCGGCTCCACCCCGGCGACCTCCTCACCCTTTACAGTGACGGGGTCACCGAGGCCATGAGTCCTTCCGGGGAAGCGTTCTCTGAAGGTCGGCTGGTGGCGATGCTCCGAGCCTCGACGCACCTCGCGGCCGCGCAGATCGTCCGTCAGGTGCACGAGGAGGTGAACCGGTTCATCGGCGGCCAGCCGCTCGCCGATGACTTCACGCTCCTCGTCCTCAAGGTGCTTTAGGAAAGGGACTGCGGATGTTCGTTGACGGCAGATGGGCCCTGGTGCTTCTCGTGGGCGGTCTCATGCTCGGCGTTCTGCCGAACCTTGTCTTGGCTCAGACCGTGCCCTCCACCCACCCGCGGGTGCTGATTACGCCGGAGATGGTCAAGGAGATGGCCGAGAAGGTCAAAGGCCCCTTCGCCGAAGAGTACCAGACGCTCCTGGAGACGGCCAAGGGGGGGCCTCGCTTCCTGGAGAACGTCTGGTCCGTCCCTGGCGGCTTCATGGAATCGGGACTGGCCTACCTCATCGAAAAGGAGTTGGGTCGGGATGGGAAGCCCTACGCCGAGGGCATCCTCAAGATATGGCGGGACCCCAAGTGGCAGCAGCCCGGGCTCGCCCGGCACTTCGGCTGGCAGGGGCTCCTCTACGACTGGCTCTACGACGCCATGACGCCGGAGGAACGGGCCAAGTTCGGTGAACTCCTGGGCGAGTGGGTGGCCACCTGGTGGAAGACCCCCGAGGTCAACATCGACCGCTCGGGCTGGTGGTACAACCAGCACTGGGGCCCGAGCCACCTGGACGTCAACCACAACCGCGTGGCCCTCACCAGCAAGCTCCTCATCGACCTGGCCACGTTAGGGAACGCGGGCAAGTTCGAGAGCGCCGTCCAAACGAACCTCAAGGAGTTCTGCGAGAAGTTCCGTGGGGTGGGTCTCCCGGCGCTGGACGAGATGGGGGGCATCTGGGCCGAATCCAACGGTCACGGGGGCTACGGGCCGACCTACACGGTGCCCCTGGCCTACCAGGCCGTCAAGACGGGGACGGACTTCGACCCGTACGCGGCGAGCGCCCCGCACGGCTTCGCGCCGGAGTACATCAAGGCGGGCATCTACTGCCTGATGCCCCACAACGACAAGATGGCCTACATCGACGACGGGAACTCGGGCTACCCGGACAACTACGCCCGCTCGGCGCCCATGTTCGCCCGGGCCTACAGCGACGGGGTCGCCCGCTGGCTGAGCGACACGGCCTTGAAGGAGCACTGGCTCTACAACCAGTACCTCAAGCAGGACGAGGTCTGGCAGCGCATTGCCTTCCTGCCCGCGGACCTCAAGCCCGTAAGCCCGAAGGAGGCGGGCTGGCCGCTCGCCTGCTACTTCCGGGGCGCCGGGCACGTCTACATGCGCGGGGCCTGGGACGACCCCGAGGCCACCTTCGCCTTCTTCGGGGCCGGACCTTCCTACGCCGCCCACTCCCGCGACGATGAGGGCACCTTCCTCATCACCAAGAAGGGTCAGCTCGTCAACCGTTCGGGCGGCCAGGGTCATAACGACGGCTGCTACTACACCGGGGGCTCGCTCGTCTACAACATCGTGACCATCTACGCCCCCGAAGAGAAGATGCGCCGGGACGCCTATAACGAAAACGACGGCGGCCTCCTCCGCTACGTCTACGACGGCCCCTACCCGAAGGAGCGTGGGCACATCACCGCCTACTGGCACGATGACAACGTCGCCACCTACGCGAGCGCCAACCTCACCCAGGGCTACTGGTCGGAAAAGGCCAAGGAGGTGACCCGCCAGTTCCTCTACCTGCGTGGCAAAGACGAGTGCTTCGTCATCTTTGACCGCGTCGAAGCCACCAAGGTCGACTACCCCAAGGTCTGGTTCCTCCACCTCCCCAGCGAGCCCGAGGTGAGCGGCGCCGCCGAGGTCAAGGTCCCGGACCACGTCATCCAGTACGCGGGCGACACCGCGACCTGGCTGAGCGACGAGGCCGGGGACACAGGCATGCTCACCAAGGGGAAGACTCGAATCACCATGAAGACCCTCGCCCCGAACCCGGCCCGCATCACCAAGCGGGGCGGCCCGGGTCACGACTTCTGGGGAAACCCGTACAACCCCCAGGCCCAGTACAACCACACCCTCGACAACAAAGGGCAGCAAAGCGACGCCTACCTCAAGCCCACCCTCTCGCCCTGGCGGCTGGAGGTCGAACCCACTGCCAGCGAAGCGCGTGACTACTTCCTGCACGTCCTCTTCGTGACGGACGAGGGTGCCCGCCAGCCCGGCGCGGGCGCGAAGGAAGTGCCCCAGGCCGAGCGGGTTGAGGAGGGCGACCGGGTGGGTGCCCGGCTCCGTCTCGGCGACCGGGAGGTCACCGTCCTCTTCAACAGGACGGGTGACCTCGGCGGCCACCTCAAGGTGAGCGAAGCCGGTAAGACGCTCCACGACGCCGCACTCGCCCAGAGCGTCCCGAAGGACTGAATCGACGGGCCTGCAGGGACGGGCCGCGAGGCCTGTCCCTCACCCCGTCCGACGGTGGTTCCGTGACACGCAGAGACGGAAAGGCGCAGAGAAAAGCCCGGTTTGGCTTCTGCTCGCGACCGTCAGCCGCCATTCTCTGCGCCGCTGCGTTGAAGACCCCCTGGTGCAAGTAGGGGTGAGGGAAGGGAAAAGGACCGTGAGTCGAGCGCAGGTCGCTGTCATTGGTGCCGGGCAGGTGGGGGCAACGCTGGCCCAGAGGCTCGTCGAGCGGAACTTCGCCGACGTCGTCCTGGTGGACGTGGTCCCCGGGCTGGCCCAGGGGAAGGCCCTCGACCTGGCCCAGGCGGCCCCGCTTCTGGGCTACGACGCCCGCATCCTCGGCACCGAGGACTATAGCAAGGTCGCCGGCTCCCAGGTCGCCGTCATCACCGCGGGCAAGCCTCGCCAGCCCGGGATGGACCGGATGGACCTCCTGCGCGCTAATGCCGACATCGTCAAAGGCGTCGTCGGCGAGCTGCTTCGTCACGCCCCCGAAGCCTGCCTCGTCGTCGTCACCAACCCCCTGGACGTGATGACCTACCTGGCCCTTCGGCTTTCCGGGAAGTCGCGGGGCCAGGTCTGCGGGATGGCCGGGGTGCTGGACTCAGCCCGCCTGGCCGCCTGCCTCGCCGAGAGGCTTTCCGTTTCGGTCCGCGACGTTCAGGCCATGGTCCTGGGGGGGCATGGCGACTCCATGGTCCCCCTGCCCAGCCAAACCACGATAGCGGGCATCCCCGTGACACACTTCCTGAGCCAAGAGGAGTTGGCCCCCCTCATCGAGCGCACCCGGGGCGCGGGGGCGGAGATCGTCCGCCTGCTCCAGCGCGGGAGCGCCTTCTCCGCCCCGTCAGCAGCGGCAGCGGTGATGGTGGAGAGCATCCTCAAGGACGAGAAGCGCCTCCTCCCCGCCTCCGTCCTCCTGGAGGGCGAGTACGGCCTCGCGGATGTCTGTGTCGGCGTGCCCGTGAAGTTAGGCGCTGGAGGTGTAGAAGACATCATCGAACTGGCCCTGACCCCCGCGGAGCAGGCCGGCCTCCGGCGGAGCGCGGAGGAAGTTCGCACCGGGATCGCCGCCTTGCGCGGAGCCGGTTTCATCTGATGTGGGCGAACCTCACGGCAGTACGCAGAGGCGCAGAGACGCAGAGAAGGGCGTGGGAGCGCTCGAGATAGGAGCCCGGCGAGGCCGCTCTCTGCGCCTCGGCGTCTCTGCGTGTGAACGGCGTTTGCGGGTCTGTCCGTCAGCTGACGGATGGAGAAGCGGCCAAAGGGTTCGGGAGGTCCACCACGGGCGCGGGGTGAAAACCCGAACCCGCCTTCGGCGGGCTGGGAAGGGGGTTCCGGTGACGCACCGCGAGCGCTTTTTCGCCCTGCTGGAGGGACGGCCCCTGGACCGGGCGCCCTTCTTCCCGGACGTCACCAACTGGTACGCGGCCCGCAGGACGCTCGCGGGCCAGCCCCGACGGTTCGGCTCGGGGACCTTCATCCCCGACGACGACCCCATTCACCAGTTCCCGGGAGACATGCCCGAAGCCTTTCGGGACTGGACCTTCCTCGATTTCCACCGCCGGTTCGACTGGGGCCTGCCGGTGCACCTCTACGACTGGGCTCGGTGGGAAAGGGCCGGCTTCGAGCGGTCCGTCTCCCGCGGGGGCGCCCGGCGGGTCACCCGCCTGCGCACACCGCTGGGGACCCTGGAGAAAGTGGAACTCCTCGCTGCCGATGGCTCCTGGGCGCCCGTCGAGCACTTTGCCAAGGGCGTGGGCGACCTGGAGGTGGCCGCCTACGTCGCTCGCCACACCCGCGTGGTCCCGGACCCTGGTCGCATCCGTGCGGTGCTCGAAGCCGTCGGCCCGTGGGGCGTGGGGGACGTGGTGCTCTCGCGGTCGCCCTTCGGGAAGTTGGTGCACGAGTGGATGGGCGTGGAGCGGACGGCCTACGCGCTGGTGGACGCACCCGCGGCCGTGCGCGACTACCTCGCCGTTCAGGAGCGCGCCGACCTCGTCGAGGTGGAGCAGGCAGCGAGGATGCCCGCCCGCGTCGTCATCCTGAGCGACCACGCCGACGAAAGCCTCATCCCCCCCACCTGGTACCGGGAGTTCTGCATCCCCTTCTATCGGAAAGCCTGCCGGATTCTCCACGATGCCGGCAAGGTGGTCTCCACCCACTTGGACGGGAACATCCGGGGCATCCTGCCCCTTCTGGGGGAAACGACGTTCGACCTGTTGGACGGCTGCACCCCGGCCCCCATGACCAACTACGAGGTAGAAGGCTTGGCGCAGGCTATGCCCCCGGGGATGAGCTGCTACTGCGGGGTGCCGGCGACTTTCTTTTCGCAGGGGCTCCCGACGGAGACGATCCTCGCTTACGGCAGACGTATCCTGGACGCCTTCGCGGGGCGGGTGCTCCTCAACGTGGGCGATATCCTCCCCACGGACGGGTCCATCGAGCAGGTCATCGCCCTGGGCGAACTCGCCGGAGGATACCCGACAGCCTGAGGCCGGACCGACAGGGACGTGGGCCGGGGACGCTCCCTGCGTCCCCTCTCGCAACGGCTCGGACGCCTTCGGCGTCCTACAGCGCCTTGGTCGAGCCTACCAGGCCTTGGCCTGCGACGAGCTCAGTCGAATCGTCGAGCCCCTCAGATGTAGTTGATGCCGTAGGGGGGAAGGGGGACGGGGAAGACGCGGGCCAGGATTCGGCGCAACTTCCTGGGCACCGGCCCCACGTTCTCCACCCAAACCTCCATGGGCGAGAAGATGACCTGCGTCGCTACGAGCGGGTCGGCCACCACCAACTCCTCGTTCTGGAAAGCGAAGCGGATGCGGTCGCTGATGAACTGGGCGTCCTCCACCACCCCGGCCGACTCGATGCTGAAATCCACCTGCTCATCCAGCGTCAGCCTTTCGTGGAAGTAGGGGGTGAGGGCCTCCACCAGCCCGGTCAGGTCCACGATCTTGTAGGTGCCGCCAATGCCCCCGGGCTCTCCCGTCAACCCCCGCGCCTTGAGCAACTCCAGCGACGTTACGTCATGGAAGGGCACGGCGAACTGGAGCTGCGTGAGCCCGAGGGCCTTCATCCCGCCGACCACGGCCGACCAGACCGCCTCGCGCACCCCCACGGAGTCGATGAGTCGGCCCACGCCCTCACCGTAGTGGGCCATGGGGCCGAAGTGACGGATGAGCACCCAGGCCACGGGCTCCCGTCCGCTCAGGGCAAGGAAGGCAGAGGAACTGGTCGCCAGGTTCTCCTCCATGAGCTTGCCCAGCTCTTCAGCGGGCCAGTGGTAGCGGACGGGCTCCAGTTGGTGGAGGGTGGTCAGCGCCGCGAGGTACTTGTCGTCCCAGGGGACGATGCGGTACCGGTCGCAGGCCAGCGGCCCAAGTTCTTCGAGCGTGCGCTTCTCGCCGTAGGACCGGCCCACCGTCGCACAGCCAGCCCGGGTGTAGAGGCTCCGCCGGCCGGAGACCGGCATCAGGAGGATGCCATGGCTCCGCATGGTGTGGATGGCGCAGGCGAGGGTGGCCCCCGCGTAGCCCTGGCCCCGGCGGTCGCTCCGGGTGCCCACGGCCCCGATACAGCCCACGGGCAGGGTCACCGGGCCGATGTGCATGTGCTGCTCGTAGACGCCGATGTGGCTGACGGGGACGCCGTCCTCCAGCATGATGTACAGGCTGTGCGCGTTCTCGGGGCTGAAGAGTTGCGGGAACTCCTGCTGGATGATGGGCGGCCCCTCGTGACGAAAGACGTCGTTGACCAGGGCCACCACCGCCTCCAACTCTTCCGGCCGGGCCGGCCGCGGCCCCTCGACGACCGGCGTCTTAGCTTCTCGCGCCATGGACCCACCCTTTCATCCCGAGGCCAGCACAGAAGGACAGAGGTTGACAGGGGCAGATGGTAGTCGGGTGGGCCGGCCGCTGTCAAGGGCACCAGCAGCGATGGGTGCGCCTACTGGGCGACGCCGTCGGCGGCGATGAGCGCTGCACCCAGGGCCACGACGAACTGGGGGTCGGGGGGGACGTAGAGGTTCGTCCCCAGCATGTCCTTCAAGGCGGCCTGGACGCCTTGGTTCCGCGCCCCACCGCCACAGAAAAAGATGTCGCCCCCGCCCAACTGGCGCACCATGGCCGCGAGGCGCGTGGCGATGGAGCGGTGGATGCCCGCAGCGATGTCCGCCGGGGGGCGCCCCTGGGCGATGAGGGAGACGACCTCCGTCTCGGCGAACACGGTGCAGGTGGCATTGATGGTGACGGGGTCGGCCGACTGAAGCGACAGCGCCCCCATCTCCTCCAGGCCGACCTCCAACACCCCCGCCATTACCTCGATGAAGCGCCCCGTACCCGCAGCACACTTGTCGTTCATGGCGAAGTCGGCCACCGCCCCCGAACCGTCCAGGATGACGACCTTGCTGTCCTGACCGCCCAGGTCCACGACGGTGCGCGCCCGCCCCCAGGGGGCCCCCAGGTGCCAGGCCCCCCGGCCGGCAGCGGTGATCTCCGTCACCACGCCGTCGCCCAGGCCCACGGCGCGTCGGCCGTACCCGGTGGTGATGATGCGTTCGACTTCCGCCCGGCTCAGGCGTCCCTGGACGAGAGCGGCTTCGAGGACCTCGGCCCCGACCCGGGCCGGGCTGACACCCGTTCGGCTGACGGCCTCACCGACAACTTTCCCTTCGAAGAGGACGACGGCCTTCGTCGCCACCGAGCCGACGTCCACGCCAGCAACAATCATGCTCGCTGTCCTCACGAACCTTCCCGTCAGCGTGCCAGGCGGGAGCCTCCCCGCCCAAAAGCCCCGGAGCCGTGTCCTTCGAGGGGGCGGGTCGCGAGACCCGCCCGCGGCCTTCGACAGGCTCAGGCCGCCTTGTGCCTGCCGAAAGGCGGACCGGCCGGAAGGCCTGTCCCTACAGGTTTCACGCAGGACCCTGGAAGCCATGGCGTTCAGCGTCGTTGGGCTCCACCGCATCAAATGGATGATAGCACAGCCGGGGGCGAAGGCAAGGCTCCACCTGAGGTTTGACTGGGCGAGGTGGGTCTGTTTGAATGGATACAGGCCTTCTGGAGATGCGTCGGATGAAGACAACCGTCATTTCCGTCAAGGGTGATGCTCCCGACAGCGCGCTGCTCCGGCCGCCGGCCGAACTGGTCCGCCAGGGGGAAGTCGTAGGCTTCCCCACGGAGACGGTCTACGGCCTCGCCGCCCGGGCCGACCGGGCCGAGGCCCTCGACCGGCTCCGTCAACTCAAAGGGCGCGCTGGCGAGCACCATTTCACCGTCCACCTGGCCGATGCTCAGGCCCTCGACCGGGAGCCCCTGACGGTGTCGCCGGTGGCCCGCCGACTGGTTCGGCGGTGCTGGCCCGGGCCGCTGACACTGGTCCTGCCCCAAGAGGGTGGCGGGACCGTCGGCTACCGCGTGCCCGGCCACGAGGTGGCCCGCGCCTTCCTTCGCCTGGTGGAGGCGCCGGTGGTGGGGACGAGCGCCAACCCCACCGGGGAGCCGCCCGCGGTCGATGCCGAAGGGGTGCTGCGCTACTTCGCCGGGCGCATCCCCTCCCTCATCGACAGCGGCCCGGCCCGCTTTGCCCAGGCCTCGACCGTGGTCAAGGTGGAAGGCGGCCGCTGGGAGGTGCTGCGGGTCGGGGCCGTGAGCGAGGAGAAGGTCCGCCGGGCCGCCAGCGTGGTCATCCTCATCGTCTGCACGGGGAACTCCTGCCGGAGCCCCATGGCCACCCACATCCTCAAACAACTCATCGCCGAAGACCGCCACATTGGGGTGGACGAAGTGGAGAAGGCCGGCTATAGTATCATCTCGGCGGGGACCGCCGGCGGCTTCGGGGGAGCGACCCCGGAGGCCATGCAGGTGGTGCGGGAGATGGGTGGCGACATCAGCGGCCACCTCGCCACTGGATTGGAGCGGGAGATGGTGGAGCACGCCGACCACATCGTGGCCATGACCGAAAGCCACCGCCAGCGCATCACGGAACTGGTCCCGGAGGCGGACCGCCGGACCATCGTGCTCGACATCCCTGACCCCATTGGAGGAGACGTCACCGTCTACCGTCGATGTGCGCACCAGATACGGACACAACTGAAGCCGAACCTGCACGGCCTTTTGGCATAGCCGTCGGCGCCGACCACGCCGGCTACGAGGCCAAGCAGGCCGTGATGGCGATGCTCGGGGCTGCTGGCCACCGGGTCACGGACATGGGTACCGACTCGGCCGAGAGCTGCGATTACCCGGACTATGCCGAGCGGGTGGCCGCAGCGGTCTCCGCCGGCGAAGCCGACCGGGGCGTGCTCCTCTGCGCCACCGGCATCGGCATGGACATCGCCGCCAACAAGTTCCCGCGGGTGCGGGCGGCGGTGGTGTGGGACCGGGTGACCACGGAGGTGAGCCGAACGCACAACGACGCCAACATCCTCTGCCTGGGGGCGCGGGTGCTCCCGCTCCCGGTGCTCCTCGACCTGGTCCGCCACTGGCTGACGGTGCCTTTTACCGGCGGCCGGCACCTTCGGCGGGTGGAGAAGATTCGGCAGATCGAGCAGCGGACGATGAGGGGCGGGCGATGACGGAGACGAAGCGGCCGAAGGCCCACGAGAGGGCGGAGACCTCATCGAAGGGGCCGAAAGCCCCCGAGCGGTTGGAGACCCAGCGGGCGAAGACGGTGCTCCTGGCGGACCACGAGCCTGACGTCCGGGCGCGGGCCCTCGTCGAACTGCGCGCCTGGGGCTACGAGGCTGAGGCCGTCGCGTCGGCCGAAGAGGCCCTCAAGCGCATCCCTCACCAGCGGCCTGACCTGGTCATCCTCGACGTGGAGATGCCCGACCAGGACGGCTACCTGGTCTGCGCCAAACTCAAGCGCTTCTCCCAGAGGACGGTCGAGAAAATCCCCATCATCCTCTGCAGCGTGCGGGCGAGCGACCGGGACAGGCACCTGGGCCGCTACGCCGGCGCTGACGACTACGTGACCAAACCTTTCGACTGGCCTCAACTCGCCCAGCACGTCAAGGGACTGCTCACCAAGGAAGCCCCGCCCTTGCCGTAGGACGCAACTGACTCACCGCTGTGGGTCAATGATGACCTTCAGGGACTCCCCGGCCGAAGAGACCAGTTGGAACCCGCGCCCGGTCTCAGCCAGGGGAAGCCGGTGGGTAATCATGTCGGCGACGGTGACCCGCCGGGAGCGGATGACCTCCAGGGCCTGGGCCAGGTCCGCGGGGGCGCCCCCGTAGGAGGTGAGGAGCGTGACCTCGTTTCGCCAAAGGTCCGCGATGGGGAGGGGCAGCTCCACCCCCGGCTCCGGGACGGCGAAGTAGAGCACTTTGCCGCCGCGGTCCACCAGGGAGAGGGCCTGCCGCGAGGCGCTGAGCGCCCCGGAGCAGACGATGACCAGGTCGGCCAGGTGCCCCCCGGTCAGTTGGCGGAGCCGCCCGGGAACGTCCTCTTGGGCGTGGAGGGCGACGTCGGCGCCGAACTCCCGGGCCCGTCGAAGCCGGTACTCGCTGACGTCAGTGGCGAGGACGCGCCCCGCCCCCAGGGCTACGGCCAGTTTGATGTGGAGCGCGCCCGAGATGCCACTGCCGAGCACGGCCACCGTCTGCCCGGGCTCGAGGTGGGCCAGCCGCTGCCCCCGCAGCACGCAGGCCAGCGGCTCAACGAAGGTCGCCTCCTCGAAGGAGACCTCCTCGGGAAGGCGAAGCATCCCCCGCTCCACGTTGAGGGCGGGGACGCGGACGTACTCGGCGAAGCCGCCCGGGTCGAAGTTCGTGCGGTGGAGCGTCTCGCAGGCGGTGTGGTGCCCGGCGAGGCAATAGTGGCAGGTGTTACAGGGGACGTGGTGGGTGACGAAGGCGCGGAGCCCCGGCTGCCAGTCAGTGACCCCCGGGCCGACCTCGGCGATGACGCCGCCGACCTCGTGCCCCAGGACGCGTGGGGCCGTACGGATGCGGTACCACTCCAGGACGTCGCTCCCACAGATGCCACTGGCCATGATGCGAAGGAGCACCTCACCGGGGCCGGGCGAGGGCGTGGGCATCTCCTCCAGCCTGACGTCCCGGTTGCTGTAATACATGGCAACGCGCATGGGTGTCCCCGCGCAAAGGAAGCTCTGCCCCAGGCCCCTGGTTTCAGCCAACACCAGCTCGGCGGGACAAGAGGCCGCCTACCGCGCCCCCCGCTTCGCCTTCTGATACATCTGGAAGGCTTCCTCCGCGGACTTCTTCTCGTGGACGATGGCCCGGACGGCCTGGATCATGCCCACGGGGCAGTCGGACTGGAAGATGTTCCGTCCCATGTCCACGCCCGTGGCGCCGGCCCGGACGGCGCTGGCGGCCAGTTCCAGGGCCGCCCGCTCCTCCACCTTCTTCCCCCCGGCGATGACGACGGGCACCGGGCAGCTCTCCACCACCTGTTCGAAGTCCTGGCAGTAGTACGTCTTGACGAAGTGCGCCCCCAACTCGGCCGCGATCCGGCAGCAGAGGCTCAGGTAGCGGGCATCGCGCTCCATCTCCTTGCCCACGGCCGTCACCGCCAGCACCGGGATGCCGAAGTTCTCCCCGTCGTCGATGAGTTCGGTGAGGGCCAGGATGGTCTGTCGCTCCTGGGGCGACCCCACGTAGATGGAGAGGGCCATGGCGGCCACGTTGAGCCTGATGGCGTCCTCGATGGCGACGGTCCGCCCCTCGTCCGAAAGGGTGCCGAGGATGCTCTGACCGCCCGAGACCCGAAGCACGATGGGGGGCGCGTCCGCGGGGTCGACGCAGTTCCTCAGGACCCCGCGGGTGAGCATGAGGGAGTCGGCATAGGGGAGGAGAGGCGTGATGGTCTTCCTGGCGTCCTCGAGGCCCGTGGTCGGGCCGAGGAAGTAGCCATGGTCCACAGCCAACATCACCGTCCGGCCGGTCTCCGGCCGGATGATGCGCGACAGCCGGTTCCGCATCCCCCAGTCCATCTCACCCCTCCTTGCCAGGCGTAGCGGGTCAGCTCATGAGGCAAGCACCCCTCACCCTTGCCCTCTCCCAGTGGGAGAGGACTGCGGTGAGGGAGACCCGACAGAAGCCATCCTCTTGGGGCTCTTGTAGGCGCTGGGGATTGGCCCGGTCAAGGGAAAAGTCCCTCCAGCACGTGCCCCGGCCGGGCTTGCCGGCCGGGACGCCCCACGGCCGGACGAGACCGGCCGTGCCAGGTGGCCCCCAAAGGCTTGACAGAACGCCCCCGGAGGCGGTAGCATGACAAGCCATCACCGGAAGAGAATTGGGGCTGAGATGCGGGCTTCGAGAAGCTCGGCCCGCCCTGAGCCTGTCGAAGGGCGGGGGGCGCGGGAGTTCCCTGTGGTTCGGCCGAGGAGCCTGGGGCAACCCAAGCCTGCGGAGGTCCTCGCTTCCCAACGGATCCGGTTGGGGTTTCGGACCGAAGGATAGGAGAGCATGGCGCCGGAGGGAACCAGCGAAGGCCAGCCTGCAGCCATCGGGCCGGTCCACCTGGGCCTGGACGTGGGCTCGGTGAGCATCAAACTGGTGGCCGTTACCGCCACAGGTGAGGTGCTGCGGGAGTGGTACGTCCGCCACCATGCCCGGCCGGCCCAGACCGTGCTCCAGGTGTTCGCTTCGGCCGAGGAGGCCTTCGGCCGGGAGCGCCTCGGCACCATCGCCGCCACCGGCGCCGGGGTGAGCGACATCGCCCGGGCCCTGGGGGCCCACTACGTCAACGAGGTGGTGGCGCAGGCCCGGGCGGTGGAGCACCTGGCTCCGACCGTGCGCACCGTCATCGAGATGGGGGGCACCGACTCCAAACTCATCTTCCTGGCCCGCGACGAAGCCAGCGGCCGGGTGACGGTCGAAGACTTCGCCATGAACACCCTCTGCGCCGCGGGCACGGGCAGCTTCCTCGATCAGCAAGCCTCCCGCCTGGAGGTGGACATCGAGAAGGAGTTCGGGGAGCTGGCCCTTCGGAGCGAAAAACCACCCCGCCTCGCCGGCCGATGTTCCGTCTTTGCCAAGAGTGACATGATCCACCTCCAGCAGCAGGCCACCCCGGACTACGACATCATCGCCGGGCTCTGCTTCGCCCTGGCCCGCAACCTCAAGAGCAACCTGGGCAAAGCCACGGAGTTCACCCGCCCCATCGCTTTTCAGGGCGGCGTGGCTTCGAACCGCGGGGTGGTGCGGGCCTTCACCGAGTTGCTGGGGCTCGCGCCGGGCGAGCTGATCATTCCGCCCTACCACCGCTCGACCGGCGCCCTCGGGGCCATCCTTTCGGCCCTGGAGGAGGGGGTCGAGGCCCCGTACCGGGGCACCGAAGTCCTGGCCGCGGAAGCGGCGAAGTCCCTGGACCTGGGGAGCCTGAGCCTCAGCCCGCTCGAGTTCGCGGGCGACCATCGGGCGCGGCATTACCTCGGCGAGCCCGAGCAGCCTCCGCGAGCGGGGACGAAAGTGGTCGGCTACCTGGGGGTGGACGTGGGGAGCCTCTCCACCAACGTGGTCATCATCGATGCGGAGAAGCGGCTCCTGGCCAAGAGTTACCTGCCCACCGCGGGCCGCCCGCTGGAAGCCATCAAGCGGGGCCTCGCGGAGGTCTATGAGAAGGTGGGTGACCGGGTCGAGGTGCGGGGCGTGGGGTCCACCGGCTCCGGCCGCTACCTGACGGGCGACTTCGTCGGGGCCGACGTGGTCCGTAACGAAATCACCAGCCAGGCCACCGCCAGCGCCCTCATCGACCCCGAGGTGGACACCATCTTCGAGATCGGGGGCCAGGACTCCAAGTACATCTCGCTCGAGAACGGCGTCGTGGTGGACTTCGAGATGAACCACGCCTGCGCCGCGGGCACCGGCAGTTTCCTCGAAGAGCAGGCCGAACGGCTGGGCATCAACATCGTGGGGGAGTTCGGGGAGGCGGCACTGCGGAGCAAGGCCCCGGTGAGGTTAGGTGAGCGCTGCACCGTCTTCATGGAAAGCGACCTGGTCCATTACCAGCAGCAGGGGGCCAGCGTGGAGGCGCTCTCGGCCGGGCTCGCCTGCTCCATCGTCTACAACTATCTGAACCGGGTCGTGGGCCACCGCCGCATCGGCAAGCGCATCTTCTTCCAGGGCGGCGTGGCTGCCAACCGGGCGGTGGTGGCCGCGTTCGAGAAGGTGATGGGGAAACCCGTCGTCGTCCCCCGCCACCACGACGTGACCGGGGCCATCGGGGTCGCCATCCTGGCCATGGAGCACCAGAAGTCCCGGGGCCGCGACACCCCGACCAACTTCCGTGGCTTCGACCTCAGCCAGCGTCACTACGAGATTGAGACCTTCGAGTGCGCCGGCTGCCCCAACACCTGCGAGGTGAAGAAGGTCACCCTGGAGGGCGAGCAGCCCCTCTTCTATGGCAGCCGATGCGACAAGTACAACCTGAAGAAGAAAGAGAGCCTGGGCACCCACTTCCCCGACCTCTTCCTGGAACGGGAGCAGTTTCTCCTCGACGGCTACGACGCCGCCGAGTCGGCCAAAGCCGCCGGGTCAGCCGAAGCGGCCGGGTCGGTCGGCGCCGAGCCCCGGGACGCTCGCCGACCCACTGTCGGCATCCCCCGCGGGCTCTTCGTCCACGAACTCTTCCCCTACTGGCGGGCCTTCTTCGAGGGCCTGGGACTGACCGTGCTCCTGAGCCAGCCGACCAACAAGAACGCCATTCGCCGGGGCGTGGAGACGGTGGCTGCGGAGAGTTGCTTCCCGGTCAAGGTGATGCACGGCCACATCCTGGAACTGCTGGACGCGGGCGTCGACTACCTCTTCCTCCCCTCCATCATCAACATGCCCCCGGAGTTCGCGGGGCAGGACACGCACTACGTTTGCCCCTACGTCCAGACCATCCCCTACTTCGTGCAGACGGGCATCGACTTCTCCCGGACGAAGGCCCGGCTGCTTCGGCCCATCATCTTCTTCCACAAGGGCACCCCCAGCCTGAAGAAGTCGCTCATCCGCCTGGGCAAGGAGTTGGGCGTCGGCCGACGACAGGTGCTCGCCGCCATGGCCGGTGCGGACGCAGCCCAGCAACGCTTCACCCGCCGATGCGGGGAGCGTGGCCGGGAGGTGCTCGCCGGGCTGCGCAAAGAGGACCGGGCCCTCGTCGTCATCTCCCGTCCCTACAACGGCTGCGACCGGGGGATGAACCTGGACCTGCCCAAGAAGCTGCGCGACCTGGGCGTGCTGGCCATCCCCCTGGACTTCCTCCCCCTCACCGAGGCCGATATCAGCAGCGACTGGCGCAACATGTTCTGGGAGTACGGCCAACGCATCCTGGCCGCGGCCACCCTCGTCCGCCAGAACCCCCTCCTCCACGCCGTCTACATCACCAACTTCGCCTGCGGCCCCGACAGCTTCCTCACCACCTTCTTCCGCCGGGTGATGGGGCGAAAGCCCGCCCTCCAACTGGAGATCGACGAACACTCCGCCGACGCCGGCGTCATCACCCGCTGCGAGGCCTTCCTGGACAGCCTGGCCAACGCCCAGGCCGAAGAGGACTCGCGCCCGGCGGCTCCCCCCTACGTCATGACCCAGAGCGATGCGCGGGTCCTCTGGATCCCGCACATGGCCGAGCACGCCCACGCCCTGGCCGCAGCGTTCCGTCAGGCCGGGCTCCCGGCCGAGGTCCTCCCCGATTCCGATGAAGAGAGCCTGGAGTTGGGTCGTCGTTACACCCTGGGCAAGGAGTGCCTGCCGGCCATCGTCACCACCGGCGACATGGTCAGGATGGTGCTCCGGCCCGACTTCGAGCCGGACCGCACGGCCTTCTTCATGCCTTCCGGTTCGGGACCGTGCCGCTTCGGCCACTACAACACCCTCCATCGGCTCATCCTGGACGAACTGGGTCACCCCGACGTCCCCATCGTGAGTCCCAACCAGGGGAAGTCCTTCTACGACGACTTCCGCTCGATGAAGAGCGACCCCGTCATCCCGGGCTGGCTGGGCTGCGCCGCGGTCGACATGCTCTACCGGGCTTTCCTCGCTGCCCGGCCTTACGAGTTGGAGCGGGGAGCCACCGATGCCTGGTTCCAGCGGGCCATCGCCCTGGTGAGTGCGGGGGTGGAAGAGAAGCGGCTCAAGGAGAAACTCCGTCAGGTGGTCGGTGAGTACGGGGCGCTCAAGGTGGACCGCTCCGAACTCAAACCCCTCATCGGCATCGTCGGGGAAATCTACGTCCGGAGCCACGAGTTCTCCAACGCTAACGTCATCCGCCAGTTGGAGTCGTTGGGGGCTGAATGCGACCTCGCCTCCTTCCGCGAGTGGATGTACTACATCAACTGGACCCGCGACCGGGACATGCGCATCGACTGGGACCTCCGGGGCTACTTCCTCAACCTGCTCCAGGACCAGACCCAGCGCTGGCTGGAGCGGCGGGTGGCCCGGATGCTCGCCGGGCTTCGACACGCTCTCACCCGCTCCTCGAGCCTGGCGAAGGGCGGCCTCAGCCGCGACCGCGGGGGTGACGGCCGGCCCCTCGACCTGCTGGAGCATCCCCTCGAGCAGACCCTCGCCGGCGGAAACCTCTACCTCGACGACACCTTCGAAGGCGAGGCCATCCTCTCGGTGGGGAAGGCCGTGGAGTATTACCACCAGAGTGCTTCGGGCATCGTCAACGTCATGCCCTTCACCTGCATGCCCGGGACCATCGTGACGGGCATCCTGAAGCGCATGCGCAAGGACCATGACCAGATCCCCGTGCTCTCCCTCGCCTACGACGGCCAGCGGGAAGCCTCCATGCTCAACCGGCTCGAAGCCTTCGTCCACCAGGCTCGCCAGTTCGAGCGAAAGAAGCGGACTGGTGGGACGGGGCTTTAGCCCTGTCCGCCAACTGCTAGCGAATTGGCGGACGGACCTGAAGGCCCTGCCCTATGTTTTTGCGGCCGGTGGCGGCCGGTCGCTTGGGGTGCTGGCGGCTGCCTTGCCGCCGGGCCGATTGTCGCCTTGCGTGGGCCAGGTGGCGGCGAGGCGGGGCGTGGTATCCTCCATCCCTGGGAGACTGCGGTGCGGTTCGGCTACGACTACCACATTCACACCCACCACCTGAAGTGCGCTGACGGCACCATGCAGGTCGCCGACATCGTCAGGCGGGCCGAGGTCCTGGGCCTCACCTCCATCGCCATCACCGACCACCTGAACCGGCCGGAGCAGTTGGTGCTCCACGAGCGCATCCGCGAGGAACTGGAAGGCCTTCGTCCGGCCATCGAAGTCTACTTCGGCGTCGAACTGACCTTCTTCAACACCACCGGGAAGTTCCCCTACTCCGCCGAGGCCAGGGATGCCCTGGGCTTCGAGGTGACCCTCGGCGGCGTCCATAGCACCTACGTCGGCAGCGACGACCGGGCCACCATCATCGCCCTGCAGCACGCCCACCACCTCCTCACCTGTAACGACCCCCTGGTGGACGTCCTGGTCCACCCCTGGTGGTTCGCCTCGGGCGAGTTCGAGCAGAAGCGCCTCCGCTGGTTCGAGGACATGGCCGACATCCCGGAAGCTCTCCACCGCGAGTTGGCCCGCACCGCCCGGGCCACCGGCACCGCCATCGAACTCAACGCCTCGGCCATCTTCCTCAATCCCCGCTACAGCGACCGCTTCAAGGAAGACTACCGCCGCTACGTCAGCATCCTCGCCGAGGAAGGGGTCACGTTCGCCCTGGCCAGCGACGCCCACAGCCTGAACGAGTTGGGGAGAAGCGGGGTCGTCGAGGAGCTGCTCGCCCACCTGGGTATCGCCGACGAGCAAGTCTGGCGGCCTGGCCGACCACCCCGCGTTGCCGGCCGACGTGCCGGTTCCTGAAGGGCCGGCGGCGGGCGCGGGCGCCCGCGGCGGGCTCACCCGGACCAAGCGGAAGGGGACCGCTCGAAGAACTCCTGGTGCCAGCTCTCTAACGCGAGCAGGCTGTAGAGCTGGAGCGTCCAGGGTCGGACCTTGCGGCGGTGCTCGGCGAGCATCTGCCCGATGAAGTCTCGGTCCAGCCGGCTGGCACAGAAACCGCTCGTCCGAAGGAGCGTCTCCCCCAGGAACCCCGCCAGCGGCCCCCGGAACCACTCGGCCACCGGCAGCTGAAAGTCCCGCTTGGGCCGCTGCCGAAACCGGGCCGGGAGGTACGGTTTCATGGCCCGCCGCAGCAGGTACTTGCGCCTCAGGCCCCTGACGCGCAGGTCCGCTCGCGCCCGCTCCGCAGCCTCCACCAGGGTCAGGTCCAGGAAGGGCACCCGCATCTCCACCGACGCGGCCATGGCCATCTTGTCGCACACCATCAGGAGGTCGTCGGGCATCCACAGCCTGGTGTCCAGGTAGCAGAGCTTCGTCCCGCCCGCCAACCCGCGGTAGCGCTCCCGGTGAGGAGCAAGCACGCTCGCCCCAGCCGTCGATTGCTCGCACCCGAGCAGCCTGCACCTTTCGCGAGCGCTGAAGATGGCCAGCACCTCGGCCAGCCGACGGTCCTCCTCTTCGATGGCTAATGCCTTGAGCCCGCGGGCCAGCTGGCCGACCGACTGAAACCGACCAACTATCTCCGGCACCAGCCCCGCCCTCACCCACCTCGGCAAGAGCCGATACCAGGACCCGTACTTTTCGCCCAAGTAGCGCCAGTAGCCTCCCCAGAGTTCATCAGCGCCCTGCCCGGAAAGGCTCACCTTGACGTACTGCGAGGCCAGGTGGGCGACCGCGTAGGTGGCCAGCGCGGAGGAGGTGCCCAGAGGCTCATCCAGATGCCTCACCACCTCGGACCAGTGCTCCCGGAAGTAGCCCGGGCCGATGGAAACGGTGTGATGCTCCGTACCGAAGAGGCGCGCCACCTCCCGGGCACCCTCCGCATCGCTTGCCGACGAGGACTGCTCAAAGAGGACGGTGAAACTGTGCCGCCGGCCTCCACCACAGCGCGCGACCAGGGCGGCGAGGCTTGCCGAGTCCACCCCGCCACTCAGGAACAGCCCCACCGGGACGTCAGCGATGAGTTGGCGAGTGACCGCCTCCGGCAGCAGTCGGCGCAGTTCCTCGACCACCTCACCCTCGGGCCGCGGCTCAGGTTGAAGAGAGTCGGGCCGACGGAAAGTTGTCGGCTTCCCCAATCTCGCCTGCCCACCACTCGGCGAGAGACGGATTTCCAGCAGTTCCCCAGGCGCCAGTTTGTTCACGCCCCGAAAGAGGGTGCGGGGGGAAGGGACGTAGCGGAATGTCAGGAAGAGTTCCAGCGCCTCTTCGTCCAGTTCGGGCCGCACCAGACCGGTAGCGAGGAGGCCCTTGACCTCGGAAGCGAAGAGGAGAAATCCCCTCGCCTCAGCATAGTAGAGAGGCTTCACCCCCATGGGGTCACGTGCCAGCCAGAGCGACCCCCGGGCCACATCAAGCAGGGCGAGGGCGAAGATGCCGTTCAACTCCCCTAAGGCCGCAGGTCCCATCTCTTCGTAGAGATGAATGATGACCTCGGTGTCTGAGTGCGTCCGGAAGCTGTGCCGGGGCACGAGTTGCCGGCGCAGTTCCGGGAAGTTGTACACCTCCCCGTTGTAGTTGAGCCAGACCTCCCCGTTCTCGTTGGCCATGGGCTGACGGGCGTGCAGCGGGTCCTGGATAGCGAGCCGACAGTGCCCGAAACCGAGCCGCGCCGGTTCGGACCAGGAGGCAAGTTCCTCCGCGCTGAGGAACCTGGGCTGAGGGGCCTCTCGCAGCGCGTCCGGCCGGGGAAGGACCAGGTACCCTTCGTCGTCGGGCCCGCGGTGCCGCTGACGAGCAACCATCTCCCTGAGAAGTTCTAGCGGGAAAAGGCCCTCACTCGTCAGCGCCACCATGCCACAGATACCACACACGGCTCACCCCCGGGAGCGACAGACAACGGGTTTCCGCCCCTTCTTTCGCTCGACCTCCGTGCACCCTACCGACCCACCCACCCGCTGTCAAGCCGCCCCAGCCCGACGACTCATGCCCCGAGCTGGCCTTGTCTGTCCGTTTCCGGAGGGCACCTTTTTTCCCTTTGTCCCCGCCTGGGATGCAGGCCTACAATGGCTGCCGTGAGGCTGGCATCGGATTGCTGAAGACACGGGTACACTGCTGCTCGGAGCGCTGGACGCGAAGCGCCCCCGCATTGGCGGGCGTTTTATCCGGCACTCCAAACCGGGTTTGGTGTGTTAGGCGGACTGGCCTAGGCACTGTCAGACGGTCGTAAGGGGATGGACTCCATGCCTACGAGCACTCGGAAACGTCAAGGGGTCGCTAAGGCGCTAAGGTGTTACGCTCGATCTCTGGCAGGCTGGACGCGGTGGAGCTCGAAGAGCACCAGAATGCGCCCGGATGCGGCCAACGAGTTTCTGCTGGGCGTTATGTTCGACCGCAGCGTACCTTGGGAACGCGCGTGGGACGCAGCCAAGTGGATGTGTTCCTCAATCGGCGATCCGCAGGACGTCACTTCCGTTTGGCAGGCGCTGGCTCGGATGGAACCGCCTCGCCTTCGTGGCTTTCTCCGCTATGGCTATGGTGGCTACGCATTCCATCGCCACTATAAGACCTTTGCTCGACTTCTGCCAAGGGCGGCGGAACACATTCTTGAGCACTACCAGGGTGACCCGCGAAGGATCTGGAACAATCAGAAGGATGTGAACGAGGTCCGAAGCCGCCTCGATTCGATACCAACTATTGGTCCAGGTCTCGCGCGAATGGCGGTGTTTGGCCTAGCGCACCGCGGGCGGCTGGGTGGGAAGAAAGCGCGGCGGCACCTCGAGCCGAAACCGGACGTGCACGTCCGTCGTGTTTTTCAACGAGCCGGCTTAATTGAGCCAGGGGCTTCGGCGATGGCGGTCATCCAGGCGGCTCGAGACCTCGCCCCGGATTTTCCGGCATCGCTCGATGCTCCGGCCTGGGACATCGGTCACACTTGGTGCCGACCTTCAAGGCCCAATTGCGGGGAATGTCCGCTTTCCGCGGTCTGCCCGAGAGTCCGGATTGACCAGTGAACTCGCCCCCGTCTTGCAGACCGGGGGAGAAAAGGGGACATTGAGCGAGAAAAGAGGACACTCATCTTCTTGACCAGCCCGCGGGCGCCCGCGGGTGAGGTGGGTCACGCGACCCGACTAACCAGTAGCACGTGGTGACCAATCGGCAGCGCCTGGCGAACCGTCTCGATGCTCCACACGCCTGATACCGGAAAGAATTCGCATCTGCTAACTCCTTGTCCTGCTTCGCCTTGTGCACTATCTGTCTGTGTATGTAGGTTTTGTGCTTGACTTGTAGGGGAAGGTGTGGTATGATGGTAGGCAGAATGGGAAGTGGGAGTCGCAGGTCCCGCCTGAGGCATTGGTCTTGGGTGGGGCTTCGAGTGCTCCCCCGCTGAGGATGAGCCCAGGGCCGATGGACGGACGAAAGGGTTCCTGAGTAGTCGCGTCAGGCCCCTTGGTGCTACTGAGGTAGCAGACACGCGTTCCTCAGCGGCCCTACAGCGCGCGCGTCCGTAGGTACACGGCCCCTTTCTGCTTGAAAGAAGGCGCCTTCCA
>Ga0315282_10003630_pt1 | contig 27628 bp, 22 predicted proteins | sample YL17G07_20_MG_FD_203693 | JGI IMG/M metagenome (GOLD analysis project Ga0315282, IMG submission 203693) | Sediment microbial communities from Yellowstone Lake, YNP, Wyoming, USA - YL17G07_20 | ecosystem: Environmental > Aquatic > Freshwater > Lake > Sediment | place: USA: Wyoming | collected...
AAGAGAACGACCGTGGCCAGCGTTCCGAGAAGGCCGAGCTCCTCGCCGATGACCGCGAACAGGAAATCCGTGTGGGGACAGGGCAAAAAGAAGAGCTTCTGGACGCCCTCGCCGAGGCTCACCCCCAGGAGTCCGCCCGCGCCCACGGCGAGCTTGGACTGGGCGACCTGAAAATTGAGGCTCTGGAGGTTTTTGTCCGGGGAGATGAAGGCCTGGATCCGTTCGAGGCGATAGCCCGCCGAGAGCACGTAATACACGAAGAGGGGGACGGAGACGAGCGCGAGGGCGACGAAATATTTCAGTTTCACTCCGCCGAGATAGAGGAGGAACGCGCAGATGCCGAAGGTCAGGAGCGCGGTCCCGAAATCGGGTTCCTTCAGGATCAGGAGGACGAAGAAGAACACGACCCCGGCCGGAGCGAGGAGAGCCCGCCACTCCGAGATCTTGTCCTTTTGCCGGTCGAGATACCAGGAAAGGAAAAGGACCAGGCTGATCTTCGCCAGCTCCGAGGGCTGGAACCGGAATCCGGGGAGAACGACCCAGCGGTTGGTCCTGGCGACCGGGGGCATCACGAAGCAGAGGACGAGGAGCCCGAGCGTGACGACGAGCAGGCCCATAACGACCGCGGGATGTTGATAAAGAGGTCTGCGGAACGAGAGCATGAGAAGGACGAACACGAGACCGGCGGCGGCCCCCGTGAGCTGCTGGATCACGAAGTAGAAGGGATGCTGATGATTCGCGACCGCGATCATGCCCGAGGCGCTGAAGACCATGACCAGGCCGAGGACGAGGAGGACAAGCGTCGTGGAGAAGAGCCACTTGTCGAAACCGAGCGGCCTGAACGCCTCCACGTCAGGCCCTCCCTTTTTTGAGTTTCGCCGCAAGTCTCCGGACGTTCCGCTTGAACGTCCGGCCGCGCTCCTCGAAGTTTCGAAACATATCCCAGCTCGTGCAGGCGGGAGCGAGAAGGACGATGTCTCCGGCCGACGCCGCGGCAAACGCACGCGGGACGACTTCGCCGAAGGACAGAGCCTCTTCCATCGACGCTGTTCCCTCGAGGGCCTTCTGGATTTTTTCTCGGGCCGCGCCGACCAGGATCACTTTTTTGATCCGGGATTTGACCGTCCTGCGTAGCCGGGTGAAATCCGCCCCCTTGTCTTTTCCGCCCAGGATCAGGACGATCGGCCGGTCGAAACTCTCGATGGCCTTGATCGTCGCATCGACGGTCGTGGCCTTCGAGTCGTTGACGAATTCGATGCCGCGCAGAGTGAGGACGCGTTCCAGCCGGTGTTCCAGACCTCGAAAATCACGGATCGTCCGGCGCATGACGGGGCGCGGAACGCCCAATAGGTGGCCGGCCACAGCGGCGGCCATGACGTTTTCCCGGTTGTGCAGCCCGGGAAGCTTGATCTCCGAGACGGGCATGAGCCTTCTTTCTTCCTCATCCCGGATGACGATCCAGCCGTCGCTGAGGAAGCAGCCCCGGGCGACCTGACGCTTCCGGCTGAAGCCGAAAACGTCCGATTCGGTCTCGTTCTTCAGCGTCCAGACCAGGGCGTCGTCTCTGTTGAGAACGGCCCGATCGCCTTTTTTCTGGGCCGTCACGAGCTTCTTCTTCGCGGCGAAATAGCCCTCGAAGGTCGGATGCCAATCGAGGTGATTCTGGGAGATGTTGAGAAAAACCGAGACGGGCGCGCGGAAGGACCGCGCGTACTCGAGCTGAAAGCTCGAGAGCTCCGTGACGTAGATGTGATCTTCGCGGCTCTTCTCGACGAAGGAAAGGAGCGGCGTTCCGATGTTCCCGGCGAGGAAAGCCTTGAGCCCGCCGGCCTTGAGGATCTTATGGATCAGGGTCGTCGTCGTCGATTTGCCGTTGGTCCCGGTGACGCCGACAACCGTTCCCTTCAGGAATTGATGGGCGAGCTCGATCTCGGAGATGACCGGGATGCCTCGCTCGGCAGCCTCGACGAGTTCGGGGAGGGGAGGGACTCCGGGGCTGGGAACGATGAGATCGGACTCAAGAAACGAGGCGAGCCGATGGCCCCCCGCTTCGATCCGGGCGCCGCGTTCCTTCCAGAAGGCGGCGCGCGCCCCGAGCTTCGACTCCGGCTTTTTCTCGCTGATCTTCACCCGGGCGCCGTGGAGGAGAAGAAAGTCCGCCGTGGCTTCGCCGGTCTTGCCCAGGCCGACGACGAGGACTTTCTTGTTCCGGAGCTCCATTTTACCTCTCTTACCTCAACTTCAGCGTCGCCAGGCTGAACAGGGCAAAGATGATGCCCAGGATCCAAAACCTGACGACGACCTTTTCTTCGGGCCAGCCCAGGAGCTCAAAATGGTGGTGGAGCGGAGCCATTTTGAAAATCCTTTTCCCCCCGCTGAGCTTGAAATAGCCCACCTGGAGGACGACCGAGAGCTCCTCCAGGATGAAGACTCCCGCCACGGTGAAGAGGAGAAGCTCCTGCTTGATCAGGATGGCGATGGCCGCGAGCGTGCCGCCGAGCGAGAGCGCGCCCACGTCGCCCATGAAGACCTGGGCCGGATGCGAATTGAACCACAGAAATCCGAGGCAGGCGCCGGTCAGGGCGCCGCCGAAGACGGTCAGCTCCGCGGCCGGCTTCACCTGAGCGATCTTGAGGTATTCGGAGAAGATCGCGTGTCCCGAAATATACGTCAGGGCGGTCAGCGCGGCCGAGCTGATAAGGGTCAAGCCGATGGCCAGGCCATCCAGACCGTCCGCCAGGTTGACGGCGTTCGACGAGCCGACCAGGATGAAGATGATCCACGGGGCGTAGAACCAGCCGAGATAAGGCGTCCACTTCTTCAGGAACGGAACGTAGAAATGCAAGTCGAATCCCGACTCCGGCCCTCTCGTGAGACCCAGGAGGACGAGGGTGACGGCGAACAAGACGGCCAGGACAAACTGATAGGCCAGCTTGTTCCTGGCGATGAGCCCGAGCGACCTCTTCTTCTTGAGCTTGAGGTAATCGTCGATGAAACCCACGAGTCCGAAGAAGAGCATCGTGCCCATGGCGAGCAACACGTAGCTGTTGGCCAGGTTCCCCCAGAGAAGGGTGGGGACGAGCGTCGCCCCGATGATCAGGAGTCCGCCCATGGAGGGCGTCCCCTTTTTGGAGTAGTGGGATTGAGGCCCGTCCGAGCGGATCTCCTGGCCGATCTCCCTGCGCCTGAGGAATCGGATGAACATGGGTCCGAAGATCAGGCTCAGGAGAAGGGCCGAGATCCCGGCGAGCGATGTCCGGACCGTGATGTAGCGAAAGATATTGAAGAAAATCCAGTAATTTCTGAGCGGAACAAGCAGCCACGTCAGCACGCTACGTCTCCTTGAGCGCGGTCTTGATCTTCTCGACGATTTTGTCCGTCCGGACGCCCCGGGATCCCTTGACCAGCACCAGGTCGTCCTCGCGGAGAAGAGGCAGGATATTTTCCGCTGCCTCGTCGCTCGTGGCAAACGAAAAAATCGCCGCCGGGCTCAGTCCCGCGGACCGGGCCCCGTCGGCGGCCATGCACGCCAGCGGGCCGACCGTCACCAGCACGTCCCAGCCGAGCCGGGCTGCTTGTTCTCCCGCTTCCTCGTGGAACCGGGGTCCGGTCTCGCCGAGCTCGAGCATGTCCCCGATGACGGCGATTTTTCTTCGCGCCGGAAGCGCCGAGAAGCTCTGGAGGGCGGATTCCAGGGCCGCCGGGTTAGAGTTGTACGAATCATCGACGAGGACGATTTTTTTGGCCAGACGGATAGGAAGGCCGCGGCCGGGCACGGGCCTGAGCGTCTGGATCGCTCCCTCGACGGCTTCGAGCGGAAGCGACAGGGTGTAGGCGACGCCGAGCGCGGCGAGGAGGTTGCAGAGCGCGCCCTCCGAGACGAAGGAAAACCGGGACCTCGTTCTTTCCTTGCCGTAATAAATGGTGAATTTGAACCCGTCGAACCCCATCCGCTGGATGTCGTCAACCCGCACGTCGCAGGCGCGGGAGAAGCCGAAAAACGTCTTCCGTCCCGGCCAGGACTGGGCGATTCGTTCGACGAAAGGATCGTCGCCGTTGAGCACGGCGGCGCCGTCCTTCTTCAGCCCTTCCAGGATTTCTCTTTTCGCCGCGGCGACCGCTTCCATCGTCTTCAGAAATTCGAGATGGACGGGGCTGATGGCGGTGATCACCGCCACGTCCGGCGGCGCGATCCCGGTCAGGGTCCGGATCTCGCCCGGGGCGCTCATGCCCATCTCGAGGACGGCGATTTCGTGCGAATCCTCGATCCGTAGCAGCGAAAGGGCGAGGCCGAGGTGATTGTTGAAATTCCCCTCGGACTTGAGGACTCGGTATCTCCGGCCGAGAAGGGCGGCCGTGAACTCTTTTGTCGTCGTCTTCCCGACGCTGCCGGTAATACCGACGACTTTCGGCCGGCGTTCGGCGAGGACCTCGCGAGCCAGGGTCTGAAGAGCGGTGAGCGTGTTCGGGACCCGGATGAGGGCGAGATTCCCGTCGACCCCGGGGACGTCTTCGGATATGACGGCGCCGGCCGCGCCCCGAAGCGCCGCGTCGGCGACAAAATCGTGCCCGTCGCGCCGGGCGACGATCGCGAAGAAGAGTCCGCCCGGACTCGTTTGGCGCGAATCGATGCTGAATTCACGGAAGACGAGCGAGGGTGAGCCGCGAACGATCGTCCCGCCTGTCTTCCGGGCGATCTCGTCAAGCCGGAGCTCGGCCATGCTCATTTCCCTTCCATCGCCCGGAGAATTTCCCGGATCACCCGGGCGTCATTGAAAAGAAGGACCCGGTCTCCGATGACCTGGGTGCTCTCGTGGCCCTTGCCCACACACAGCACGTAGTCCCCTTTTTTGGCGAAGGCCAGCGCCTGCTCGATCGCCTCCCTCCGGTCGGGGACAACGCTGTATTTCATGGAGCCGGCCTTCAAAACGCCGCTCTCGATCTCCCGGATGATGGCCATCGGGTCTTCGGAGCGCGGATTGTCCGACGTCAGAAAGATCCAATCGGCAAAAGTCCCCGCGACTTCGCCCATGCGCTGGCGCTTGGCCTTGTCGCGATCTCCCCCCGCGCCGAACACGAGGATCATCCGGCCCGGCTTGAACTCCCGCACCGTCTCGAGGAGGCTCCGCATGGCGCTGTCGGTGTGCGCGTAGTCGACGTAAATATTGAGACCGAGGCTGTTATCGATTCTCTCGAACCTTCCGGGAACATGCTTGAGGCGGACGATTCCTTCCTTGATCGCCGGAGGGGGCACGTTCAGGCTCAGGGCGACGGCGAACGCAGCCAGGATGTTCGAGAGGTTGTGTCTCCCGGACAGCGACGACGTGATGATGGTCTGGCCGCCGGGATACCGGACGAGCGCTTCGATCCCCGCGCCGTTCGTCCGGAATCTCTCGCCGCGGACCAGGGCCTCCGGCTCGAGCCCGTAGGTGATCGTGGTCATCGGAAGCTCGGCGACGAGGCGTTTGCCCCAGGGATCGTCCTGGTTGACGACGGCCGTCCGTTTCTTCCCGTTGAGGGTGAAGAGTTTCTTTTTGGCCGCGAAATATTCCTCGAGGGTTTGGTGGTAATCCAGGTGCTCGCCGCTCAGGTTTGTGAACACGGCGACGTCGAAGCTGATTCCCCAGACCCGTTTCATGTCCAGGGCGTGCGAAGAGACTTCGATCAGGCAGTGGGTGACGCCCCTGTCGAGCATGTCCTTGAGCATCCCCTGGAGGTCGGGGGCTTCGGGCGTCGTCCGCTTCGCTTCGAGCTCGAAACCCGGGCCCCGGTGGGTAATCGTGCCGATGACACCGGGCGCCCCGCCCGCCTCTCTGAGAATGGATTCGAGAATATAGGTGATGGTCGTCTTGCCTTTCGTGCCCGTGACTCCGACCACCTTCATCTTTTCGGAGGGATGCCCGTAGAAATTCGCGGCGCAGAGGGCGATCCCTTCGCGGGTATCGAAGACCTGAATCCACGCGGCCTGAATCTCGGGAGGTCCCGGGCGGTTGGCGAGAACCGCGACGGCGCCCCGCTCGAGCGCTTCGGGGACGAACTCGTAGCCGTCGCTTTTTGCTCCCCTGAGGGCGGCGAAGAGATAACCGGGCTTCACGTCTTTTGAAAAATAGGCAATTCCCCGGATCTCCGCGTCATCGTTTCCCTGAAAGACGAGGACGGGCACGCCCCGGAGAAGATCGGCGAGCCTCATGGCCGGCCGCCCTTCATCAGCCTGGCCGTGACGACCGGCGGCTTCGACTCCGGCTGAGGATAAGCGTGAAGATAGCGAAGGGCCCGGACCGCAATCTCGCGAAAGACGGGCGCGGCGACCTGGCCGCCGTAATACGTGTATTTCTTCGGCTCGTCCAGGACGACGATGATCGAGAGAAGCGGATTTTCGACCGGGACGAATCCGACGAACGAAGCGATATGCCTCGAGGCCGAATATCCGTGGATCGCGGGATCGTACTTCTGAGTCGTTCCCGTCTTCCCGGCCATCGTATAGCCTTTGGCCAGCGCAGCGGTCCCGGTCCCCTCGAGGACGACCCTCTCGAGGATCGGGATGAGCTCGCGGGCGGTCGCATCGGTGATGACCCGTTCATATCCGGCCGTTCCCGGGTCCCCGCTGAGCGCCGAGCCCCGGACCGCCTTCACGATTCTTGGCGGGACGAGGAGGCCGCGGTTGGCTATGACGCTCATCGCTTGGAGGACCTGAAGCGCCGTCGCGGAGACTTCGTAGCCGATGGAGAGAGAGTCGAGCGATCGATTGGTCCACCTGGCCGGGGCCCTGAGCGTGCCCGAGGCTTCGGCGGGAAGGTCGACGCCGGTCTTTTCTCCGAACCGGAAGGCCTTGATCATTCGGTAGAGGAGATCGGAGCCGATCTTCCGGCCGACCTGGATCGTCCCCACGTTCGAGGAATGGACGATGACGTCGGGAAAGGTGAGAATCCCGAGGGTCTCGTGATCCCGGATCGCCGAGCCCGCGGTCTCGATCGAGCCCCGGCTGCAGTCAAAGACCTCGTCCAGCGTGACGCGGTTGTTCTCCAGGGCCGCGGAAGCGGTCACGATCTTGAACATCGATCCCGGCTCGAACAGGTGGTGGATGCCGCGATTCGGCTCGGCCTCAGCCGAATCCGGCGGGTAGTGATTCGGGTCGTACGCCGGCCAGTTGGCCATGGCCAGGATTTCTCCCGAGCCGGGATGCATGACGATCGCCGTCCCCCAATCGGCCTCGTTCTCCCGGACGGCCTTCTCCAGCTCCCTCTGGGCGACGTACTGAATCGTCTGGTCGATCGTGAGAACGATGTCCGCGCCTCTCTGCGGCTCTTCGACGACCTCGAAGTGATATTCCTTTTTGCGTGCGTCCCGGAGAATGAGGGCCGAGCCTACCTTGCCGCGCAAAACCGAATCGTATCTGAGCTCCACGCCGCACTGTCCGGCGTCGTCGAGGCTGACACCGCCGAGCACGTGGGCGGCCAAGCCGGCCTGGGGATAAAACCGCTTCTTTTCCTCCTGGGCGAAGACGCCGTTCAACCCGGCGGCCTTGAGACGCCCGGCCGTTTCGGGATCGGCCTTTCTTTTGAGCCAGATAAAGCGCGACCTCTTGCCGATCGCCGCCCTGATTTTTTCCAACTCGGGCGGAGCGAGACCGAGGACCGGCTGCGCCGCTTCGACGGTCTTCAGCTGGGCTTCGGGAGGATCGGTTGATGCCGGGGAGAAAAAGACTGAAGCCGCCGGGATGCTCTGGGCCAGAATGTGTCCCCGCCGGTCGTAGATGACTCCCCGGTCGGGAAGGATATTGATGCGGGCCTGATTCTGCTCGGCCACGAGCGCGCCGAGACGGGAATGGTCCAGGACCTGGAGCTGGAGGAGACGGGCGACGATCGCCAGAACCCAGACGAGAAGGAGAGCGGCCAGGATCTTGGTCCGTCTCCGGAGTTTTCTCTGGTGGGGTTCAATCGGGGTATTCATGCTGCGGCCGCGGATTAGAAATCCTCATAGATGATCTGGCCGTCACGGATGTCGCCCAGGTTCAGCTCTTCCCTGGCTTTTTTCTCGATCCGCTCGAGGGACAGGAGCGAGGCTTTCGTCGTCTCCAGTCTTTTGATGTCCTTCTTCAGGCCTTCGGCCTGGCTCTCGGCGCGACCCATCTCGTAGCCCAGCCGGATATTCTCTTGGATGTCCCAGAGGTACGCCGTCAGGACGAAGACCGCCAGGAGACCCGCGAGGACCCCCGCCACGATCTCTTTCTTCTCAAACTTCTGGCGTACCATCGGGTCTCTTTTCAGCCGCCCTGAGCTTCGCCGAGCGAGCCCGCGAGTTGCGGAGGATCTCTTCCTCGGTCGGGGTGACCGGTTTTTTCGTCAGGAGATCGACGACGGCGGGTCCGTTTTCGGGGCGGGCGAGGCCCGCCAGAGTGTGCTTGATGATCCGATCCTCGAGAGAATGAAAAGATATCGCCACGATCCGCGTCCCGGCCGGCACCAGCCGGATGGTTCTTTCGAGGAATTCGCCCAGGCCTTTGAGCTCCTGGTTCACTTCGATGCGCAGGGCCTGGAAGACTTTGGCCGCCGGATGGACCTTTCCCCGCTGGGGAATCCAGCGGCAGACGTCCTCGACGATCATCCGGAGCTGGGTCGTGCTCTCGATCTTCTGGGTTCTTCGGATCGAGGCGATCCTTCGGGCGAGCTTGCCGGACTGCTTGAGCTCGCCAAATTCGCGGAAGAGCTGGGCGAGCTTCGGCTCGGAATACTTATCCAGGATCTTCGCCGCGGTCAGCTTGTTTCGAAGGTCCATCCTCATATCCACGGGGCCGTCGAGCGTGTAGCTGAACCCCCGGCCGGGGTCGTCGAGCTGATACGAGGACATCCCCAGGTCGAGAAGAAGCCCGCGGAGGGCGGAAAGATCGAGGTTGAGATCGGGAATGAAGCGGAAATCCGCGTGATAGAGATCGATTCTCGCGGCATACGGACGGAGAGTTTCTTTGGTCTTGAGGAGCGCGCTTTCATCGAGGTCGAACCCGATGAGCCTGGCCTTGGGATTCCGCTTGAGAATTTCCGAGGCATGGCCGCCGAGGCCTAGGGTGCAGTCGATGTAGGCGCCCTCCCGGCCGATATCCAGGCAGTCGAGAGCCTCCTCGAGCAATACGGGGACGTGCTCTCGACCGTTCACTCGGGCTTCCTATCCGACATGAGCTTCGTGATATTCTTGAAATCCTGATGGGTCAAGGGTCTCTGGGCCATTTTCTTTTCGAGCCTGGTTCGGTCCCAGATCTCGAGGTAATTGTTGAGCCCGATCACTTCGACTTCGTCCTGGAGCCCAGCTTTTTCCCGGAGGGCTTGAACGATCAAGACCCGGCCCTTGGAGTCGAGCTCGCAGCCGTTTCCCATCACGTGGGCTTTCCTCAGGAATTCCTGGATGTCGGGATCAGGATATCGAGTCCCGCTGTCTGGAGTCTCGGTCATTTTTTCCCAGACCGGGAGGGGAAAGACCTGGACGAACTCGTCTTCGAGAGAAGTCACGAAGAGGGATTTTCCGAATTCTTCCTCGATGGCGGTCCGGAATTTCTCCGGAATTTTGATCCGGCCTCCCTTGTCGAGTTTCGCTTTAAAGCTTCCTATTAGCCTTGATCCCATTTTATCCCTTTCCATCCCATTTTGCTTTAAATATAGGGGAGAAAAATGGAAAAGTCAAGCAAAATAACACCATCAAACCCGAAATTTCTTTTCGCCCTAAAGAAAGGGGGGTTGTTTTTGGACACCACAAATTCTAGCTTGGCGGGCGGGACCGGCTCGAAGCTCGATCAGACCTCAGAATGCGAACCCGTACCTACTTCTCCTCGAGCTCCTCCAACAGCTTCTTGGCCGTTTCGTAGTCTTCTTCCGGCACGAGGATCTTAATTTCTCCCAGGCCGTCCGTGGAGATAGGATAGATCGACTGAATGATCTGGCCCCGAAGGAGACAGGGGATTCCCTGGCTCTCGAGAAAGCCCTTGATGATGTCGGCTTCCGTCCCTCCCCAGACTCGAGTGACTTCCTTGAGCTTCATGTCCCGGAGCCGTTCAAGCTTCTCGGAATCCTTGATTTCCGTATTGTTATCTTTGTCTTGCGGCTTGTCCGTCATGTTCGATCTTTCCTTTTTTCGGGCTGATTTTTCATCCGGCCCGAGGCTCTTCTCTGCCCGAAATAATCACCCAGAATTTTCCGATGATCGAAGGCCAGCGGGAAAATCATTTCCTCTCGGGTGAAAATCCCGAGACTCTGAGCGTCATCTCCCGCCCTCGGGACTCCCGACGCCGTCGCCACAAAGACCGTGGAGATCGTGTGTTGGCGGGGATCGCGATCCGGGTCGGAATAGGTGTGCAACTGGTAGAGGAGCCTGACCTTCAACGAGGTTTCCTCTTCTGCCTCCCGGACCGCCGCCTTCTCGAGGGATTCGCCGTAGTCCACGAAGCCTCCGGGCAAGGCCCACCCGAGGGGCGGGTTTCTCCTCTGGATCAGGACGACGCCCTCTTTTCCTTTCCCGTTCTTTATTTGGATGATGACGTCCACGGTCGGGACGGGATTCCGGAAGGCGGCCGTCTTTGTTTTTTTCATCGGAGGGGATATGTTAACGCGACTCCGCCCCAACTGCAAGGCGGGAAGCCGGCGGACTCGCCTCTCAGGCGCGGATCTTGAATTTCTTTTCGAGTTCGCCGAGCTTTTCGACGACGCCCCCGTACTCGAGCTCGCTATAGGGAAGCATGGCCGCCCCCGAAAATCCCTGGCGGCGGATCGTCTGCGCTTTCTTAGCGATATCCTCACGCACGGAATCCCAGAAGGGATGGTCAAAAACGTCGACCGGCTCGGTCAGCTTTCCTTCTCGGACGCAAAAGGCGGCGCCGGTGATGATCGGCGGGCCGTCGAAAAAGGAGATCGCCGAATTGAGCTTGCACGGCATCAGGGGACCGACGTGACTTCCGCGCATGAACCCCCCGACGTAGGGCGCGATCTCGAACGGTGCCAGGATTTCTCCCGTCGCCGGGAACTCGCCCTGGACCCGGACGAGGGCGACGGGATCGTCCTTGCCCGTGTATTTGCCGGCGATATTATGGAGGCGGGTCGTCGAGACGGCCGCGGCCTGGCCGCCCGTGCTGCGAGAGAAAATGGATTCGATGACGTATTTTTGGTTGTCGCGGAGCAGGGTCGCGATATCGTACAGGTGTTCCGGCGCGGAGAGGTCGATGATCTTATCGTTTTCCGTGTAGCCGACGTCGATGATTCGGAACGTGAACCCCTGGCTGATTTTCGGGCTCAAGAGCAGACCGGCATTGTACATCGGGTCGGCGAAGCCGAGATAAAAGGGCAGGTTATAGGCCCCCGGGTCGGTCTTGTCCGCGGCGAAGAACACAAAGGGCTCGTTCGGACGCTCCTCAAATTCCATCTCCGCGACGGCGGGACCCATCCCCTTGATATTTCCGCTGAAAGAGTCCTTGAGCAAGTCTTGTCCGGCGCCGTAGAGTCCTTGCTTCATGGCGACCTCTGTCCCGGACCGGAACGCATCCCAGGCGAGCCGGTGAACCCTCTCTCCGGCCACGCCCTTTTCGTGGGTGCAGAGGATGGCGATATCGTCGCCGGTTGTGCTCACGTAAGCGTCAATGAGGATGTCTTTTCCGCCGCTCCGGATAAAATTCCTGATCTCGTGGACCAGCGCCCGGCTCGGCTGGAGGTGTCCGCCGATGCTGCCGACGTCCGCCTTCAAAACGCTCAGAGTGATTTTCATTATCCCTCCTCTTGGGCGGGCTTTCCCGACCCGCGGGCCAAGTTTAAATCCGCGGATTTTGCCTTGTCAAGAAGCAGCGGGGGACACTTGTCCTTTGGGGTGGACAAAAGGGCTGACCCGGTCGGCCACGATCTGAATTTTGATCACATATTTTTCACATGTCATCCTCGATTCCTCCTGGCATAAATGTTGCATACGGACTATAATAGATCCGATCTAAGGAGAGATCCCATGAAATATAAGGGTTTGGGTTGGGCGTTTTTTGGGGCACTCCTTTTTGTCTTTTCACCATTCCTCGCTTTCGGCGGGAACTATCAGGTCGTCAATGGTCCCAAGCAATTCTATTTCGGCCACGTCAGCCTGGTCGACCTCAAGAATGACGGGAAAGACCCTCTCGTCGTTCGGGAGGGAGCCGCGAATCCGGAGGTCGCGTCCCTGAACCTGCCCCTCGGTCCCGGGGACTTGATCCGGACGTCGGACGAGCGGCGGTGCGAAATCGAGTTCGACAACGGAACGATCGTCAGGCTGGACACGGACACGGAGCTGAAGATCGAGACCATCCTGGCCCATGCCCTGTCCTCGGGCGACAAGCTCTCGAACCTGGTCCTGAGCAAGGGCCGGATCTACGTGATGTACAAGGAATACAACTCGGCGGAAGTCTTCCAGGTCTTGACCCCGAACTCCGCCATCAAGCTCAAACACAACACCGTCGCCACGGTCGGATGGGAAATCCGCGGCGGAACGGACGTGCAGGTCAAGTTCGGGAAGGCCTCGGTTTTGTATGGTCCCGATCCCGAAAAACTCGCGTCCGGAAGCGTTTACAAAAATGAGCGGTTGAAGATTCTGTCCGATCAGACGCCGATCATGGCGGAATACGACGCCGCGACCGAGTTCGAAGCGTGGAACAATCACATCAACGAAGAATTCGTCGAGCTCCACAAAGGAAAGAGCATTCTCCCCAAAGCCATCCAGAGGCTGCCCGAAGCGGTCTTTTATTTTGCCCAGAAATACGGGGACCTCTATGGAGAATGGATCTATGACGACCTCTACGGATACGTCTGGAGGCCCTTTTATAACGAAACTTACCCCGGGGGAAGCTGGCAGCCCTATGTCTACGGCCGCTGGGCCGACTACTCCGGCCAGATGTACTGGGTCCCCGATGAGCCCTGGGGTTGGATTCCCTATCACCTCGGCGTCTGGCAGTGGGATGAGTCCAAGGGTTGGTTTTGGCTTCCCGGGTCCGCGTTCGCGCCCGCCTGGGCCGATTGGGCCTTTTTCGCCGGATCCTATTACGCGTGGCGGCCCTGGTCCGTCTGGGACTGGCTGTATTTCGATAGCTTCTACGGACTCAACAGCCTTTATGATCCCTTTTTCTCGTGGCGCTATGGTTACGGAAGCGCCGGAGGATATTTCGGGGCAGATTTCGGGACAAGAGTTTCGAGTGAGCCCTCCAACCGCGAGCTCCTGACCAAGGTTTCCAAAGACCAGCTCCAAAAACCGGGCAAGAGCCCCCTTCCCATGCCGAGCGAGCTGAAGGCCGTTTATGGAAGGGTCTCGCGGGCGTTGAAGAACGGCGACCAGAGAGTCCTCTCGTCCCTGCGGGCCGCTTCACGGCAAACCCTCGTTGTCAAGGCCACGGACCTGAATTCGCCGCGGATCCAGGACAAGGCCGCCAGGCTTGAATCCACTCTCGGGGTGATCAGGGCCCGGTCCTCGGGCGATCCCCGCAGCACTTTACTCGAGCTCCGGCCGGTGTCGTGGGCAGACTCGTCATCTTCCGCGAGGCGCACTTTTTCCAATAACGTGCGGGCCGTTGAATCCGCTTCACGGGCGGATCGAGCCCGCCAGAGCGGGGCCAAGGGCGGGCCCGCAGCCCCCGTTCGGATCCTGCCCCCTGCGATCAGAGACGCGATTTCCGGTTCGGGGACGAGACTCCATGATTGGAATTCCGATGCGCGGATCGGCCGGCTCCTCGGCGTGGACATCGTCTATCGCAGCCGGACGAATGAGGTCTATTGTCCCCAGCTGAGCATCTCGTCGAACATGGTTCATGCCCGGCCCATCCTGTCCTCGGGCGGCGCCGACGGCGGCCGCGCTTCGGGCGGCTCCTATTCCGCAGGCAGCGGTGGAAGCTCCGGCTCTTCGGGCGGCTCGGCGAGCTCCGGGAGTTCATCGGGCTCCTCTTCTTCGGGGGGCGGGGGCGGGCACATTAGAAATTAGCCCGCAGGGCTATCCTGAGGAGGCCCTGCGACGTGGGGATCTCCAAAACAATTAAATTTCTTTAGCGATGGCGGGGTCATCTGGCGGTGAATAGATACGGTCCCTCGAGCAAGAGATCATACATTTCGACCTCTTTATCGAAGGCGCTTTTGAACTCGAGACGAAGGGGGGCAACTGGCTGGAATTTCCAGGAAAGGGGATTGACATAGTTGCCGCCCTGCGTGATCCGATAATCGAGATGAGGGCCCGTCGATTCCCCTGAAGACCCGACCGTGCCGATGATCGTCGATCCGCCGGTCACGCGGTCCCCCTCCTTGACGTAGATCTGATTGAGGTGGAGGTACACCGTCTCGTAGCTGTTTTTGTGGCGGATCCGGACCATGCGTCCCGAGGCGCCGTTCCATCCCGCCGATAAGACGACTCCGTCGGCGGTGGCCTGGACGGGCGTCCCGACCGGCGCCCCGTAATCGACTCCGAAGTGAGCCATGAAGACCTTGCGGACGGGATGAAGACGGCTGAAGCTGAACCGCGAGGTGATGCGGGCGTAGGGAAGGGGTGACCTCAGGAATTCCTTCCGGATCGACTTTCCCTCGCGGTCAAAATGATCGGACTTTTTAGTGTCCGGATACTCATAGCGGTAGGCTTGAAACCTCTTTCCCTGGCAGACGAAATCCGCGGCGAGGATTTCTCCGTAATCGACGAAACGTCCCTCCAGAAATTTTTTCTCATAGACCATCCGAAACGCATCGCCCGCGCGGAGCTCGGTGTAAAAATCGATGTCCCAGGCGAAGAGGTCGGTCATGCGAATGGCCAGGAGCTGCTTTTCGTCCCTCTCGACGAACGCTTGGATGGGGTTGTTTTCGATCGTCCCCTGAATGAACGCGACCCTGGTTTCGTAGGGCAGGTCCCTGATTTCGCCCGCGAACGCGTCTCCGGCGCGGGTGACGATGAGATAGCGTTTCTCGTCGATCGGATACTCGATTGACGTGACGCGGCCGTCGGGATCCTGGATGAGCCGCATGCGGCGGCCGGCGACGATCCGGTTCAGGTTGAAAACCGGCTTGACGCTCTGTTTGAGACGGTCGATATCCCCTGCCGAGAAGTGATAGCGCTTGAGGATATCGGAGAGCGTCTGCCCTCTGTGGATGATCTCGTCGGAGATTTTCGGTTGCGGCACGGTGATGACCGCGGCGGGAACCGTCGGTTCTTTGACGGAGGGGACCGGCCGCTTCCTTCCGATCATCAGCACGCCCGCGGCCGCGGCGACGAGGACGGCGGCGCCGATCACGGCCGCCGCGAGTATCTTTCGGTCCACGTTCATGAGGGTCCGCGTCGCGTTGTCTCCTTCAGCGGGCGGTCCATCTTCCGGCGAGCGGACGTCGACCTCATGAGACCCGAACCTAAGGCCTCCGAGTCCGCGCTTCGGCTTTCAGCTTGCGCTTGCGGTCGATCTCTTTGAGGACCGCCTTGTGAAGCACGAGAAAGTAATAAACGGCCATTCCGGCCGCGACGACGATGAACCGAAGGACGTTTCCCTGCACAAGGGCGACGATGCCGTAAACGAAAATGGCGATAATCAAGAGAAGATGGACGACGGCGAAGATCGTGTCGCCGAGCTTTGATCTCTCGTCGCCGGCCGGGGGATTTTGCCTCGGCATTGCCGGACCTTTCAACCCTCCCCTCCGCGGCAGAGAGACGGAGGGAGGAGTCGGATCGTTAATGGAGGTGAACTATTTCGCCGCGGCGCGCCTGACGGAGATGATCGTGACCGTATCCCGCGGGGCGTCGGCATAGCCTTTGATGGTTCCGGTCGGCACGGCCCCGATGGCATCCACGACGTCCATGCCGTTGATAACTTTAGCGAACACGGCGTAGCCGAAACCTGCCGGATCATTGCCCTTGTGATCCAGGAATCCGTTGTCGACGAGGTTGATGAAGAACTGGGATGTGGCGCTGTCGACGACGTTCGTTCGGGCCATGGCGACTGTGCCGCGCAGGTTCTTGAGCCCATTGGCCGCCTCATTCTTGATCGCCGGCTTGTTCGGCTTCGGCTTGAAATCCGCCGTCAGCCCGCCGCCCTGGATCATGAAGCCCTTGATGACGCGGTGAAAGATCGTTCCGTCATAGAATTTTTCGTCGACGTAGGCCAGGAAATTCTTGACCGAGATCGGAGCCTTGGCCTGGTCGAGCTCGATCGTGATGTCGCCCTTGCTCGTCTTGACGACGACGACAGGATTCGCCTGGGCGGAGGCGATAACCGCCGACCCCAGGAACACGGCCAAGGTAAAAGCCACGGGAATCAGCTTGTGCCACAACATGGAAACCTCCTCCTTCAAGCCTCATCGGGCGCGAAGAAATCAAGATAGCAGAATCCGTTGGGCAAATCAATTGAGGGCTTTCGCCTTGACGGACCGCGATGCCGGTGTTATAAATCCAAATCAAATAAGGAAATTATGATCGAGGAGGGTTCCGTGAAAAGAAATCGCTTTTTTCCGGTTCTGATTCTCATGTCAGGTTTTTTGATCCTGTCATCTTTTCCGCTCGGGGCGAAGGGCAAGTTCGAGCTGGGTGCGCATTATGGTTCCTGGGGAATCAATATTCTCAAAGGCGCGATCGAATCCGGAGTCGGCAGCGCGATCCGGGACCAGATGATCGACAATCTCAAGAAGGATCATCCCGATGTCGTTGCAAACTCGAACCAGACAAGTGTCAATTTCGACTCGGGGGGATACAATTTCGGCTTCGACCTGCGCTGGTATCCGGGCGGCGAAAACGGCTCCTTCAGCCTCGGCGTCTCGGTCGAGAAGACGAAGATGCGGGTAAGCATCGACCGGGCTTCGGCCCAGATCCAGGTCAGTTACACCGGGGATGACGGCAAGCCTCGAGCCGAGGGCTTCAACGGGACGGGGACGGGTGAATTCCTGATCAAACCGCTCTCGTTTCACTTGAGCGTTCGCTGGGACGTCTTTCCAACGGCGAGAGTCCATCCTTTCATCACCTTCGGAGTCGGCCTTTCTCCCGGCAGCTATCTCGACGACGGGACGTTGACCTACGCCGTCCAGGGTGATTTGTTTAAGAAGGACGGAACGATCGAGCACCACGCAGACTCCGGGACGAAAACTCTGGGCCAGCTCAAGAAAGAAGAAGAGGACGATGCCCGGGCCAAGGGCAAAAATTCCGATATCCCCTTCTGGTTCATTCCATTTGTCCAACTGAACCTCGGCCTCAAGGGCAAGATCACGGACAATATTCACCTTCTGGTCGATGCCGGCATCTGGGACGGATTGCTCATTCGCGGCGGAATCGCCTACCGGTTCTAGAAAAGGCGCCCAAACGGGTATCGCATTGTCGGCGCGAGATTTGCGTCTCTGAGATCCCCACGTCACTTCGTTCCTCGGGACGACCCTTCGGGTCGGATCCCCACGTCGCAGGGCTCCTCGGGATGACGTAACGCGCGGAGCGGGTGCGTCGTGAGAGTTCCGCGAAACGACAAAATTAAATGACGCGTTACGTCAGATGTGGAGCTCGATGACGTCCTCGTCCTCGAGTACGAACTCCCGATTGACCATCTGCCCGGTGTGCTCGTTTCCCCGCCACAGGCGGGCGTACGTCAGCTTCTCGGCAAAATCTTTGTGCACGGCCCGGGCCATTTCGATCAGGGTCGTGCCGCGCTTGAGGACGAAGGGCTCGTCATGATCCGGCTTCTTCCCCGGCGCTTTGCTGTAGACGCGGATGACGCGGAGGAGGGAAAAGATACTCTTTTTCAGGTCATCCAGGCCGTCGCCGCGCGTCGCCGAAACGGGCACGACGGGCAGCTCTGGCCCGAAGAAGAATTTCAATGATTCCAGGCATTCCCCGGCCGAGTCGAGATCGATCTTGTTGGCGACGAGGAGGGCCCGTTTCCGGAACTTCGGTGATTCGGCGTCCTCTTCCCGGGCGGCGGAATTATCCCCGGCGAACGAAACCCGCTTCTCCTTGAGCCTGGCGAGGAGCGTTTCGAGCAGGGCGGGGGATTCGGGGTCGGCGGAATCCACGACGATCAGGGCCGCGTCCGCGACCTTGATGAGCTCGACCTGCCAGCCCTCCATCGTTTCCGGCGTGAGAGGGGGGAGGTCGACGAGCTGGACGCGAGCGTTTTCGAACTTCATCATGTAGGGCGCGGGCGCCCGGGTGGTGAAGGGATAGTCCCCGACCTCCGGCTCGGCGCCGGTGAGGGCTTTGATCAGCATGGATTTGCCCGAGTTAGGAGAGCCGAGGACGATGACCTGTCCGGCGCCCTGCTTCTCGATGAGGTAGCTCACCCCGTGCTTGACGGTCTTCGTCCGCTGCATCTCCTCCTTGAGCTTGGAGATCTTCGATTTGTGCTGGGCCTGGAGTTTCTCCGTTCCCTTGTGCTTCGGGATGATGGCCAGCATCTCTTCCAGGATCGCGATCTTCTCCTGGGGAGTCTTGGCGGCCTTGAGCTTTCTCTCGGCTTCCATATATTGAGGAGTCAGATTGGCCGGCATAGGGATTCTCTGCCCGGAAATTATAACTAAAATGGGGCAGAAGTGAAACCTTTAAGATCAGGATCAAGCCGACAGTTTTGGCAGTTACAATGCGTTACCAAGTTATAACGTTCCAACGTTCAAACGTTAAAAACGTTGTAATGTCGGGAACATCGGTTAACTTTGTCAAAAGCGCAGATTCGAACCCGATGTTTCAACCTCAAAGCGTTGGGTGGCGAACTCGCCGGGCCACAAAATATGGGGGATTCGGGCGGGAATTTCGCTTTACTTTCAGCCCCGATATTGCTATAATTTTAGCCTGAAAATGACCACCGGGTCCTTTGAGAAATCCGTCCCTTCAGCCCGTCGATTATCAATGAGAAAAGAGCGATGAAAGAAGAAAAATATACAGCGGAAAGCATCAAGGTCCTGAAAGGGCTCGAGGCGGTCCGGAAGCGCCCCGCCATGTACATCGGGAGCACCGCCACCGAGGGGCTCCATCATCTGGTCTACGAGGTCGTCGACAATTCCATCGACGAGGCGCTCGCGGGCTACTGCAAGAATATCGAGGTCATGATCCACGTCGACAACAGCATCACCGTCATCGACGACGGCCGCGGGATTCCCGTGGAGCAGCACAAAAAAGAAAAGAAGTCGGCCGCCGAGGTGGTTATGACCATGCTCCACGCCGGCGGGAAGTTCGACGACAAGAGCTACAAGGTATCGGGCGGACTCCACGGCGTCGGCGTCTCCGTCGTGAACGCCCTCTCCAAGCGCCTCGACCTCGAGATCAAGCGGGACGGCGGCATCTTCACCCAGAGCTACGAGCGGGGAGTGCCTCTGTCCAAGCTGAAGCAGGTCGGGAAGACCAAAAAGACGGGGACCAAGATCACCTTCTGGCCCGACGACGAGATCTTCGAGCTGACCGAGTACAACTTCGAGATTCTCACCCAGCGGATGCGGGAGCTCTCGTTCCTCAACCGGGGCATCCGGATCATGATCACCGACGAGCGGGCCACCAAGTCCCACGAGTTCCAGTACAAGGGCGGGATCCTGGAGTTCGTCCAGTACCTCAACCAGACCAAGACCGTCCTCAACCCCCGGCCCATCTATTTCGAGTGCAAGAAGGACGATGTCGTCGTCGAGCTCGCCTTCCAGTACAACTCCGGCTACGCCGAGACCATCTTCACCTTCGTGAACAACATCAACACGACCGAGGGCGGGACGCACCTGATCGGCTTCAAGTCCGCGCTGACCCGCTGCATCAACAACTACGCCGTGGCCCACAACATGTTCAAGGACCTGAGCGCGAGCGCCCTCTCCGGCGACGACACCCGCGAGGGCTTGTGCGCGGTCCTCAGCATCAAGATGCGCGACCCCCAGTTCGAGGGGCAGACCAAGACCAAGCTGGGCAACTCCGAGGTGAAGGGCATCGTCGAGTCCCTGGTCAACGACCAGCTCTCGGCCTACCTCGAGGAGAACCCGACGAACGCCAAGCGGGTCGTCCTCAAAGCCCTGGACGCCGCCCGAGTCCGCGAAGCCGCCCGCAAGGCCCGCGAGCTGGCCCGCCGCAAGAGCGTCCTCGAGTCGAGCTCGCTCCCCGGCAAGCTCGCCGACTGCCAGGAGCGCGATCCCGCCCTGGCCGAGATCTACATCGTCGAGGGCGACTCCGCCGGCGGCTCGGCTAAGCAGGGCCGCGACCGGAGGTTCCAGGCCATCCTTCCCCTCAAGGGCAAGATCCTCAACGTCTGGAAGGCGCGCCAGGACAAGATCTTCAACAACGATGAGATCGGGATGATGGTCGCCGCCCTGGGAACGACGGTCGGCGAAGAGGAGTCGAGCCTGGAGAAACTCCGCTATCACAAAGTCATCATCATGACCGACGCGGACGTGGATGGGTCGCATATCCGGACGCTCCTGATGACCTTCTTCTACCGGCACATGAAGTCCCTGATCGAGCGGGGTTTCCTGTTTATCGCCCAGCCGCCCCTGTACAAGATCGTCCGCGGCCGGGAGATCCTGTATCTCAAGGAGGAGCGGGCCTACGAGAAGTGGATTGTCAAGAAAATCTCCGAGGATTTCAAGGTCCGGGTCAAGGGGAAAAAAGACCTCTTCGAGGGGGAGAAGTTCCGTCGGTTGTTCCTCCGGATCATGCAGAAGAAGAGCTACATCGAGTTCCTCAACCGGAAGAACTATCCGTTCTTCCTGATCGATATTCTCCTCAAAGAGGGGGTCGCAGGACTCGAGTTCCTCCAGGACAAGAAAGCCATGAAGAGACTCCAGTCCCTCATCGAAGCCAAGGGAGCCGCGACCTCGCTGGCGAAGGAGGAAGAGTACGATTCGTGGGAGATGTCCGTCACTTACCCTGTCAACGGGATGACCATCGCCTGCAAGATCGACTTGGCCATGGTCGACTCGGTCGAGTACAAGAATCTCCTCAAGATCACGACCGAGCTCGCGGACTTCCGGCCGCCCTTCGAGATCATCAGCAACGGCGACGTCGTGACCGTGGAGACGGAGATCAGGCTCCTCGATTATCTCCACGAGAAGGGCAAACGCGGCGTTTCTATCCAGCGCTACAAGGGCTTGGGCGAGATGGCCCCCCAGCAGCTCTGGGAGACGACCATGAACCCGGAAAACCGGGCGCTCCTCAAGGTTTCGATCCAGGATGCGGCCGAGACCGACAAGGTCTTCTCCATCCTCATGGGCGACGAAGTCGAAGAGCGCCGCGGATTCATCGAGAAGAACGCGCTCATGGCCCAGAACCTGGATATCTGACGCAGGATAGGACAGCTTGAGCGATACAGACAAGGATAAGGACAAACAGAAAGCAAAGGAGGAAAGGCCCGCGCCCCTTCCTCCTGCGGCCGCCGAAATCTCCGTCGTCAGCCTCGAAGAAGAGATGAAGCGGTCGTACCTCGATTACGCCATGAGCGTAATCATCGGACGGGCCATTCCGGATATCAAAGACGGCCTCAAGCCGGTCCACAGGCGCGTTCTTTACGCGATGTACGAGTCGGGGACGACCTACAACAAGCCCTATAAGAAGTCGGCCCGGATCGTGGGCGACGTCATCGGCAAGTACCATCCCCACGGCGACCAGGCCGTCTACGACACGCTCGTCCGCATGGCCCAGGACTTCAGCCTGCGCTATCTGCTTGTCGACGGTCAGGGCAACTTCGGCTCCATCGACGGCGATCCCCCGGCGGCCATGCGGTACACCGAAGTCCGGATGACCAGGCTGGCTTCCGAGCTCCTCGCCGACATCGAAAAGGACACGGTCAACTTCGTCCCCAACTACGACGAGAGCCTGACCATGCCCGAGGTCCTCCCGGCCAAGTTCCCCAACCTGCTGGTCAACGGCGGCTCGGGCATCGCCGTCGGGATGGCCACGAACATCCCGCCGCACAACCTGGCCGAGGTCATCGACGGCGTCGTCTATCTCCTCCAGCACCCGAACGCGGACCTTGACAAGATCATGGAGTTCGTCCCCGGGCCCGATTTTCCCACCGGCGGATACATCTTCAACCGTCAGGGCATCCGCGACGCCTACCGGGACGGCCGCGGCGTCATCCAGATCCGGGCCAAGACGACCATCGAGCGCGGCGACAAGGGCGAGCGCGAGAGGATCGTCATCACCGAGATTCCCTACGCGGTCAACAAATCCCGTCTCATCGAAAACATCGCCGAGCTCGTCAACGGAAAAAAACTCGAGGGGATCGCCGACATCCGCGATGAATCCGACCGGGAGGGGATCCGGGTCGTGATCGAGGTCAAGAAGGGCGAGCTGCCCGAGGTCGTCCTCAACAACCTCTACAAGCACACCGCGCTCCAGACGTCGTTCGGGATCATCATGCTAGCCATCGTCGAAAAACAGCCCAAGTACCTGGGCCTGATCGACATCATGAAATACTTCGTCTCCCACCGCCGGGACGTCATCGTCCGGCGGACGAGATTCGACCTCAAGAAGGCCGAGCAGCGGGCCCACATCCTGGAGGGGCTGACCATCGCCCTCGATCATCTCGACGCGATCATCAAGCTCATCCGCGCCGCGAAGAACGTCGACGAAGCGCGGACCGGCCTGATGGAGAAGTTCAAGCTCAGTCAGGTCCAGTCCCAGGCGATCCTGGAGATGCAGCTCCAGCGCCTGACCCATCTCGAGCGGGAGAAAATCGTCAAGGAGTACGAGGAGGTCAAGGCGCTGATCGCCAGGCTCAAAAAGATCCTCGGCTCGGACAAGCTCATCCAGGAGATCATCGTCGACGAGCTCAAGGAGATCAAGGAGCAGTACCAGGACGAGCGCCGGACCGAGATCCGGGACGAGGTCGTCGGCGACCTTCGGCCCGAGGATCTCATCAAGGAAGAGGACGTCGTCGTCATGACGACGCAGTCGGGCTACATCAAACGGACCTCGCTCTCCTCGTACCACTTCCAATTGCGCGGCGGCAAGGGCCGGAAGGGCATCAGCATGAAGCCCGAGGACATCGTCGAGGACGTCTTCGTCTGCTCGACCCATTCCTATCTGCTCTTTCTGACGAACACCGGCCGCGTCCACTGGCTCAAAGCGCTCGAGATTCCCGACGTCGGCGTTTCGGGCCGGGGCAAGGCGATCGTAAACCTCCTCGAGCTCCAGCCGGGCGAGACGATCACCTCGGTCGTCGCGGTCAAGGACTTCGACGAGGACAAATTTATCGTCATGCTGGCGACGAACGGCCAGATCAAGAAGACCCACCTCAGCGAGTTCCGGAACATCCGGCGGGGCGGGATCATCGCCATGAGCCTGCGGCCGAAGAGCCAGCTCATGTGGTCGCGGCTGACCGACGGGAAGCGCGACATCATCATCGCCACCCGTCAGGGCAAGGCCATCCGTTTCAGCGAAAAGGACATCCGGCCGATGGGCCGGACGGCGGCCGGCGTCCGGGGCATATCGCTGGCGAAGAAAGACGAGGCTATCGGCATGGTGGCCATCGGCGACGAAGAAAAATACGTCTTCACCGCGAGCGAGAAAGGCTACGGCAAGCGGACCGAAATCTCCTTTTATCGGAAGACCCACCGGGGCGGCAAGGGGCTCATCAACCTTAGGATCACGCCCAAGATCGGGCCGGCTGTGGCCGTGCTCGGCGTCGCCGAGCAAGATCTTCTGATCGTCACGTTGAGCGGGAAGGTCATCCGCATCCAGACCAAGCAAGTGCGTTTGTCGGGCCGGGCGACCCAGGGAGTCCGGCTGATCCACCTCGACGAGAACGACAAGGTCTGCTCCGTGGCTAAGGCCGAAGAGAGCTGATAGGTTTTCTCGGAGAGCGGAGGGGAATCATGAGTCGTCTGAGATACCACCATCTCGGAATTCCGACGGACGTCCCCAGGGACGGAGAAGCATACCTCCCGGCCTACAAGCTATATCACTCCGGGTTTGAGACGAGCCCCTACGGCATCGAGTGGATGCGCTACGAACCGGGCAGTCCGCTGCCCGAGATCGTGAGGAAAGTCCCGCATATCGCTTTTGAGGTTGACGATCTCGCCCTGGAACTCCAGGGAAAGGAGGTCCTAATCCCCCCGAACAGCCCTTCGCCGGGGGTGATCGTGGCTTTCATCCTTTCCAATGGAGCCCCGGTCGAGTTCATCCAGAAGGCCGCGGACGCTACGCCGTCAATTCTTCAAGGAAGATTAGTCGGCCGCGCATAATAGCGGCCTAAGAAGAAATCCTGGGCGGCTAAGGCTGGGCTTTGAATTCCTTCCCATCTTTTTTGCAGATGCGCCTGATGATCATTTTACCCGATTTGGCATTATCGAAGAGCCGGGGCGTTAGGGCAAAAGGGGGATCTGGGCGGCAAAGGCTTCCACTTTCTTCTGCCAGCCTTCCTCGAGCGGCCCCTTGATGCCGGCCACCAGAACCCTTTTCGGAGTTGTCAAGGACCAGTCCCGAATATGGAAAAAATGAGGCCGGAACGAGGAAAAAGGCGCAAGGAAAGGAGGTGCCCGAGCCGCACGGCCGCGAGCGCCGCGAAACTTATTCAGGGCTGCGGGCGGGACCCCCATCCCGCTTTGGCCGTCCATCGCGGATTCGGAGAGGCGCCCTGTTCTTTTTTTGTCTTGACACCGAAAACTCCGAAAACTACAATGAGCCCAGCTTGAACTCCCGGAGGGAAAAATGGTCCGCACACTCGCCGAGCTTCTTTTGAATTCCCGGAAATCCTACCCCAAGGATGAATTCATGCTTGTCAAGAAGGACGGCCTCTACCGTCCGATCTCGATGGCCGAATTCGGGGCGAAGGTGAAAAATTTCAGCCTCGGGCTCCGCGATCTCGGCCTGACGAAGGGGGACAAGGTCATCATTCTCTCGGAAAACAGACCGGAGTGGGTGATGGCCGACTTCGCCGTAATCTGCCAGGGCGCCGTCACCGTCCCCGTCTACACGACTCTCGTCCCCGAACAGGTGAAATATATCATCAGGGACTCGGACGCCAGGTTCGTGGTTTTTTCCGGACCGGAGCAGTGGGCCAAGATCGAGGCGATCCGCTCGGAGCTTCCCCTGGTCGAGCATTTGATCACCCTCAGCCCTCTGGCCTTCGACAATTGCCTGACGTTCAACGGGGTCATCGAGCGAGGGGCGAAGCTCGACGCCGGGAGCCCCGGCCTGTTCGAAAAGACCGCCCTCGAGATTCAGCCGGAGGACGAGGCGTCGATCATCTATACTTCGGGGACCACCGGCATTCCCAAGGGGGTCATCCTGACCCACGGCAACTTCGTCAGCAACGTCAAAACCGCAGCGGACCTCCTCGAATTCTCGGTCAAGGATACGGTCCTCTCGTTCCTTCCCCTGTCGCACGTCCTCGAGCGGATGGTCACCTTCGCCTATACGTATAAGGGCTGCACCATCGCCTACGCCGAGAGCGTCGAGACCGTCGCCCAGAACCTCCTCGAGATCAAGCCCCACATCATGGTCAGCGTCCCCCGGGTTTTCGAGAAGATCTACGCGAAGGTCATGGACAACGTCCTCGCGAGTTCGGGGCTGAAGCGGAAGATCTTCTTCTGGGGGGTGAAGATCGGCAAGGAATACGGCCGGCGCAAGCTGGCCCGGCAGCGGATCGGCCGGTGGCTCGCGCTTCGACGCGGCCTCGCGAACAAGCTCGTCTACTCCAAGGTGATCGAAAAAACGGGCGGCCGCGTCCGGTTCTTCGTCTCCGGGGGCGCGCCCCTCTCGAAGGACATCGCCGAGTTTTTCTACGCGCTCGGTCTGGTCATCGTCGAGGGCTACGGGCTGACCGAGACCGCGCCCGTCATCGCCGTCAACACTCTCGAGAACCCGAGGTTCGGGACGGTGGGGCCGGCGATTCCCGGCATCGAGGTCAAGATCGCCCCGGACGGCGAGATCCTCACCCGCGGGCCTCACGTCATGAAGGGCTACTACAAGAAGCCCGCCGAGACCGCGGAGGCGTTCGAAGACGGCTGGTTCAAGACAGGGGATATCGGCTTTTTCGACCCGGAGGGCTTTCTCACGATCACGGACAGGAAGAAAGACCTCATCGTCACGGCCGGCGGAAAGAACGTCGCCCCCCAGCCCATCGAGAACCTCCTGAAGACCAATCCCTACATCTCGAACGCGGTCGTGATCGGCGACCGGCGCCGGTTCGTGTCGGCGCTCATCGTCCCGGAATTCGAAAAGCTCGAGGCCTACGCCAGGGCGAGCCAGATCCCCTTCGAGCGCCGGGCCGAGCTCGTCGTGAATCCGTCGATCGTCAATTTCCTGAAGGCCGAGATCGACCGGGCGACCCCGAACCTGGCGTCCTACGAGCGGATCAAGAAGATCGCCGTCCTGGACCGGGATTTCGAGATCGGAGAGAACGAGATCACGCCCACGCTCAAGGTCAAGCGGGACATCATCCAGAATAAGTACAGAAACCAGATCGAGGCGCTCTACCGGGAAGAGAGCTAGGCGCCGCTGTTTTTTGGGCCCGGAATCTTTTAGAATGGACCCCGTGGGCGGAGTTCGGCGGTCGGGTTGGCTCTCGGGGGTCATCCTGCTCGGGTTCTTCGCCCTTCCCTCTCTTTGGGCAGCCCAGTTCGCCGGCGAACCCTCGCGGGAATCCGTGACTCTCAAAGGCCGGGTGGTCGAAAAGGCCGGCGGGGCGCCCCTCGACGGGGTCGGCGTGACGCTGCTCAGCCCCAAATCCTCGACCGTCACGGGAGGCCGGGGAGAGTTTGTGCTGCCGGGAGTTCCGGAAGGGCTTCGCCAGCTGATTTTCGAAAAGGACGGCTATCTTCCCGTCATCCTGAAGGTCCGAGTTCAAGCCGGGGGCGGGGAGCTTTTCGTCGAAGCCGCCCTCGAGGCCTTCAAAAAAGAAATCACGGTAACGGCCGATCAGTTTTCGGGGGCGGAAAACATCGCCTCCAGCCGGCAGAGACTCTCCGGAGCCGAGGCCCGGAGAATCCCGGGGATATTCGAGGACGTCAGCCGTGCGCTCCAGGTGATTCCCGGCGTCGCCTCCTCGGGTGACTTCAAAAACGACCTGATCGTCCGCGGAGGGAGCCCCGCAGAAAACCTCTTCATGATCGATTCCATCCAGGTCCCGAGCCTCAGCCACTTCGGCTCGCAGAACTCGAGCGGGGGGTCGATCGGCCTGCTCGACGCGAACCTCATCCGCGACATCGAGTTCTCGAGCGGCGGCTTCCCCGCGTACTACGGAGACAAGATCTCCTCCGTCACCCGCGTCCTCCTGCGCGAGGGGAACCGTTCGGGAGTCTCGTCCCGGCTGAATCTCAGCCTCTTCGGAGCGAGCGGCGAAATCGAGGGACCTCTTTTTTCGAGCCGAGGGTCCTGGATATTTTCCCTGCGCAAGGATTATTTCTCGGTGATTCCGAGCGATCTCACCCTGGGGCTGACCGTCATCCCGGATTTTGCCGATGGGCAGCTCAAGCTCGTCTATGACCTTTCGCCCCGACTCCAGCTCTCCGCCATCGGGCTCGCCTCCAAGGACAGTCTGAACATCGAGGAAGCGGACGTTCCGCCCGACCAGCGGATGAAAATCAATACCGGCGATGAGTTGGGCGTTTACGGCGCCACCCTGAAAGCTCTCCTGGGGGCGGACGGGGTGGCCTATTTCACTCTCGCCCGAACGACGGACCGTTACTCGTATTCCCGATTCAGCCACGGCCTGGAGAGAAATACCATCCGGGCCGAAGAT
>Ga0315282_10003631_pt1 | contig 27614 bp, 25 predicted proteins | sample YL17G07_20_MG_FD_203693 | JGI IMG/M metagenome (GOLD analysis project Ga0315282, IMG submission 203693) | Sediment microbial communities from Yellowstone Lake, YNP, Wyoming, USA - YL17G07_20 | ecosystem: Environmental > Aquatic > Freshwater > Lake > Sediment | place: USA: Wyoming | collected...
CAGAATTGAAGTCCTTGAGACAGCTGGAGAAGAGAACTCCCTTCCGTCAAGCCGCAGCCGCGACATCTGGTGATTCCTGGCTGACCTGGAATGTCACCTCACTTCGTCAGCAGCTCGCTGAGAGTCAACGCGAATGGCTTTCCGGTCTTCGGGAGAGGCCTCAGACAATTGAGATCACCCTGCCTGGTTCTAGCTCCACCACGTTCTTTTTCAACGGCCCAGGCAGGTACTTTTTCAGCTCAGCGGGTGTTCCGGCCAGAGCAGGAAACGTCCCGTAGTGCATACCGACGACATACCGCGGCTTCATGAGCACACAAGCGTATGCCGCCTCGCGGGGACCCATCGTGTAGAGGCCGCCGATGGGAAGCAGGGCCAACTGAGGCTTGTACAGGTTCGCAATGAGTTTCATGTCGCCGAAGACAGCAGTATCCCCTGCGTGGTACGCTTTGAATCCGTTCTCGAACTCGATCACGAATCCAGCCGCTTCGCCTCCAGGTACCACTGTGTTCCCGACATCGATGTCCGAGCTATGAAGCGCATCCACGAGCGTCACGTTGATGCCGTCGACGGCCATGGTTCCTCCCTTGTTCATCCCCTCCGCATTTGTCACGCCATGACCTTGCAGATAGAGGCAGATCTCATAGATCGAAAGGACCTTTGCGCCTGTCCTCTTTGCCACTTCAACGACGTTGCCAACGTGATCGGAATGACCGTGGCTGATGAGAATAAGATCGGCATTGATGTTCTCCTTTGCTCCAGCGGGAGCTTTCGGGTTCTCGAGCCAGGGGTCGATCAAGACGGCTTTGCCGCCGGGAGCCTGCATGAGGAAAGCGGAATGACCGTACCATGTCAGGCTGAGTTTCATCACGGATGATTTCTTCGCTTTTGCTTTCACAGGATCCTCCTTTCAAGCATTCATTGTTTTCGAAACATCGAAGGTCGGCGCGACGCGGCGCCCCCCGCAGTGAGTTGGCCAGCCGACGCGTCTCACCGTCCTCGCATCGGTTGCCCGCCGTGCATCTGGTACTCGTGCGGCGGCTCGGCCCCGAGCAGGTTCTTGACGAAGTAGTCCCATCGTCGGCGCACCATGTACGGCTCGTTGCCGAAACCGTGGTTGCGGTTCGGCAGCATGATCAGCTCGAAGTCTTTGTTGGCCTTGATCAGCTCGTTCACCACGAGGAGTGTGTTGTACGGCGGCACGTTGCTGTCCGTCGTCCCGTGCGCGAGCAGGAGCTTGCCCTTGAGGTTTTTGGCCACGAGCTGGTTGGCCTGGTTGTCGTAGTTGCCCGTGCCCCCGGACGCGACCTGCAGGAGCCCCTGCCACTTTTCGCCCCAGTCGTCCTCGTACTCGCGGTTGTCGTGATTGCCGGCTTCGGAGACGCCGACCTTGAAGAAATCTGGATAGCGGAACATCGCGTCGGCCGTTGCGAAGCCGCCGCCAGAGTGCCCGCAGATCCCGGCGCGGTCAATGTCGATCCAGCCGTACCTCTCCGCGAGCTGCTTCATGCCCGTCACCTGATCCGGCAGCCCGTTGTCGCCCATGTCGCCGTAGTACGCCGCGTGGAACGACTTCGAGCGCATGGGCGTGCCCATCGCGTCGATCTCGACAACGACAAAGCCGAGCTCGGCAAGCGCCTGGCAGTCACCGCGCGCGGCCGAGAAGCTGCGGCTGCCCACACTGCCCGTCTGCGGGCCGGGATAGATCCGGTTCACAATGGGGTACTTCTTCATCGGGTCGAACGTCGTCGGCCGGAACAGCAGCCCGTACAGGTCAGTCTTGCCGTCGCGACCCTTCACGGTGACGGGCATCGGTGGCTTCCAGCCGGCGGCAACGAGCTTGGAGATGTCGCCCTTCTCGACCTGCACAATCGTCTTCCTAGTCATATCGCGGACCACAGTGACCGGCGGCGTCTGAGCCGTCGAGTAGCTATCGAGGAAGTATTGACCGGACGGCGACACCGTGATCTCGTGGTCAGCGTTTTCGGATGTCAGCAACTTCAGGCCCGACCCGTCGAACTTAACGCTGTAGAAATACCGGTAGTAGGGATCACCCGCCTCGCGCCCCGCGCCGCTGAAGTAGATTGTGCGCCTCTTCTCGTCGACGCGCACAACCTGGAGCACCGGCCAGTCGCCATGCGTGATCTGGTTTTTCAGCTTTCCAGTCCGCGAGTCGTAGAGGTACACATGTCCCCAGTTGTCGCGCTCTGAGAACCACAGGATCTCGTTCGACGCCGGGAGGGCGTGCCAGTTGACCTTGTTGAAGCCCGATTCGAAAAACGTGTCGCTGCGCTCGTCGAGGATGTCGCGGACCTTCCCCGTGCGCGCGTCCGCCACGCGCAGCGTCTCGCGCTTGTGATCGCGCGATGTGGAGAGGAAGAATAACTGTGAGCCGTCCGGGCTCCACTCCACATCCGCCCAGGTTCCGTTGAAGTACACGTGGTCGGTGACGCTCGACCGGTGCGGGTCCGGCGGCATGTCGAGCCGGATAAGGCGCGGGCCGTCGAGATCGATGATGACGCGCTGGATCATGAAGATCTTGTCGTCGCCCGGCAGCGGGTACTTCCACGCCTGCAGCACCGGATGGCCCACCCCGGTCTCGACAAGATACATCTCGCCCACGCCGCGCGCGTCATGCTGGAACGTCGCGATCTTCCGTGAGTCGGGCGACCAGACGAGCACGGGGCGGTCGCTCTTCGTCCAGCCCGCGTTGTTGGTCGCGTACCCGAAGTCCTTCACGCCATCCGAGGTGAGCGGCGTGTCTTCACCAGTGGTTAGATCGCGCACCCACAGGTTGTAATCGCGGATGTACGCGGCGCGCTTGCCATCCGGCGAGACCACGGAGTTGTCAGGCGTCAGGTCCTTTGGTTTGCTATCGATCGTGCACGAATCGCCCCGGACGTCGTACGTATAGTGGCGGTTCTCGACGTCGAAGGAAATCGACTGGCCATCGCTGGAGAACTCGAAGGTGGTGAAGGGGAAGTTGAACGCCTCGTACTTGGTGCCCGCCGCCCGCGACAGCGCCGCGGCCAGCCGTACATGATCAAAGGCCCTTTGACGCGTACCATGCGATGGGTCAACGAGGATGAACTCGTCGCCGCCAGCGAAATGGTTCCGGTACCAGAACCGGTCGCCCGAAAGCCACGTCGGCCGGACGCTCGCGCCGTAGACGAGCGGGTTGGTGTTGTAGCTCATGAACTGCTCAGCTCGGGCGTACTCAGCCGCCGTGACAGCCTTCGGCGTGTAAGGCTGCGGCACCTGAGCCAGGACAGGAACGGCGGCAAGGAGGAGGACGGTGAGGAGAGTTGCTCTCTGTCGCATGTTGGATCTCCCAAGATTCGGCGCTTGCGCGCCACCTATCGTACCACGGCGGCGGGCGTGAGAAAGAGGGTCCATCAAGACGGCTTTGCCGCCGGGAGCCTGCATTAGGCTGAGTTTCTCAGGGGATGACTTCTTCGCCGCTGTTCTCACAGAATCCTCCTTTCAAGCGTGCGGTATTCTCGAAATGCCGAAGGCCGGGCCGACGCTACTTCTTCGGTCTTCCGGCAGGCATGATGTACAACGCACTTTCCCCGGCCTCCATTCCAATCACTTTCTTCACGTCCTCATCATAGAAAGCTCCGACGACGACAGTGCCAAGGTGCAATGCGGCGGCCTGAAGGAAGACATTCTGAGCAGCATGTCCTGCTTCCATATGGACGTATCGTGTGCTTCGGGTCCCGTACTTCGCCGCCGTCCGCTCAATCACCGCCGAAAAGACCAGGACCGCCGGCGCATCCCGAACCGATTCCTGCTCGAGCGCCGCGCGGCTGAGATCTTTCCTGACATCCTCATCCGCAAGCTTCACAAGCTCGTGTGTCTGCGGCCGGTACTTGTAGACGCCTTTGACCAAGCCCGCGACGTTTCCGGCAGCAACGTAGATTTCAAGAGGATAGAGTGCACCTGCCGAGGGCGCAGTCCTGAGCCCACTGGTTGTGTCTGTGATTCCCTGGGCGGCCCAGAGAAGTTGTGAGATTTCCTCGATTCTCAGAGGTTCTTCGGAATAGGCTCTCACCGACCGTCTCTTGAACAAAGCTTCTTCGAGAGAAGTTGCGCCCTTTGTGTTCGGTTTGGGTAGTCTGATCGTCTTCATGGCTGTCATTTGCAGTGATTTGTTCGTCTCCTCTTGAGCGCTGGTCGCCCTCCACATCGCCAGCACCGCCAGTGACAAAGAGAGAGCCATTCTGATCATGGTTCGGCTTCCTTAGAGCAGTGCTAACGGACTTGTTTCCACTTGATCGCCAGCTCTGCAACGCGTTTTCCGAGTTCCTCTGCTTTCTTCAAAAAATAATCACCCACCGTTTTCCCATCTTGCGTACGCCTGAAGGGTTCCTTCGCTGTCACCGCGGATGCCCCGAACGCCGATCTCCATTCCGTTCCGCCGACCACAATCATCCCGAAGATCAACATGGAATGGAGAATGTTCATTTGGGTCAGTTCCTCCCCCGCCGAGATGCCACCGGCCGAGACAAACGCTGCCCCGATCTTATCTCTCAGCGGAGCCCCCTCGAACGGCCACCGGTTGATGAACTCCTGCACGGGCGGCGCGATGTTCGCATTGTAGACCGGACCCCCGACGATAATAGCGTCGGCAGACAGAACATCCGCGTTCTTCGCTTCTCCGACGCTCAAGAGTTTGACGGCAACATTCTTGACAGACCTCGCCCCTCGAGCCACTGCTTCTGCACTGTGGTACGCGATCAGAACCGTGGCCCGATATTGGCCCTTGCCAAGATTGGGCTCGAACAAGATCAGGATGATGTTGAATCGTTCCCGTCAACTCAAACCGAGGACGCTTCGATACCCCGGGATATCGAGAAAACCATGCCCGCTGATGTTGAATGCGATCACCTTCTTCTCGCCGGTTTCCTTGCACTTGATCGCCTCGTCGATCGCGCAGCAAATTCCATACGCCGACTCCGGAGCCGGCAGCCATCCTTCCGTCTGCATGAAGATCTTCGCATGCTCGAACACGTGCTTCTCGTCGGACGGATACGCCACGGTGTCGATAATCCCTTTGTGCCGCAGGAGGCTGATGATCGGCGAGCAGCCGTGGTAGCGGAGCCCGTCTCCCCTGATCGGCTGCATGTCAGCCTTGTGCCCCAGCGTGTACATCTTCAGCATCGGCGTGATCTCCGCGTAGTCTGCGAAATCATACTTGTACTTCCCTTGCAGGTTCGGCGCGACCTGGCTCTGAGCCGCGATGAACTTGATCTTCTTCCCCTTCTTCAGCACATCACCGACAAACGGAAGTGCAAACCCGCCGAAATTCGAGCCCCCACCGAGGCAGGAGATGACAAGATCAGGATAGTCGTCGAACAACTCGAACTGCCTCTGCGTCTCCAGACCGATGATGGTCTGATGCATCAAGACATGATTGAGGACAGAGCCCAGGCAGTACGTCGCCTTCCGATCTCTCTGCGAATCCTCGAGCCCCTCCGAGATCGCGATGCCGAGCGAGCCGACGTGGTTTGGGTCCTTGTCATAGAGCGCCTTGCCAACGGTCGTCGTCGGACTGGGGGAAGCATAGACTTCGGCTCCAAGGAGTTTCATGAACGTCAGCCGATCCATCTTCCAGTTGTAGACGCTGCGAACCCAGAAGACGGTGCACTTGAGGCCCGTGATGGCAGCCGCATACGAAAGCGCCGTCCCCCACTGTCCCGCCCCCGTCTCGGTGGTGACCCGCTCGAACCCTTGCTGCTTGGCATACCAGCATTGCGCCAGGGCAGTGTTTACCTTGTGGCTGCCCGTCGGGCTGAAGAATTCACTCTTGTAGTAAAGCCTCGCGGGTGTTCCCAATCGCTTCTCAAGATTCGTTGCACGAAAGAGGGGCCTTGGTCTGCCGGCCTTTGCGAAAAGATCCATGATCCCACCGGGGACATCGATCCAGTTCTCCTGTGAGAACTCCTGCTTCAGGCACTCGCCGATCATCAGGTTGGGAAGGTTCTGGATTCGCGAGGGGCCCTCCGCGGGATCTTGAGGCGGAGAGAGCGGCTCAGGAAGATCCGGGATAATGTTGTACCAGGCAGTCGGGATTTCATCAAAGCGGAGATTGACCATGCTGTTCATGAGCCTTCCTTCGCGATTGGTGTATGGAACCGTCGATGGAGTCAACTACCCACAAACCAACGGCCCGGTTTAACCGATGGTGCTACGCGATGCTCTTCGATTCGGCGTCCGCTTGCGACCTCTTCTTGATCGTGAACAACGCGACCGTAGGCTGCACGAGCTTCTCAAAATCCACATACGACATCTTCACCATCTCCCGATGCGAGCCGGCGTTGAAGGCGATCTCTTTGTCCTCCGACAGACTACTGGAGGCAAAGACACGCATGTTGAAGAGATTGCCAAACGGCGGCATCGCGCCGATCTCACACTCAGGGAAGCGATCCTTGAACTCTGATTCGCTCGCGAGCTCCACGTTCTTCGCACCCGTCACTTCCTTGAGCAAATTGAAGTCGATCATATGCGAGGCCGGCAGTACAGCCATCGCCATCGCTCCGTCCATCCATACGACGACCGTCTTTGCCACATCGTTCCCCGGGATGTGAGCCGATTGTGCAACATCCTGGGCCGTGAAGGCGGTCGAATGCGTGACGACTACGTACTTTACCTTGTTGCCGTCAAGGTATTCCACGAGTTTCTTCAGTATCATGGTCTCCTCCTTTCCCCCAAATGTCGGTGGCTCGACAACCTCTCGGAATTTTCTGATGCCGCGCGGAACTGCCTGAAAAACAAAACCCGCAGGTCGGCGTTCGCGCCGCTTATCCTACGGGTTGACTCGGTTGCGTCATAATCACCCGACTCTTCTCGTATCACAATCTACGTAACCACAGCGCTCAATTCTTCATTCACCCGGAGTGCAATCTAAAAGAATTTTAAGGAAAATCCATTTGGGGGGAGAAAATTCATTCTCATAAACGGGAGAACGTCGATTTTCAGTCCGTCTCCCTCAGTGTACGCGCAAGCCTTCGCTTCAACTCCTCCTTCGCCAGGATAGCCTGCTGATAGATGACGCTGGGTTTGCTTCAGCTTCTCTCGCACGACGGAGTTCTGCAGCACCTGAAACGCCGAGAACAACACCTCCTGGGCGCGAGGCATCTGGGACCTTCTGGCGGTTTCGTGGACGGCGACATCGATCGCAACGGTGATGTCACAGAGAGGCTGGATGATATCATACGGAAGCGGGTTCATGAGACCCCCATCGACGAGGAGATCCTTTCCCATTTTTACCGGTGTGAAGAGTCCGGGCATTGAGTAGCTCGCCCGAACAGCTGCCAGCAAGTTCCCCATCTTGGTCTGCAGAAAGTGGATGAACTTCTCCCCCTTGATCAGCCCTCCTGTTTCCATGGTAGGGTCAAAAAGGGCGATGGCAAACTTGAGCTCGACATTGTCATAGATATGCCAGAAGCGTCCGGGTCTCGACGAACGGATCTCTTCCACAGCATCTTTCATCTCTCTCGTCGAGAGGCCGGCAGCCAGGCCCGCCCCGACGACGGCACCGATGCTGGTCCCGGAGATGATCGACGGCTTGACGCCGAGCTCTTCAAAAGCTTGGAGAACTACAATGTGGGCCAACCCTCACAGTGCGAAGGTAATGTGAGTCAACACCCGTTGTCGAAAGAGAAGCGTGCATCTACACGGCCAACCGTGCGTTGCCCCTCCGTCAAACCTCACTTCTTTCAAGCAGTTCGAAATCGGTCTCGTTTCATTGAAGTTCTGCGCGGATTGTCTTATATTTTTTTGGACATTCCGATCCGTTCAATCATTGCTTTTCTGAATAGATAGGCTCCATCACGTCACGCGCAAACGCAGCCAATGGGCATCAGTCGTTTTGTCTTCATCCCTCTTCTTCTCTTGAACGGATATGTTTGCCATTCGACGTTACCAGATCGAACCATCCCTCCACGCAAAGCCATGCGGTCTGTCAAGGACCTCGCTGTGCAGTTTTCAGGGACTTACGATATCCGCACGTTTAGCCAGTACGACATCGTGTTCATCGATCCTGACCTCTCTCAGGATTCGGAAGCAGATACGCTTCTTCAACGGGGGGTACTGCCAATCGCTTATGTCAATATCGGCGAAGCGGAGGAATATCGCTGGTACTATTCTGGCATTAAGCCTGAATGGCTCTTGGGGAAAAACCCGAACTGGGCGGAGCATTATTACATCGACGTTAACAACGCAGCATGGCAGCAACTTGTTCTGGAAAAGATCCTGCCGAGAATATTCAGAAAGGGCTTTTGCGGCATCTTCCTGGACATGGTCGACATTGCCAGTCCGGACCTCCACCCTTCGACCCGCGAAGGCGTAGTTGCGCTCATTGCAAAAATCCGTCGAGCGTATCCTGATAAAGTGATTATTATGAATGACGGGACGTTCCTTGTTGACCAGGTGAGCAGCTTCATCGATGGGATTTGCGTGGAAAGTGTCTTTGCGTCGTACCATTTCAGCTCGAAGACCTACTTTCTTCGGCCAAGGAGCGAGTCTGAACAGCGATGCAGGAAACTTGTCGATATTATGACGCGGTATGACACGAGGATCTTTCTCATTGACTACGCTGCCACAGGTGATTCGACAACAAGGTCTTTCGTGATGGCAGAAGCGCGCCGGTACGGTTTCATCCCGTTCGTGAGCACGATCAACTTGGATACGATCCAACCACCGGTCCGCTGAATGGAGCGCACGGACTTCATGGAAAAGAAAAGGACGTTTCTCTGCAGTTCCGCGACCATCAAGGAAGTGCGGGAATGGATTGCGGATCTTCTGCTGAAGCGGGACGCGCCACCCAAATTCGTCAACGATGTGGTTCTCGCGGCAAGCGAAGCCGTGACGAATTCCGTTGTTCACAGCTACGAAACGACGCACGAAGGCCCCGTCGACGTTCGACTTCTGATTTGCGGGAATGCCGTGCACCTGAAGATCCGTGATTATGGAGCTGGTCTTGCGATCAAGAACTATCAACCGCCTGACCTCGACACTCCGCACGAAGGGGGCTACGGACTCTTTCTCATCCATAGGCTTATGGATTCAGTAACTGTCAAACCTCTGGATCGTGGAACGGAGATACACATGATCAAGCAACTTCCTTGAACGAATCGCTGTGACAGATATCTGCCTGATCCTGGAAGGAACGTATCCTTATCGAACTGGCGGAGTCGCCACGTGGACGGATTCGCTCGTGCACGGACTTCCGGAATTCTCTTTCTCTGTCGCTCATCTCTTCTACGGACCAAGACCCGACCGGCCGAAGTTTCCCATCCCTCAGAACGTGAGTGAAATCGCCTCGATTTCACTCAACGATTCCTCTACCCCTGTGACCGTGCAAGGCCTCGTCGACATACTGCCCGAAGCGAGACTTTACCATTCTTTATCCACTGGGTTTGCCGGATGGCTAGGGACGGAAGCGAAACGGCGAAAGGGACTGCCCTTTGTCCTGACGGAACACGGCATCTATTGGAGAGAAGTAGCACTCGGCGTCGATGAGCTGGAATGCGGCTTCAAAATTGTGGAAACGGAGGAAGGTGAATTCCTTCTTGGACGGACCTGGAAGGATTGGAGTCAGACCTTTCGAGAACTTGCCCGGCGTGCATACGAATCGGCGGATGTCATCACCACCGTCTGTTCGTTCAATCAAGCGCTTCAACGTTTGCTGGGAGCCCCGCAGTCGAGGTCATTTGTCATACCGAATGGCACAGCCATTCCTCCAAACGGCAACGGCGAGTCAAGAAGGCGCGAATTGACGACCAGGCCTCGCATTGCACTCGTCGGTCGTGTTACCCCGATCAAGGATGTCAAGACGTTTCTTCGAGCTTGTTCCATTGTGGAACAACAAATCCCGGATGCCGAATTCTTGGTGATTGGCCCCACAGACCTTGATCCGGAGTACACTCGTGCTTGCGCAGACCTGGCGGAGGAGCTTCACCTTCGAAGAGTTATCTTTACGGGCGAAGTCGACGTTGAGCGTTTCTTTCCATCGATTGATATCATCGTCTTGACGAGCGTGAGCGAGGCCCAGCCTCTTGTGATCCTCGAAGCGTACGCGCATAGCATCCCTGTTGTGACGACCGATGTCGGTGGATTGCCAGAGCTTGTGCTGGGGAACGATCCATCGGACGAACCTGCAGGCATTCTCTGTCCCGTTGCAAACCCTGAACGGATTGCAGGGGGGATGCTGCGACTTTGTGGCGACGGCGCTCTCTATCGGAAATATGCTCAAACCGGATTGGCACGTGTCAAATCGAGGCACGCCGCGGAAACGGTCGCAAACGCGTATAGAAGTATTTACCATAGACTGCTTGACAAATGTGACTGATTCGATGAAGATTTTGATCACAGGCGGTGCAGGATTCATCGGCAGCAATATTGTCGAACACTTTCATCGAACGACTGATGTGGTTGTCCTTGACAGTCTTCGGTCGGGGTTCGAGCAAAATCTTGCAGGGTTCAAGGTGCAGTTTATCAGGGGGAGTGTCACGGAGAAGCCAGTGGTCGAAGAAGCGGCCCGCGGCGTGGATTATATCTTTCACCTTGCTGCACTCGTCAGCGTCCCGGAATCTATGGAACAACCGGATGAAACCGTCAATATTAATGTGCTCGGCACCCTGAATGTCCTCGACGCCGCGAGAAAACACCGCGTCAAAAAGGTTGTGATCTCCTCGACAGCAGCTGTCTATGGAGACAACCCGACCGTCCCGAAAGTTGAGTCGATGCTGCCGGAACCGAAAAGTCCATATGCAATTACAAAACTCGATGCCGAATACTATGCGAAGATGTATACAGCAGAATTCATGCTGCCCGTGGTCTGTCTCCGCTACTTCAACGTCTTCGGTCCGAGACAGAATCCAAAATCGCAGTATGCTGCCGCCGTGCCGATCTTCATTGACCGTGCGATCAAGAATCGGGAGATTACTATTTACGGTGACGGTGAGCAAACGAGGGATTTTATCTATGTGAAGGATGTCGTTGCAGCGAATGTCCTCGCCGCAGAGTCGGCAGCCCCCGGCGTCTACAATGTCGCATGCGGCAGGAAAATCACCATCAACGATCTGGCGAAGACCATCATCGCGTTGACCAACTCGTCTTCCACAATTCGCCACGTTCCAGAGAGAGCGGGCGACGTGAAACATTCTCAAGCCGATATCAGTCGGGCGAGGGCTTTCGGATTCCGTCCGTGCTGTTCGTTGGAGGACGGTCTGAAGGCGACAGTGGAATTTCTCGCGAGCAAACAGTGACGGACGGCAGACTCTCCGTACTCCTGATGACCGAGGGAACCTACCCCTATGCTGGCGGCGGCGTCAGCACCTGGTGCGACGTGCTCTGCCGTGGGTTGAGCGAAATCGATTTCTATGTTATTGCCGTCACCGGGGCTCCCATCGCCACGCTGAAGTACCAAACACCGCCCAACGTCCGATACATCCGCCAGGTTCCTCTCTGGGGGAGTGAAGAGCCTTGCGAACACGTCCGCCCTGAAACCCCGTTTGCGGATGTCTATCTTTCGAGGAAGGAAACGACAGCCGAGGTCGTGCGGGCAAGATTTGTTCCGCTCTTTGAGACGTTTCTCCAACAAGTGCTGCGGCAGGAGTCACAAAGCGCTCTGAGCCCCCGGGTGGTGCACGAGATGTATCGGTACTTCAAGCGTTACGAGTACAAATCTACGCTGCAATCCCGGCTGACATGGCAGGCATTTTGTTCGGCGATTGTAAGAACTTGCGCGAGCGAACAGATCTCTGAGTTGGAACAACCGAGCCTCTTTGATCTGACGACGACCATGAGGTGGTTATATAATTTCCTCATGCCGCTCAATGTCGAGATACCGCGGACGGATGTCGCTCATTCGACATTGGCAGGAATTTCCAACCTTCCTATCGTCGTCGCAAAAATGGAATACGGTACGCCCGTTATCGTGACGGATCACGGCATTTACATTCGGGAGCGGTATCTTGCCGTTTCTTCGGAGCATATGAGTCCGTTTGCAAAGAAATTTCTCTTACGGCTTTCATCGTATGCCAGCAGGCTTCTCTACACGATCGCAGATCAGGTTTCGCCGGTCTGTAACCATAACCTGCGCTGGGAAACCCGGTTTGGAGCGGACCCTGGGCGGATCAGGACGATCTACAACGGCGTCGACCCGGGCGTCTTCGTTCCCAAAGAAAAGCCGGAAAAGACGAGGAATCGACCGACCGTGGTAGCAGCAACTCGAGTATTTCCGCTGAAAGACATTGAAACAATGATCCGCTCGTGTGCGCTCGTGAGGGACAAGATACCCGATGTCCGCTATGCGGTGTACGGTCCTCTGGATATCGATCCACCGTACACAAAGCGGTGTATGGACCTTGTCCGAGAACTGCGGTTGGAGTCAAATTTTGAATTTGCAGGCTTTCACTCCAAACCCCACGAGGTTTATCACGAGGGGGATATCAGCATTCTTTCGAGCATCTCCGAAGGCTTTCCCTACACGGTGATCGAGTCCATGGCCTGTGGACGACCTGTTGTCGCAACGGATGTCGGCGGCGTTCGGGAGGCCCTTGAGGGGTTCGGAATCCTTGTGAAACCGAGAGATGCACAGGGTCTCGCTGATGGAGTCATCGAGCTGTTGCTGAATGACGAGCTTCGTCAGCAACTCGGTAGCTCCGCCCGTGAACGCGTGCTGTTGCGGTTCAGAACATCCATGTCCGTGAATGGGTATCTCAAGTCGTACACAAGCCTCGGCGCTTCCTCGCGCCAAAGGGTCGGTCTGAATTGAAAATCTTCTGCATGCACATGGGAAACAGCAATGGCGAGTGACGCGAGCGGATCAGTCAGCGATGGGTCTTCGAACAACGTGAGCTTGACCGGAGATCGAGAGAACGAGCCGCAAGCCTCGCTACCACGAAACGAACGAGAGAGCCTCGCCCGCGAAGTGTATGCAGCTCTTGGTCATCCCATCGATTCCTGGCAAATTGCAGCCACACTGGAAAGCATGGGAATTCGGGATATCGATGCGTACGAGCAGTTTGGGAAAGAGAATGTTTTTGAGCTCGCAGCGGATATTCAGGGACTGGTTGAGGGAAGAAGAGGTATCGCCGAAGATAGACGGGCCGCACCGCAGAGGAAGAGCAGACGAACGGGGACACTAAGACGGATATTCCGATTCTACGGGAAAGGCACCCTCACAGCCTTACCGATTATGGGTCAGATTGCATCGATCTTACTCCTTCGCTATTCATTGTGGGCGTGGGTCGATTTCACGGAGGCGCAGGCGACTGTTGTCGCGCTGGGGACCCTTTTGAGTTTCATCATCACGGGCGGGTTCATCCAAAGCATCAGTCGCGAGGGCATTCGGTACATTGGAAATAAAAACTACTTCCTTGCAGAGAAAATCTGCTGGAAGTTGGTAGGGTACGGCACGATGACAGCTCTTCTTGTCGGATGCGCAATCTTTTGTCTCAACCTTCTCATGCCGTTCTATGAGGTCAAACTTGCCTTGATTAGCCTGACGTACTATGTCCTTCTGTCCGAACTCTGGCTCTATTCATCCGTCGCTTTTGTTCTCAACCGCCCGTTTGCCGTCTTTGTCATTTTGACGGCTGGCGTTGGGCCAGTCTTCCTCATTATGGAGTTTACCTCGCTTGGTATCTATGTCGCGCATTGGCTTGGACTGGCGTTTGCAGTGCTGCTCATGATGTTGTTCACCATGATGGATTTTCACTCGCTCGCCAGATTGACAAAGGGCGACTTGAAGCTTGGTCGGTTGCCGAGTCTCCCCGTGCGGGCGTACCTCGTCGCTCCATATTTTGCGTACGGGTTCTTGTATTTCTTCAATCTCTTTCTTGATCGAATTGTGAGTTGGTCGGCCCCGAATCCCGAACTGCCACCGTACATTGTCTGGTTCCGAACCCCGTACGAGCTGGGGATGGATTGGGCATTGATATCACTGATGCTCACCCTGGCGTTGCTGGAATATGTCATTCATGAGTTCACACGTTATCAACTTCCGGTGCAGAAAGCGGTGAAATGTTTCCGTCTTGATCGGTACAGAGGATTCTTCAAGAAATTCTATGCCAAGTTCCTTTATATCCTCCTGGGCATCGGACTTCTGGATATACTCCTCACCTATGCCGGTGTCCTCTGTTTCCGGCAATTCAGCTATGTGAAAGAAATCGGGGATTTCTTTTCCAGCCAGATCACATTTTTCACATTCTATGCCGCTTCGGTTGGGTATTTCTTTATCGCGGTCGGACTCTACAACAGTCTGTTCTTCTTCACCCTCTCGCGTCCGGAGTTTGTTCTGCGGTCCATTCTCCCGGCAATAGCGGTCAACCTTGTCGTTGCACTTGTGGCGAGCAGATGGATCAATTATCAATCCGGTGTGCTTGGATTGGTCGCGGGAGGCATCACGTTTGCATTTCTCTCATGGCACTATGCGCGAAGATTCTTCCGGGAGCTTGATTACTACTACTATGCGGCATACTGAATGCTGACACAGTATCACACAATTCTCGTTGAAGGCTTCATTCGGGCAATCGTCGGTTGCTTCTTCGTTCTGGTCGTCTTGCCTCACCTTCTGATGCCGCGGTTGTTTCCGCACGAGCCGTGGAGAAATCGCGCTGCCAGTGTACTGGCTGTAGGAGCATTTCTTGTTGGAATTGTCCACCTGCTTGCATACGCGCATCTGAACGATAGCCTTTCCTTTGGTTTCGTGCTCGCTGCCTTCATCATCGTCCAGCTGTGGTATTCGCACCTTCGCCATTCCGATAAACGGTTGGAGCATTACCTTGCTTCCGCGCTCCGGTTTCTGGATTCGAACTCTTTCAAGACTCTTCTCCAGCTCATCCGCGGAAGGTTTGCTGCACTTGCAACCCGTCTGACGCTCACGGAGATGGCATTTGCCATTCTCCTCGTCGCTGTTCTTTCGATGAGCGGGCTCGTTCGACTGTTGCCTGCATGGCAACATGCTGCTCCGTTTTCTGTGGAATATTACGAGACCCTCCAGAAGGTCAAACAACTTCAGATCAATCAGATTTATACTGAAGGTTATCGTGTTCCGCTCGGTCTACCCATTGTAGCTGAGCTCCTGAGTCTCTCCTCGCAAGTGAGCTCCGCACTCTTGCTTCATTTTCTCGGTGCCTTCTCATCGATGTTCCTGGCCGCGTCCGTTTGCTATGTCATTTATCGGTCGACGTTTTCAATCAGGGGTGGGATTATCGGCGCGGCCGTCTTTGGCCTCTTCGGCACTATTTTGCCGCTCGATCTTCGACACCAAGTTGAGGCAGACAGTCTTGTCCTTGCAACTGCCTTCGCCTTGCCAGCATTGTCCTTCTTTATTGAATTCTGCGCTCAACTCGAGTACAAGTCCTTGGCCGTTGCACTTGCGGGACTCTTTGTGGCTGCCACGGTGAACCTCTTCGTCGGATGCTTTACCCTCGCCGGAATGATCCTCGCTCTCGGCGCGACGCTGGTCTTTGCCTACCGCCTGCCGTGGCTGCATGGAATGAAACTCCTCATCACTATAGTGACGACGGCACTGCTTGCTGCGGGATTTCTCTTTTTCTTCACGGCGGGCTTGAATAAGGAGAGTCTCAAAGTCGCCCTAGAAATATTACTGTACGATAAGCACTTGAATCGATACTTTTCAATGTACGCCAACCTTGCGCCCGCACTCCATTTGGCGTGCATCGCCCTTTTTGGTCTGACGATTTTTCTCAGTGTCTTCCGATATGCCCACAAGGCTGTATCTCTTCATTTGCTCTCGTGGGGCTTGGTCGGCGCTACAATCATCGTTCTTGTCCCATATAGTTACAATGGAATCCTTTCGTATATTCCGTTCAGTCAGATCGCCTATCTTCTTTCTATCGTCGCCGCGGTTACTGCCGGAATTGCGGTGGGGGTGATCGAAGGTGCGGTCGCGTCTCTCCTCCAGAGACTGCGGGCCCGCGAATTCGTCTCCGTCTCGTGGAAATTCCTGCTTGTGACGGCTGCGGTCTGCTTCTGCTGGCTCGTTTCGCCGCCTCAGAAGGTCACGATGAAATTTACTGCCGAGCCTGACGGGTTCGCCACAAGCTTGTATCTCATTGAACAACAGTACATGCCGTATCAATGGACTGTCGTTTCCCATCGTGGAACTGCGCTCGGCGGCATGAATCGGGGACGATTCTTGGACTATGAATATTTCTTCGAGAATTATGACCCCCGCACGTATCGGCACGGGGGGAAGCTCGCCGTTCCCACACCCTTGTTGTTTTTCTTTATCGAACGCGCCCACGAAAAGACGGAGATTGCTGCAGAGCTCAGCAGCACGGGTCGAAATGCAGAACAAAAGATCAAGAGCTGGCTGGAAATCTATGAGCAACAAAATCACGACCTGAACGTGTTCTACAGCGACGACAAGGTCGTTGTGTATCAGCTTGAAGACCGTGCGTTCCATGTGTTGCGTGGATAAGAGGGTCTCATCGAGCGAGCACGAATCCCAATGATCATCACTTCATCGTTGACGAAACAACTCAGCGCCTTTCTCAGCAGTATGAGCAGGCACGGAGGAATCGAGTTGTGCCTGACGGACGAAGCGCTGCGCCCTCTTGTCTGTACGCCACACTTCCGCCTGAATACTCTCTCCAACGCCGCGGGATTCGACGAAGCACTCGTTCGAACGGTCGCGGTCCAGCAAGCCGCTTCGCTCAGGCTTTTTGGAGAGGCCGGCAAGGCGGGCTCGGCAAAGGATCAAATCGAATCCCTTCTCAACCTCTCGGCGGATGGCATAGGATATTTCATCAAGAATGAGGCTGAAGTGCAGATGTTGTCCGAGGAGCTTCTTGAGCGTTACCAAGAACTCCACCTCCTGTACGAGGTCATTGAAGATGTCAGCGCGGTATTCGATGAGCACAAGATCTGCGAGATCATTTTGAACAAGGCCTTGCAGTCGATCAATGTTGAATTAGGCGCGGTGGCGTTCAACGAAGAAGGCCAGCTGGCAGTGCGGCTTGTCGAACGAGATGCCAGGGCGAGAGGAGAGTACAGCGAGAGCGATTGCCTGTTGTACGCACAGGAGGTGATGAACAGCGGATCGTATCTCGTTCTCGAACGTCCGGAGGGAAAGATTTCGTCTGTGCTCGGAGTTCCGATTACAGTCAATAATTCGGTGATCGGAGCGATGGTACTGATAGGCAAGGCGCACGGAGAGATGTTCACGTCCGCTGATCGGATTTCATTGGGTGCGCTGGCCGGTTACCTGGGTGTTGCAGTTACCACAACGCGCCTCGTTCTGGAGTCCCGCAGGGCAGAAGCGCTCCGTCGTGAAATTGAGTTCGCTGAGAAGATCCAGCAGAGCCTCCTGCCGCACGAATTGCCTTGCTTCGCGAGCCTCGATATTGCCGCGCACTGCCTCCCTTCAGCACAGGTCGGCGGAGATCTCTTTGGCTTTCTGAGGCTGGAAAACCAGCGTTGGGCCGTTACGGTAGCCGACGTCGCAGGGCACGGTCTGGGAGCGGCTTTCATCATGGCATCGCTCAGAAGTATCTTGCGTTCAGAAGCCAAATCCGGAATGACCGCATCAGAGATTCTCAAGAACTCAAATAATTTGCTCAGCGAGGACACGCGCGGCAATGATGTGTATGCGACTGTGTTCTTTGCGGTGTATTCCGAAAGAGACAACTCACTGAACTTTTCGAATGCAGGACATCCTCCTCCGCTTCTTTGGAAGGCAGCGTCGCGGGACTTCTGTGAGCTCCACAAGGGCGGAATGGCTCTCGGACTTTTCGAGGACGAAGAGTACGAGAACCAAACGGTCATCCTCCAAGCCGGCGATGTTTTGGTCATTTATACGGACGGCATAACGGAGGCAAAAAATGCGAACGGAGTCTTCTACGGAGAGGCGCGTCTGAAGGACGTCATCAAAGACAATGCCCGGCAATCAAGCCAGGGTCTGATGGAAGCGCTCCTGGCGTCGCTAGAACAATTCCAGGCGGGGATGCATCGCCGAGATGATATGACGGTTCTCATTCTTAAATCGAGCGAAATCCTCTGACAGCACGATGAGCGAAACACAAATACTCGTTGTCGATGATGAGAGCAGCACGCGTCGCCTGCTGTCGTACCTCCTCGAAAAATCCGGATATGCCGTGGTGACCGCGGAAGATGGAATAGAGGCGTTGGCAAGAATTGAACAGGCCAGACCTGGTGTTGTCATTACAGATTTGATGATGCCCAATCTGAACGGATATGAGCTTTGCCGCCGTATCCGGGTTCGCCCTGAATTCAATGCCATAAAGATCATTGTGCTGACGGCGCGCGACCAGTCAAGCGATCTGGAGGTGCTGAAGGCTTCAGGGGCGGATTTTGTGATGAAGAAACCGATCAATCCACAAGAACTCTCGAGAACGGTGAGAGAACTTCTGGAAAAACAGTAGCAATTCTGCGGGTCCTCGCCGTGTTCGGAAAAGTCTTATCAAGGAAACTGTCAGCCGGGAGTGAACATCCATCTTCTGATTATTGGCGGAAGGTGGCCCTTGTACCTTTTGAACGACAGTCATCCGAAGCATCGTATCGAGCCGTCATCGGCCTGTTGGATGAGGAATTTCGATTTCTGACCTACTACCTGTACCTCACGGCATCCGAGAACACCCTCCTCCTGTTGGAGCACATGGACCTTCGGCATCTTGATGCCAAGGGTGCATCCGAATCGATAGGAAAAAAGGACCTTATCGAACTCTTGCAGACGCCTGAGGCTCAACTCCAGGCGGACCCGAGGTTCAATTCGCTTGGACCGATCAATGTCTGGGCGGGCACATTTCTGAACATTCCGCTCGTGGACGGTGAGGGAAACTTTGTGGGGACAATGCTTGCCGGTCCTGATCCTCCCGAGCACCTGGGCCGCGCACAAACTGGGCATCTCGACGAGTTTTCAGTCGCTGCAGGGACAACGATCCAGAAGATCCGAACCATGGTAACAATCAAGGAGGAGCTCCGAGTTGCATCTTCGCGTGCGCGGGTCACGCAACGGGTTCTTGGCTCGGCGCTCGAGGTCAACAGGTTCGTTTCGCTGTTGCTGGACCTCGCTCTCACCGCCAGTCGTACGGAAGCCGGTTTCGTGGCAATTGCATCAGAGAGCCTCATGACGATCCGTGCCTCAAAGAACTTGCCTGACGATCTTCTATCGCAGGTAAATTTGACCGCGAACAAAGGCCTGTTCGAATGGTCGATGGACGCAAATGATGTGCTGATCCTGCGGGACTACGAGTTCGTCGCCAAATTCGGCATCAAGTCGGTTCTCGCGGTACCCTTGGTCGAAGGGAGGCGGTTACAGGGTATTTTTGCGCTCATCAATTTCAAATCGAGCAGGACATTTGAAGATCAAAGCCTCGCGATCCTGAAAAACTTCTGTGAGCAGATCAGGCTTGTTCTTAACAACTCTGAATTGTTTGAAGAATTCACTGACCGATACCTTGCAACGTTGAAAGCACTGAGTGGAGCGTATGATGTCCGCTCACCCTTTGGAGACGGACATTCGAAGCGCATTGCCGCACTTGCGGTGGACCTGGGCAAAACACTCGGCCTCACCGCCGATGAGCTGGCCCATTTGGACCTGGCTGCACAGATTCACGACGTCGGCATGTGCGGTGTCGTCGAGATCAAGACAGGCTACCGCGCAGATTTCAATCACCCATCCATCGGTGCAGCTCTCGTGGAAGTTTTGCCGATTTCCCCTGATGTCACGGATGCGATTCGGACACATCACGAATGGTTCGACGGATGGGGCTATCCCGAAGGCCTGAAAGGCGAGGCGATACCGTTGCTCGGGAGAATACTTGCTGTTGCTGAGTATTATGAAGAACTTCAATCAGGGCCTGGCGTCGATCGTATGCGCTCCCCAGCGGCGCTCGCCGAAGATTTGGAGCCCCGGAGGGGAACGCAATTTGACCCCCACGTCGTTGATGCCCTGCTTCAAGTTGTTTCGAATCGGTGAGTGTCGGAATCGTTGACAGGGGAACGTCCATAAACGCTATCAACTTTTGGTGAAGGAGCAAAGCATGAAATCCCATGTGCAAGAACAAGGGGAGTTTGTGATCATCGCGCTCGACGGAGAACTGGACGTGGCACTCGCACCTCAGCTGAAAACCTTGTTGAAAGAGACCATCGAGAAGGGACACAAGAAAATCGTCGTGAATATGAAGGACGTCAAATTCATCGATAGCTCCTGCCTGGGTGTCATGGTCAACGCACACAAATTCGCCGTGGAGAAAAAAGGTGCGATCAAATTTGCCGAGTCCAGCGAGCAAGTTCGGAAGATCTTCGAGCTGACCCGGACGGACCGACATCTTGCTTTCTTTCCTACTGTGGAAGAAGCAATGAAGAGCTTTGATTCCCCGTAAGAGACAGCGCTGAAGAATGCACGAATCTCGCCTGTCCCGCCTTCGATTTGTCCTTCTCTGTTGTCAAAGCATTCTCCTGCCCCTCAGTGCCGCTTTGGCACAGTCCCCCGGCTTGCCTTCATCTCCGAAATCTTCCATCCTCATTCTCTATAATTCATCCGATGAGTACGGCGCCCGCTGTTTTCACGAAACGCTCATTTCGCTCCGTTACGCTCGTATCCCGTACCGTTCGCTCGATCTTTCGAAAGCCTCTTCGCTCCCTCTGCTTAATCAATTCTCGTCGGTGCTGATTACGACCGAAATGATATGGAAGCTCCCTGCCGCCTCATGCGAGCAACTTGAGAATTTTGTGAGTCATGGAGGAGGACTTGCCGTCCTGTACCGCGGCTGGAACCCAAACCTTGGCGGCTTGTTCGGCATACAGAACCGCAACGCACCTGAGATCGACACTGCCAGAAGCCGTGGACTTGTCTTTACAGGAGAATTCCTCCCCGGTACAAAAGGTCTATCGATCAACGACGTGCTCCTTGCCGATATCTCCAGTCTTGCTGTCGACCTCGATAGCGGGGACGTTGTCTTTGCGACGACCTGGATTGGCAACTATCCCGTTGCCTGGCTTCGGCGGTTTGGTGAGGGAACCGTGATCTATTGGAACACCTCTCTCCTCACGGAGAAAATCTACAGGGGATTCATCATCGGCACCATAGGATGCGTTCAGCCCTGGACGGCAGCGCTCATCATGGATATCTCAACCGTATGCCTTGATGATTTTCCTCTTCCCGCGTCCAACCAAAAGCCGGAACCGATCAGGTCGGAGTTTGATGAGACCTCTGTTCAGTTTTACTACTTGAGATGGTACCCCGACATGATGGAGCTCTCAAAAACCTTCGGTCTCAAATTCACCACGGCAATTATTTTCAACTACGCTGAAATGACGAGCCCGCCGTACACGTTCACAGAATGGTCTCGAAGCGTGATTGAGGTTGCAGGAAAACCGATCAATGCAGCGGTGTGGGCCACGCGACGAGTCTCGCGGGAGAACGAAATGGCATTCCACGGTCATAATCATTTGCCCCTCACGATCAAGAACTGGGGCAATGAAGCCAACATGGAGCTTGCTCTCACGGCTGCCAAGCGACAGTGGGAAATGGACAATCTGGGCCCGGAACCGACCAGTTACATTCCGCCCATGAACGTTATCGATTCGGTTGGTATGAACGCACTCCTGAACGTCTTTCCCAACATACGGGTCGTCGCCGGCCAGTATCTCGGGAAGTTTGAACTCGGCCAAGCCCGGGAGTTCGGTCAGGATCCGTGGAAGAATACCCTGACAGACGTCCCCCGGATGACGAGCGGCTTTGTCATGGATGATTTTAACAAACTGGAGACAATTTCGATGATCCATTCCCTCGGGGCCTGGAATCATTTTGTTCATCCGGACGATGTGATTCCAACACCCGGTCGGTACCAGGAAAACGTTCGCGAGGATGAAAATCTCGATGTTGTGGGATGGTACCACAAGCCGAAGAACGATGGCCTTTTTTACCGGTTCCGTACCTGGCTCCAATTTGTCAAGGAGTACTTTCCGTGGCTCCGCAGCCTTACGCTCAGTGGTGCGCGGGATATCGTGTTGAAGTATGCGGCGTCTGCTTCCACGGTTGTTTCACTTGGCAATCAGGTTCGGTTCTCAGCAACGAAGGCACCGGCTTTCTACATGTTCTATCTCCCCGGCAACAATCGCATTCTCTCCGTCAACGGGGGAACGATCATTCACGATGAAAGGATGGAATTCTCCAAATACTACGTTCTTGAATCGAGCAATGGGGAGATGGTCGCGACCCTGAAAGACTCCGTCGCCTCGATGGACTTCCAAGGGCCGGAGCAAGGCGATCTCTATCACACGAGGGGTTTGGCCCGGAACGATGTGCTGATTCCTGAAACGCTCGCCGAAACCTCCGCGGCAGTTGCTGCGCAGTCGGACCTGCGGCAGGCAGACGCATTCATTGCTGCGGGGAAGCAGCGCGATGCCATCAACCTGCTTGAACAATCAAGCCGGCGCCGTCCAAACGACGTCGGGATCTGGAGCAAACTGCGACAACTCTACGACTGGAACAATAAGCCGGACAAGGCTCTCAAGGCGTGTGAAACCGTTGTTCGCCTCGATCCGAGCGACCTTGCAGCAATGAAAATCCTTGCCCAACGCTATGTCTGGGTAAACAGACAGGATGACGCCGTACGGATGTACGAGAAAATCCTGCGGCGCGAACCGAAGAACATCACAGTACTGAAAACCCTTGCTGAGCTCTGTGTGGGATCGAGTCGTCAGCAGGAAGCCATTCCTCTGTACGAAAGGATCTTGCGGCAGGAGCCCAAGAACGTGAAGCTTCGGAAGACATTGGCAGACCTTTATTTCTGGAACTCGAAGAATGAGCGCGGTATCGGGGAGTACCAACGGATCCTCAAGATCGACAAGGCTGACACGGCGGTAATCAGGCTTCTGGCCGAAAAGTACCTCGAGATGGACCGGCAGGCCGATGCTCTTCGCTTGTACGAACACCTGCTGGCGCATCGATCAGACGATGTCGAGTTGAGAAAACGTCTGGCCCAGGTGTACACTTGGAACAATGAAGGTCAGAAGGCCGTCGAGCAGTACGAAGCGATACTGGCAATCAACGGGACCGACAGCCAGACGAAGAAAACGCTCGCAAGAATGTACGTCGAGAACAACAATCTGGACAAGGCGATTGTCCAACTCAAGGAAATACTACAGGAGGATCCAAAGGACATCACATCGCTGAAGCGCTTGGGAGAGCTGTACCTCTGGAGAGAGAGACAAAAGGAAGCTCTCCCTCTCTACGAGAAGATAGTTGCCGCAGAGCCGGACAGCCTTTCCTATCGTCTCATGCTCGGCCGTCTCTATGCTTGGACCAAGAACCCCGTTGCCGCGAAGAAGCAGTTCGCCGAAGTAGTAAAGCGAGATCGGAGCAGTATTGAAGCCCTCAGTCAATTGGCAGACATTGAGAGGAGCGAGGGTGAGTGGAAACTAGCAATGAGCCACTACGAGCAGGTGCTGAGTGTTGATGCACAAAACAAAGAAGCCCGGAGTGCCGTCGAAGACATCCGCCGTGAACACGGTCTCCTCTTCAGGACTTCGTATGAACGCATCGAAGATTCGAATGACTTGACTCGAGAGCAAGTTCCGCTCGCTGCCGGACTGCTTCAAGCCGGAGACTGGCAGCTTGGAATTCACGCCGTGCGTCAGAGTATCCGGGATAGGAGACTCAACGAATCGGGACAAGGCTATGGCATCGGTTTCGACGGCCTGTACACCCTGAATCAGGATATGTCTCTTTCCACGGTCCTCCTGGCAACATCCTATACGTCGGGCTGGATACCAGTGTCTCTGGTCCTGCAGGTCAACGGCACGCTCACACCGCGGTTATACTCTGCCGTCAAATTGAAGAGAAGCGAGACGACCGAAGGCGTTCAGGCTGTGAAATCGAAGATATTCCTCAACAGCGCGGGGGGAGAGCTCTACTTTCAGACAACAAACAGGCTGAGCTTCTCCGGCTCAGCGGAAGCCGATTTCTACTCCGACGACAACACAAAGCTGACCCTTGCCAGCTTTTCGACGTATAAACTGATGCTCGGTAACCCCACCATCGCGCTCTTGGCAAACTATGCCTACCAGGATTCAAAAGTTATTTATCCAAGCTCGGTCCCGTACTGGACTCCATCGAAGCTTTCGACGACGTCATTCGGGATTGATGTTACCGCAGGACTGTTTGAGTCCGTCTCGATTGAAGCGGCGTATTTGAACACACTGCAGGCGGGCGTGTTTTCCAGCAATGTCAGGGCCCAGATCAGCTTGCATCCGAGCGCGTTTTCTGAAGTTTTGATCTACTACGAAAAGCTTGGGTCGAAGGTGTATTCCCAGAATACGCTCAGAGCTATCATTCAGTACCGCTATTAGATCGGCTTGACATGATTCGGGAAGAGGGGTAACCCGGGGGTCGGCCAGATGAGTCTCTAGTGGGCGCGGCGAAGCGCAGTGCAGCAGAATGCGACGATGTCTAAGAGGCAGGCAGGACTTTCCTAACGATTCCCAGCAGTTCGTCCACATCGAAGGGCTTCGTGATGTAGGCGCTCGCCCCGAGCTTCAATGCTCGTTGCTGGCTTGACCGATCGTCAATAGCAGTGAGAAAAATAAAGGGGATATGACGAAACCTCTCAAGGGCCTTCATCGTCTCGAACATTGTGAACCCATCCATCTCTTTCATGCGCACGTCCGTGATGATCAGGTCGGGCGAATAAGATCCCTCGAGCTGAAGGGCTTCTTCAGCACAGAACAATTTCTTCACTGCGAACCCCTCCTCCTCTAAGACACTGGCTATGATGTCGACGAGGCCTTCCTCGTCTTCGACAAGCAGGATGTTCTTCATACGCGGAGCCTCCCGGGTTGCATGTCCTCTCTCCGCTTTGATGGATCGACATACAAGAACGTTCGGTGAAAAGTTAATCGCCTACCGAACTATGAGCGATGATGGAGAGCACATCGAATGAAGGGGAACGATCATTCTCCAACGTTGTCCCTGCCACGTCACGGGCAGTTTACTCTGAAATGGCCAATCCAAAGAGCTACTCTGCTGCAAATTTATCACGATGGGCCGTTACAATGGATCAATCAGGCCTGAATTGCTTGCCGTAGTCAGAAGTTCGTATGATACTCTCACCGAAAGCTTCAAGCGCTCACTCCATCTCGTGACGGTTCTGCCCCGGGAAAGCTGGACTCCGTGTCGGTGCTTTCCGGTATTACAGGTTGAATCCGAGCAGGCTCCACGGGGCCATCCGCTAGGTGAAAAGGACCCAACGTCACGATGAAGCTGCATAAAGAGAGCCGGAGCTTAGAGAACAGCGCTCATGCATCGTTGCCCTTTTGCTTTCATCAGGCATGCGGCCGCAGGCCCATGGTCTCAGGCATGCGGACTGCGACTACCTCACCACGCGCAGTAACCGTGCCGTTCGCGGAAACGGTGGCTTCCACAAGCACCTTTCGGTCCCCCAGATCCTTCACGCGACCACGGATCTCCAGTTCCGGGCCGAGCGGCGTCGGCCGGAGGTAGTCGACGTGCAGCGCAGCAGTCACGAAACGCGGCGCAGGTGCCTCTCCAATCCCGCGGCCGGCAGCCCTCTCAGACGCCGCTGCAGCGGTGGCCATGCTGTGGCAGTCTATCAAGGAAGCAATCAAGCCTCCATAGACGTACCCGGGAATGGCTATATAGTACGGCTTCGGCGTGAACCGGGCTACGGTCTCTTCTCCTTCCCAATAGGTCTTGATTTGATGGCCGTGCTCATTCAACCGGCCGCACCCGAAACAATGTGCGACATCCTCGGGATAGTAATCTTGGACAGCGGCGGGGGTTCCTCCGTGCATATGATCCTCCGATCAGATCGACAGGCTTTGAATCGAGCGGATTGAGCCTGCAGTACGGCTAATCTCACTCTGAGAAAAGGAAATCTATTCGGTCACCCTTGCAAAATTGTCCCTCAGCCACTCGGCACTTTTCTCCGCAATCGCGAGAATCGTCATCTGCGGATTCCCCCCGAGTGAGGTGGGCGTCACGCTCCCGTCGATGACGAACAATCCCTTCACATCATGCGCCTGACAATGAGAATCGACCACGGAATGCTTCGGATCTCCTCCCATCCGGCATGTTCCGAGTGGGTGCGTGCTGTAGAGGGCCATAGTCATTCACTGTCACTCTTCCGCAGGAATCGATTTCCTTAACCAACACGATAGACGCTCCGATGTGGGGATAGTTCCGCATCATCTGGCGGTGAAAGGAGCCAAATGCGGGCAACGCAAGACTAGCAAGCGCGGGATAGATGGGCACCGCTTCAAACCAGAAGCCCCCGCCATCTCCGTTTTTGTTCAGGAACTCGTCGCACATTGCGGACTGAGGAATTCCGCCCGCTCCGTAGATCACCCTATCGTAGATTCCCAATACAGCCGACGTCAGATGAAAGGTCAGGTTTTTTCCCACACCTGCCCGCTTGAATTGGCAGCCGATGCAGAAATGATCACAATGGGTGCCTCGATGACAAAATCGGTTTTTGCTGCACGGGTCTCCGGATCGAATACCACGCCGAGAACACGCTTCCGCTTGCCCGCCACTTCAATCTTGTTCGCACGAAAGTCTTGGCATCGTACGGGCAGCCAAGGCCGCACGCGCCGGCTTTGACGCAATCCCTTGTGTTCCTGCCGACCGCGCGAGCACGGTATCCTAGCTTGTTTGCTCACTCCAGAATGATGCGATTGTTCGGCTTGTGGTTCTCGTCGGGCTCCTCGTGCACGTTCAGGAGGAACATGCCTTCATAGCCGATCTCCGTCCAGGAGCGGCTGCCTGCATAGAACATACTGAGCGAGACGCGTTTCAGAGCCTGAAATCCAGTCCGCCGGAACCCCATAAAGTATTGAAGATCCTTCGGAATCCGGTCATCGAGTTGAGCGAAGAGAGGGGTTGACGGAAAGACCCTTGCGGCGGAGAGTGCCGCGACACCCAGTGCTGTCTGCGTAAGGAATTTACGACGCGGTATGGACGAGCCTTCTGCCATCTTAGGTCGGGATGCAGGATGAACCTGCAAAGCTGGGACGCCAATGTAGAGAATTATTCGGCAAAATCAACGCAACTGCTGGTGAGAAACCCGCCTCCGAGGTACCCGACTTTGACGAGCGAGAACGCGATTCTCGGTGGCGGTTTATTCTCGGCCACAGCCTGTTCGGGCCGGTGAAGAACTCCCGGCCGGATTTGTTCTCAGCGCTTTTTTCTATTGACAATATTCATATATTTGCTCCGAGTTCACCTGCCGCCAAGTCACCGTCCTCCTCCTCTATCGGAGGCCAAAATGTCGCACCGCTGGTCTCGCGTTGTCCCTCTTGTAGCGGTTCTCGCTCCCAGTCTCCTCTTTGCCCAAGTTCGCATCCGCGAAAGAGTGGAAATCAGCCCGCACCCAAAGCCTGCAACTGCCACCAATGCCGCAAGTCCTGGAACAATCAGATTTGATTTCAGCTTCAGCGGCTCACTCCAGCCCGGATGGCCTCACAACTTCTTCGCTGCAAGGAATCCCTGCATCACCGGAGGACTGGTGCTGCTGAGCGAAGGCTCTGCCAGTCTTTCCTTTCCGGCATTGTCAGTTGAGTACAACTACGGAGCGACGATCTGGACGTTTCCG
>Ga0315282_10003632_pt1 | contig 27613 bp, 19 predicted proteins | sample YL17G07_20_MG_FD_203693 | JGI IMG/M metagenome (GOLD analysis project Ga0315282, IMG submission 203693) | Sediment microbial communities from Yellowstone Lake, YNP, Wyoming, USA - YL17G07_20 | ecosystem: Environmental > Aquatic > Freshwater > Lake > Sediment | place: USA: Wyoming | collected...
ACCAGGATCTGAGGGAAGTTGAAGCCGGCTGTCCAGAGAACCGGGATAAGGCCGACGGCGAAACTGCTCCCACCGATGCGCTTCACAAACACTGGCAGCACGGTTTGGAGCGAAACGAAACTCATACCAAATGCGAACATCGCTCCGTCCATGACATTGGCGACTAGGTTTTGCTGCCGAACGTCGTTCTGCTCTTTCTGCATCACTCCAAACGGCCACCTAAGCACGGTACACCTTCACTTCCATCGGTTCCAACTTCACGGGGAATGCCGCACCGGAAGCGGTCTGCTGCAGCGGCACTCGTTCTTCAGTAAACTGCTCAATCAATTCTCCGTGCATCGCTTCCGGCAGCACGATCGTCTCTGACACGCTCGTCTCCTCAAGATTGCGGACGATTACCATTGTTTCGCTCCTCGAAGTCGCGAGCAAATCGACTCGCACCTTCCTATTGCCAGTGATAGCCGGCCGCTTAGCCATAGCGTTCAACGCCACGAGACTTCCGATCAAGTCAGCGTTGGACGCGGTGCCGTTACGGTAATATGGAAGGCCGAGATAGCTTCCGATCGCGATCGCTTTTCCGCTCCCGTGTGCTGCAAGCGTGATTGCAGGCTCACCTGTTGAGAACGTGGCGAGGACTTCTGCTCCTTCGAGGAAAAAAGCTTCCTTCATCAACGAGCCGAAAGCTTTCGCGCCCTTCTTGAAGAAGGGCAGATCCCGTACCACCTCGATCTCGACCACGCCCTGTTTCTCGACGGGCGCAACAACTCCCTGCCGCACTTTGAACACTTGATGTAATCCATAGCCTGGGATGATCGAGTGGTGGCATCCTTTTTCCAGATTCCATCCGGCGACGTAACTCTCAGCGATCAGCACACCTCCGCCGCGCACCCACTGCTCCAGCGCTCCGCAGAGCTTCGCATTGAGGAGATAGGGGAATGGGATGTAGATGACCTTATAGTCGCTCAAGATATCCTGATCGAACTGCTTCGGATGGATGAAGTCGACCACAAAGTTACACTCGTAAAGCGCCTTGTGCGTTCCGAGGAGCGATTCGGTTGCCGTTTTTTCACTCCCCGTCGCCTCCCATGCGAAGATTTGGTTCTCCGGATTGTAGAGCAGTGCGATCTCCGCCCTCCGGGGCTCGGCATCCAGCAAGAACGACGCGTTTCGCTGCACGACGCGATTCACTTCCGCAAGCGATTTGAGCCACGGCGTCGGAGAGCCATCGAGGAATGTGAGTCCCCACGCCGGAGCTTCACGGCCGAGCAGCTCAGGACGATACTGCCAGAAGATGAATCCCTTCAAGTTCGCCGCGATCCCTGTGAAGATGTAGCGTTTGATGTCGTTCATCTCAATCGGCTTCGGAAGGTCGAGTGTATAGCCGAAGAGCATCAGCATCTCGGCCGAAATCACCGGTCTTCCCCTGGCGCAGGAGCGCAAGACATCCAACATCATCGGATCATCCATCTGCGTGAAGCCGTGGAGATCGCCATATTGTCCAACGTTCCAAGGATCGTTTGCTGTCGACGTCACAGGAAAACCCTGAATGAAGACGTGATGGCACAGAAGCGGATGCTTCCCCCTATCCTCCTGCCTCGCGACATCAAACCGGCGCTTCACGTTTTGTCCCAGGGTGTGGACGAAGAACATGCGCCAGTCGATCATATCATTGAAGGTGTTGCGCGTTCGTGGGATGTCAACCTCCAAGAACGAGCGGTAATTTCTGTTCCATGATACATTCAACGCTTTGATGGTTCCGTACTTCTGCTTGAGCCACTGTTTGAACGCACGTTGACAGTTCTTGCAGTAGCAGAGCATGTCGCCTATCTTAGATGCGTCTTCCGCATACAGCCGGATCTCTGCCATGCTGCTCGTCAGTTCCGGCTCGCTGCCGACATTCCACATTTCCAACGCAGGATGGTCTTTGTAGCGCCTTACTGTCGTTCGAAGAAACCGGAAGACGTGTTCCATCGCGGGCCGATGATTGAAGCACAACCCCAGTCCGCCGATTTGTCGGTGAGGCTGCGTTTGCGGACCGATCTTTCGGCCGTCAAGCGTGATCATCACGGAGTCTGGATATTTCTGGTAGATCCAGGCCGGTGCAACATCGAAAATGGTATTGAGCATCACCCTCAGCTTGTACTTCTGCGCGAGGTCCATCAACCTATCGATGTCATCGAAGAAGAACCTGTCCTCGGACGGATGGTTCCACCGCCACTGCACCCAGAACTTGACGGTGTTAAAGCCGAGTCTGGCGAAATTTTCCAGATCCCTCTCCCACTGGTCCGGCGGTGGAGAAGGCGCGCGGTAGTACTGTGATCCGAACGGAACGTATTCGGATGAAAGCAAAGGACGTATCGATGTTGAGGACATAGAAAGAGTCAAATAACGAATTGCGCCAGGTGCTTGCGACCCAAGATCAGTCCTCTCTTCACCTTTTCCTCTGAGCCCTCCCAAACAGGATCCTCGTGCTCGATCGACAGCACGTCGTCGTACCCAACCTCTTGGAGCGTTGAGATGAACTTCCGCCAATCGATCTGCCCCAAACCCGGCAGGCGATACCTCCACCATCCCGACTTCCAGGGCGTGGGATCGATTTGTTTCCCGAAAATCCCGTAGCGGTAGGCTCCGTCACCAAGCACTTCGGTGTCCTTGGCGTGGGCGTGAAAGATTCTCTTTCCGTACTCCCGCGCCGAGCGGAGATAATCAATCCCGAGCCAATAGAGATGGGATGGATCGAAATTCAATCCGAAGTTCTCGCTCGGCACTTCGTTGAAGAGCGCATCCCAGAGCTCAGGCGAGTAGGCAAAATTGCCCGGCAACCCGAAGCGCTGCCAGTTCTCCATCGGACAATTTTCGATCATCAACCGGACACCCTTGCCTTCGGCGATCCTCACAAGCTCGCGAAAGACCGTGCCGATTTCCTTCATGTTCTCTGCTGGCAGTTTGTCCGGCCGCGCGCCGACGAATGTCCCTACCAGGCTCACGTCCAGCAGTGCCGCGACGTTAATGACTTTCTTGAGATGTTCGTGATAGCGCTTCCGGCGCGTGGAATCCGGATCAAGGTTATTGTCATAATACGCCATCGCCGAAATGCCCATCTTGTGTTCGGCGAAGAGGTCTCGGATCCGCTTGGCATCGTCCTTGTTGAAATTGCCGGCATCGATCTGGCGAGCCTGATAATCCCGCGTCGAATCCACCGGCCAGGCGGCAAGCTCGAGCATCTGGAATCCCTGTTCAGATGCCCACCTCACAAGGTCGGCCAACGGGACTCGCGGCAGACAGGCAGTAAGGAATCCAAGTTTCATGGTTCATCCTCCCGAATTCTCGCGTGAGGTTCTCTTGAACTGCACGCTTCTTCCTTGAGCGTGCGCACTCAGTCACACAGCAACCCAACGCTTCGTTTTGTGACTCTTGAGCACTGCATCAACTACCTTGTTCTCCCAATGCCCATCGGCGAAGGTGGGGAAATCCGGTGCGTCCTTGCGGGGATCTTTCCCGCTGCGAATGAAGTCGTAGACATTCATGAACAGATTCATCGCTCCGTCGGGATACCCTTCAGGATGTCCCCCTGGATAATGGGCGTACTTGCGCGCTCCCTCGTCGAGCAACGAAGGATCTTTGATCACCACTTCATTCGGCTTCTCACGATGTCCCACCCACAACTGGTTCGGCTCTTCCTGGTCCCAGGCGATCGCTTTCCTGCTCCCATCGATCTCGAACCACTCCCGGTTCTTTCTTCCCGCGCTGACCTGCGAGACCGTCACCACACCGAGGGCGCCGTTCTCAAAGCGAAGCGTCACAACACCTGCGTCTTCCGTATCGATCCTGACCTGTTTGTAGGCCCCTCCCGCCTTTTTCTCCTTCCCCTTGAAGGTCTCCACCGCGGCAGTTGGTTTATTCCTCGTCTTATGGATAGTTGCCAACTCGGCGAAGACGCTGCTGATCTTCAATCCTGTGATGAACTGGACAAGGTCGCACCAGTGCGAACCGATGTCCGCCACGGCGCGGGAGGCGCCGCTGATCTTCGATTCGAGTCGCCAGTTGTAGTCCGTCCGGTAGTACAGCCAGTCCTGCAGATAGTGCCCGTGTACCAGATAAGGATCGCCGAGTTCCCCCTTTTGCACCATAGCCCGAGCATGCTGCATAAGTGGGTAGAAGCGATAGTTGAAATTGATGGCGTGCACAACGCCTGCATTCTCTGCGAGCTTAAGCAGTTTTGCCGAATCGGTCGACCTGATCGTCAATGGCTTTTCGGAGACGATGTGCTTGCCGGCTTGGATGCATGCCTTGTTGATCTCGAAATGAAGATTATTCGGCGTGCAGTTGTGCACCACTTCAACTCCGGGATGACGGACGACATCCCTCCAATCTGTATAGGTAGCTGAAATGTCGTACTTCGCCGCGAGCGATTGTGCCTTCGCCTTCTCTAACGATGCGAGGGCAACGATCTCGATCCCCCCCACGCGTTTCAGTGCTTCCATGTGGGCTGGGCCGATGAAACCCGTTCCGATGACAGCAGCTTTGATTGTTCGCATGGTCTTTCTCCCTTTCGCCCGAAAGGTTCAGACACGCAGGTTGAGTTTGTTCGCGCGATCGATCATCCGCCTAACCGTGGGCAAGTCCATCCTTTGGTGATGGTTGTACAGACACAGAGCAGGGATGACGCCGAGCTTCGCATATGCTTTTTCTTGAAGATCAAAGATCGGACTCGAAGGATGCTTGGTCAGCAGGTGCGCTGCGAATCTCGAGTACGGTCCAAACAGGTAGCTGGACACGGGATGAGCAAAGCGCCATTGGACGTTCCGCTCCATGCCATGCACCTCCGTCAGGCTGTCAATCCCGTGAATCTGAACAAACGGCAGCGCGCTCAGCACCTGCTCATGGAGCCCCTCGCCAGCGAACAGGATGTGGGGAAATGCACGCTGGAGCCGCTGGATGTGTTTTCGCATGCCGAGCAGAAAGTTGGGTCCTTTGCTGACGTTGAATGCCAGCAGCGTCTGATCGAGGAACACTCCGTCAACATCGAACTTCCTGATGAGGTCACCGATCACCTTACTCATCAAGTCGCCCCATGCTTGCACACCTGGATTAATATACGCAAAGTATGGCTCCGCAAGCCAGTCCCCGTCCATATCAAGTCCCCAGCCTTGCTCGCGCCCGAAGGGATCGACCACTTGATGTTTCTTGAATCGAGAATAGTGTCGATGCGTGAAGGTCATCGCCAACACGTTCGTGTGCACCATCACCCGATACCCCATCCGATGGGCCTCGTCCACGAGCTTCCTGAATTTCTTTTCGCCTCCAAGATCCTTGCTTGGATTGTAGTCAGGCGCGTGGGAATCGATACCATGTTCTGCAAATCCCGGAAGATAGACGAGCGTCTGTTCCGGCGGGTGAAGCCTTCTCCATTTCCGCAGCCGGTCAAGCATCATCTCGAAGGTATGAAGCGGCTCCGGTCGTTCTTTGGTGATCCCCCATATCTCGAGGACGAAGTTGATCCTTTTCGCCCACTCGGGGAACTGAGGATTCTGTTCGAGGGGTAACAGATGAAACTCTCTCTCAAGCCACTCGCGATGCTGATCAACGGGTCGGCGCCAGCTTCCCGCGTAGCAGTCGAGATACCACTCAACCTCAAGTGTGTTCGAAACGATCGGCGCAGTAGCTTCGAAGCCGACCGTCAGTGCAAAACCCCGTTCTTCTCGCTTCACGCGCAGCAATTTGAAAGAGGGCTTCACCTCCTTCGTATGGATCCAACACCCGCCCCCCCTCGCCGTACCGATAACAAACTGCGCGTTCCACCAGAATGGATACTTGTAGGTTAGGACGGTGTCAACCGGCATCCTGGAGCTCACAGCTTGGCCGCCGAGCGCTGGGATAATCACTCGATCGAGCTGGAAGCCGTCCAATCGCCACTCGGCAAGCCAGATCGGTTTCGGCGCAGAAACCTTCATTGAGAAGCGAAGGCCATCCTCCGAGGATTCCACCAAAAGCTTCGCTCTGTATTCCCCGGTACGATCGGCAACGACGCACTGCAAGACGTCGGGCGCCTGTCTGACGCTTCGGATTTCAGTGAGGATCGCAGGCTCAAACAATTCGAGGGAGGTGCGAACGAGGATAGTCTGATGACCGGCAAGGCAGACTTTCGCGCCGGTCAGTCTGTTGCGAATCTCGACGCCTGAAAGCGAATTGGCCCGAAATGTGCCTTGGACCCGCGCATTCGAAATTTTCTGTGCGTTCATCTGCGTGCAGGCGTTGACGGTAAAGTGAAAGCAAAGAATCTAAGCTCGACCATCGACTACAGTTCAAGAAGAACCGGTTGAATGGTCTTTTTCGTCACATCCTCATGGGGCGTGTTGCGACGGAAAATGACAAAATAGGAGCACTCGTTCCTCCCGATCGGCAGGCAGGCCCCATGCCAGACACCTTTTGCAACCACGACAACTTCCCCGACGTGCACTTCAAAGGCCTCGAGAGGCTCGTTCGCTTGTTCGTCGTGGAGCGGAAGAATGAACGGCGCATCGATCGGAATGAGGATTTCCGGGGTGCGCAGATGGCGCTCGACGCCGGAGACTTCCGTCTTCGCCTGGCGGTACACCGTGCAGATCCCAATTTCCGTCTCGCCATCGATCAGGTAATGGGCAATGTCCGACCAAAATTTGTACTCCTCTGCGTCGGCGGTTGGAGGTCCCTTCGGCGCGGATACGACCGATCCGAACCTCGTGAAATTCTGTGGAGTGATACGCTTTGCACGCACTGTCATACCCCGAGCTTCCCTTACTTTGAGATCTTGAGAATGAATACCTCCCCCCCGACAAGCGGAACCTCCTTTACTTCTGTCAGGGTCCCTTGTACGGTGACGCCATCAAACTTCTTCACGCTCCCTAGCTCGTCATACTGAACAGCCGGTCCGCTCAGCTTCATCGGAATCGATAATGTCATCAATTCCTTTCGCGTATCCTTCACGTTGCCGCTTCGATCAGGTCCACGGGTTCCGATGATATGAGTCTTCAGCCAGCCAACCAGGACCACGCTCCCATCTTCATCCTCGAAGCAGTGCACCTCGCTATCGGAGCCGATGGTCTTCGAGACGGTGACCAGCTTGTCGATGCACCGTGACTTTTGCGAAAAGAGAGTGTTGAAGAAAGACAGCGCCCGCTCGGCGGGTTTGGGTGTATAGTCGACGGAGGCAACACCCAGATTGCGATTATTCACATCACCGATGACTTGCTCTTGGGCTGGAAGATCTTTGACCTCATACCACGTGACGGCCGCAAGCTTCTCCGTGGCCAGCAACAGTGTCAGCGCTCTGACAAGATGCACCGCCTGATACTTTGGCGTGTGCTCGTAGTCATAATACGCGGTGTAGCTGTCCGAGACATGCGCTCCATTGCGATAGGTGCTGTACCCGACCTCCGCCATCCAGATAGATTGATCGTTGCCGTACTGTCTTACGATGTCGGCAACGGTATTGACATATTCGGTAATATGTTCCAGCGGTTGCCCGCTCCACGTCTCGTTATAATTGTGACAGTTCACGATGTCTACATACGGGCTGATTCCAAAGTCGCGGAAGAGCTTCAAGAGGAAGTTCGTATCATGCGCCAAACCGGCGAGAACGATTTTCGCTTGCGGATCAGCCGCGCGAACGGCCTGCGCGCCAATCTTCGTAAGCCGGGCCAAATCTTCCGGAGTTCCGGACCAGTACGCTGAGATGTCCGGTTCATTCCAAAGCTCCCACGTCTTGATCCATTTCTTATACCGATTGACCAGCACCGTCATGAATCGACCGAACTGCTCGTAGTCTTTTGGCGTGTGATTCCAGAAGTTGAGCGTGTCGCCGGTGGAGTTCCACATCGGGGTGTAGCAGACATAAGGAACCAGCGTGATACCATACTCTTCCACCGCTATGCGGACATAATCGTCCCAGAATCCCCACGTGTACTTGTCTTTCTCAGGCTGGATGCCATCCCATCCAAAAGAAATTCGCAGCAGTTTGATCCCGGACCGCTGCAAGAGTTCCATGTCATTCCGGATGATCTCCATGGTGGTCGTCTCTTCGGGATAATCCTCACACAGCCCGATGGGCACGTGGTAGAAAACGGCGTCCCGAGGTCTCATGAGCTGCTCGCAGATCAGCTTCTCGGTCTGAGCGAACAGAACCGACGCCGCGAAACAAGAGAAAAGGAAACCTGTTGCGATCCGTCTCATTGTAGGCTTCTCTTATGATTTGGTGACTATCGGTGCAGGAATGGGCCTGCGGTTACTTATTGACTTCTTCATGCCAGAAATCTTTCCTCCAGTAGAATCGCCTTAGCTCCTCAAGTTCGTGCTCATCGAGATGTACGTCGTCGCTTGCTGCAACATTCGCCTCGGCTTGGCTGATGGTGCGGATTCCCGGGATCACCGTGGAGACTGCCGGTTCAGAGAGGCAAAACCGTAAGGCGTACTCGCTCATCGACATGACGGGATGCTGATTGTTCATGAACTTCCTGATCTCCTCGACTCTCCGCACAACGCTGCGGAGATTGTTTCCCCGAAAGTAATGCCGGCGTATATCTCCTTGAGGAAACGTCGTGGTTGGAGTCAGTTTTCCTGTCAAGGCACTTTCGTCGAATGGAACGCGAACGACGAGACCGATCCCCAATTTGTGGCAGACCGGGAAGAGGTTCCAGCGCGGATACTGCTCGAAGAGGTTGTAGATCACCTGTACAGCGTCGACCTTCCCGAGAATCAGCGCGCCAATCACGTTATCTGCCGTTGTGTCCGGTACGGAGACGCCGACCGCACGAATCTTTCCTTGCTGCTTGAGCTTCGTCATCGCCTCGAACCACTCGTCGACGACGTTGAACGCTGTTGCCCATGTGTGGAACTGGTAGATGTCGAGCCATTCCCTCTGAAGCCGCTGGAGGGATTTCTCGCACTCTTCAATAATGTACGATGCCGGGAAGATCTGACGCGCATCCGCATCTTCAGGAGGCGGCCACGGAGAGCCCGGTCTGGGTGGCACTTTTGTCGCGATGTAGAGTTGCTCGGTTCGGTCTCTGAGGAACTTGCCGATCAACTCCTCGCTGTGCCCTTTTCCATACCCTTGCGCCGTGTCGATGAAGTTCACACCGAGATCGACAGCTCGGTGCAGGGCGCGCAGCGACTCGGCGTCATCCTGTGGTCCCCACATATCCCCGCCGATCGCCCACGCGCCGAAACCGATCTCTGAGACATTCCAGCCAGACTTTCCGAAGGGACGATATCGCATTGTCCTCTCTTGTGTTGAAAAGGGAGAAAGTCAGGACGGACTCAATCAAACGTCACGCCGGATATTAATATGATGTTCGCGTAAGGCGTGGCCTCGCCCGTGCGCACGAAGACGATATTGCCCCCATCCTGTGTGAGATGTTTGAACTCTTCGTGGGACACCCTTTTGATTTCAACTCCCTTCAACAGTTTGACAAGCTCCCCATAGGTTTTTTTGTTCACCTTCTCCATTTCCTCGGCAATGATCGCACTCTCGATCTGCAGCTCCTCCAGAACAACCCTGAGGGTATCGAGGAACGTGGGAATATTCTTCGTGAGCGCAAGATTGACCACCTCGCTTGCCCGCGGGATTGGAAGCCCGCTGTCGCAGATCACGAGTCTATCCGAATGTCCCATGGCAGCAATGACACTTGAGAGGTGCGGGTTGAGTGTGCCGATCTTTTTCATGGCAGGTCCTTTTCGTTATCACAGGTACTTGATCAACTCTACATCCATCCCGTCCGGGTCTTTGAGAAACGCGACCCGAACGGAATTTTGAACCGTCACGGGCTCGATTCGGAACTGAGCACCTGAGTCCCGCAGGCGGTTGAATTCCTCATCTACATCATCCACCAAGAGACAGATGTGCTTGTAGCCGACGATCTCGTTGACATCGGATACCATTTCCCCCTTCGGATCCTGGACACCGAACAACTCAAGGATCGTATCGCCGAGACGGAGGAAGACGATCCGGAGTTGTGATTCGGGGATCCACATCTCATGGTCGATGGTGAAACCGAGGAGCGTCGTGTAGAAATCGACCGAGCGCTGCAGATCCCGGACGGTGATCGTCGTGTGGTCGATACGCCGGATCATTGGTGTAGCGCATTCTCAAATCGTGACAGTTCCTGTCGCGCGGGCAGTGATCCCTGCGCTCCCATACGCGTGACAGACAACGCAGCGACGGCGTTTGCGAACGGGATCGCTTCTTCAATAGCCTTTCCCTCCACAAGTGAGACTGCAAGCGCACCGCTGAATGCATCCCCAGCGGCTGTCGTGTCGACAGCTTTGACCCTGGGAGCCGGGAAGTGCCTCGTTTTCTCGGGTGCCACGAGCAGACTCCCTTTTCTTCCCAACGTCATGATGACAGTCTTTACACCGATATCGAGAAGCTTCTTTCCAGCTTTTTCAGCGGTAGATACGTCCTTCACGTTGATGCCCGTCAGAATTGCCGCCTCCGTCTCATTCGGCGTCAGATAGTCGATCATCCTGAGAAGGGATGCCGGCAGTTTGCATGCAGGTGCTGGGTTCAAGATCGTGAGGAGGTTGTGTTCCTTCGCCAGCGAAACGGCGCGGATGACCGTTTCTCGCGGAATCTCCAACTGCACCAGGAGAACGCTTGCCGCGGCAAATAACTCGTCCTTCGATTCAATGTCTCCTGGTGTCAGTTTCATGTTCCCGCCGGAAACGACAACAATCTCATTCTGTCCAGCCCTGTCCACCGTAATGAGTGCGATGCCTGTGGACGCTCCCTCATCGCGAATCAGAGAATCAACCTGCACGCCGTCGCGCTGCATACTGGCAGCGAGCTTTTCACCCAGAATATCCATCCCGATTCTCCCGATGAAGTGGATTGCCGCTCCAAGCTTCGCGCAGCACACCGCTTGGTTAGCCCCCTTTCCCCCAGGAAACATGCCGAACGACGTGCCGAATAACGTTTCACCCGGGCGCGGAAAGTGCTTGACGCCCACGACGAAATCCATATTCGCACTGCCGACAACGATGATCTTGTTCGATGTCATGAGTTGCCGCTCTTACCGTCTACTGACAGTCGGTAAAGATGATGGTGCACAAGTTGTGGAGCCGCGAGAAGACCCGAAGGCTTCTGGACACCTTCGAGCAGATTGATCAGTGTGTTCGTCACCCTTAGCTCGATCGTATTCATGCCAAGGCGAACGAGGCTTGTGACGTCAATCCTGTACGGATGCCACGGCACAGCCTGCGCCGGTCTGCCGTTGATGCTGTATTCCAGGACATCCTCCCCGCAGCTGACGACAAGGAACAGGCGTCCTCCCAGGTATGTCGACGGCACATAGACTTCCGTGCGATAGACGGCCGTTCCGGAAAAGAACGGCAACCCTTGGCGCGTCCAATCGCCCACCTTGATCGTCCCGGGCTTCTTGGCGATCGCGAACTGCTCCCCGATCGTTTGGAGTGCGAATTCGCCAATGATCTTCAAGGGATCGAGTATGCCGTCCGTCCTCCGGTGTACGACCAGTCGCACCGCCACGACATTGCGTCCTATATTTAGATATGGCTGGATGTCAACCTCTTTGATCTCTGCGTCCAGCTGACTTCGCCTCCCTTTGTCCGTTACTTCTTGGCCGTTGACATACAATTGATGCGAGCTGCCGCTGAAACCATCGATCAGGAGCCGTGTGTTGGGAGGCAGCGCGTTGATTTCAAAGCTGCTTCGGTACCAGAGCGTCACAGGGTACGTAGCCGCGTCCCGGTCCTGCGGAAGCTGCATCTCCCATCCACCGTTCGTCACGCTCTGCCAGCCGCTGTCATCGTACTCCGGCTCATGACAACCCCTCAGCCTTCCATCTTCCTCCTCCATCCTCATTTTCCATGCCGTGATGAGAAGGGCATTATCCCCCTCAAGGTGGAACGACAATTCCTTCTTTGTTGAAATGGGCGGGATCGGCTTGCGCGTCTTGGCACGAAGACGACGAGAGTGTTTCGCCCCGGCGACGCTCGCGATGATCGGCTTGCTGCCGTCCGAGGAACCGACGATCAACGATCCGTTGAAGCTCAGCACGTCGAGATTCGTTTCAGTGATATGCGGCTTTTGAAGAGCACCGTTCAGCACGACGATCCGACATTCGCTTGCCGGGAAGTCGAGCTCGATTGCCAGCCTCCCTTGTTTCACCTTGAACACGTGGATCGGCGTGATCTCGCCTGAATTCGCATCCCAGAGTTCCGGCTGTCCCAACCGCTCGAAGGTGATTTGCACCATTCCTTTGTCTTTCTGACTCGTATTGGCAAAGAAGTAAATGTCGAAGCCATCTTTCACCCGGTGGAGATAGAAAACATCTTCATCGCTAATGGTCACGTCTGGAGAGATACATTGATTGAGAATCTGCTTGAGCTTCTGTTTGGGGCGTTCGGCATGGAGACCGCGTCCCTGCAGCACAAAGGCATTCCCTGTTCCGTTGCGATGCAGTATCTTGAAGCGCGCCCTTTCCCCTTTTTGAAATTCATGCAGGAGCGCCGACGGCTCGACACCGAAGAGCTTCTTCATTTCGACGGCGGCAGCGCTTTTTTCTGTCTCCAGAAATTCCACGGGGAGAAGCGTATCAGCAATGATCTTTCCGCCCGCCTTGAAGAACCTCCGTATGGTATTGAAGGCGGACTTTTTGATGTGGGTGATGGGCGGCAGGATCAACACTGAGTATTCTTCGTCTGCAATCTTGATCTTGCCATGTTGAACCGTGGCCTCTGCCAGGACATCTTCGTCGACGTAGTCGAAATCAACGTGCAGCCGGAGGAGCGTGTCGGTGAGGTAGTTGAAATCGAACTCGATCACGTTGCCGATCTCCGTCCGCTTCTGGGGTACGTAATTTGTCCAGATGCTCGAGAGCGGGTAGAGGACCAGGACTTTCGCGACGTGCCGCCCGCCCGACAAAATGTGGCTGAGGCGAGCGGCATAGGTCGTGAATCTGTCGTAGTACTTCCACCAGGTGTGGTGATAGAACTGGGATGGAGGCCAGTCGCGCTTCCGTTCCCCTTCAATCGAATAGTGATAGCCGTGATTGTTAAAGAGATTGACTCCGAGGACGTACTCCCAGTTCAATATCCATTTCATCCGCTCGAGCGTGCAGTCCCAATAGGTCCCCCCCATCGACTCGCAGATCAATCGGGTGCTGCCGAAGTGATGGGCGGCCGAGCTGGCGATCTTCAGCGCGACATGCTGGTCCGGCTCTTGCTCCGTTCCGACCTTCGGATAGAGATGATCGACACCGATGATGTGCATGTGTTTCAAATGCTTGAAGATGTTGCCCTCGCACCGCGCGTGCATGCGCAGCCACTCTTCAAAGAGCAGATGGCCGGTAAAGATCACCCCGTGGGCGTCACACCAGTCCCGTAGCTGTTTGTAGTACGCTTCCGCATACTGTTCGGTGAGCGTTCGCCAGAAATCGTAGCGAATGTGCGCGGTCTTTTCTCCCATGCTGGTATACAGCGCGGGCAAGTAAGGGCGAAGATCGTATCCGCGCCGCTCCCGAAAGATCTTGAACATCTGTTTCGACCACGGTACCACGTAATTGTCAAGCCCGACATGGTAGTAATGCATTGCTGGCTCGTCGGTGTAGAAGCCCGGAACGGTGATGCCGAATTCGTCGCCAACTGCCTCCCGATATCGTTCATGCGTCATTTCGATGAACCGTCTTGTCGACTCGGGATCGAGCGCGTCGATATAGTACGGTACTTCCTTTTCAAGGAAGTAAAGCAGTCGCCATTTCCCTGGAGGTGCCTCCCACGGGATCACCTTGTCGAAAGAAAGATTCTGCGTGAGGTCGATCAGGTTCTTGATGCCGTTTTGATATTCTTCTTCGGTGCAGCCGAATGCAGCAATCGGGTTCGAGTTCCCCGTGTTCACGTAGCGATCATCCGTTGCTTCAAGAAAGGTAAAGAGGGGCCCGTCCACATTGAGCGCCACCAGCTCGAGGTAGCGCTGGGTGAGATGAGGATACTTCTTGAGAACCTGTCGCTCGGCGGTGCCGCTCGGCCAGTTCATCTCGTCGTACACCCACGCATCGATTCCGATCTCCTTTGCCTTCGAGACGGCAAACTTCACCTTTTCGAACCATTGATCCGAGGCATAGGGGACCTTGAGACCAAACCGCCCGTGGATGAAGATGCCCGGAATCCCTTTGCTGTGATATTCCTTCAGCTGCCATTCCAGCTCTCGCTCGTCGAGATCCCCGTTCCAGAACCAGAAGGGCAGAATGCCCAGCGCAGTCGGAGGGATCTTGAAGTTCTCACGAGTGAGCTGTTCCCCCGCAACGAGCTTGTGCGAAAACGACACGGACTTCCTTTTGACTTGAGGTGACGAGAAACAAACGTTCTAGAACGCTACCGAGAGCGTAATCCGATGCGGCGATTCAAGATAGGTGAAACTCACATAGGCATAGTCAAGACGCAGATGCATGCCGCTCACTTCCTGCTGCACTCCGATGCCAAACGACACATTTCCCTCATTATAGTTAAACCTGTATCCGCCCCGCAAAGAAAGAAATCCTGAAAACTCGTACTCACCGCCAAGATGGAACCTCCCTGCATAGTCATTCGTGTGAATCGCATCCAGATTGACCGTCAGACGATGGAGCTCACCGACATCAAGAAACGCGTTCTCAACTCCAAGCAGATTTGCAGAGGCACCGATGCGAAAGACCAGAGGAATGTCATATCCTTCCTGTCGATCACTTACAGCAAGCCATTTCACTGACCCGGCGAAGTTTTGGGCAGCCATCGCAATTCGGATCCCCTTGAAATGCGTGTCATAGAACGTCCCGACATCAAACGCAAAGAGTCTTTCTCCGTATATGAAGAGTTTCTCCTGAATAAACTTCGCCGTTCCTCCGATCGAAAGATGGTTCGAGAACTCCTTGGAGAAGGACAATCCCAGCAAGACATCGCCACCCGAAAAGGTATTTCCGGTTCTTGTGTCACTCCCCCCTCCGCTTATCGACACGAGCGCTTCGTCGATTTGCCCATAATCGAGGGATGCGTAGCTGAGGGCAAACGTTCCGACATCTTCCCAGCGATATCCAACGGCTCCTGCCATATAGGAAAGATTTGCAAACCAGCTGGCATAGGAGAAGGAGGCTTCCGCGCTCTGAACTCCAGTGATCGCGGCAGGATTCCAAAAGACAGCATTGATGTCCTGCACGCCTGCAATGCATGCTTCACCGACGGCCACCTGGCGCGCTCCAATCCCGATCTTCAGAAACTGCATAGCCGTTCGCCCGCCCTTGTTGAACGTCTGACCTTCCGCGCCGGTGATCATGCAGCCAAGTAAGAAACCACAAATGATGAGCCGTTTCATTGCGCACACCTCTCGTGTCAGCTGGGATAAATTTGGGGTACGTTATCGTACGATCATCAGCTTCCCCGTGAACGACTTCGAGACACCATCTATCTGAGATCGTATGTCATAAATATAGAGACCCGGTGCGACAATCAATCCCGATTCGCTCTTTTGGTCCCAGCTTGTGCTTCCGTACAAATTCCCATATTCATCTGGTCCATGGTTGATTGTTTTGACGAGATCACCTGTAAGAGTGTAGATGCGAATGGTCGCTTTCTCCGGAAGATTTCGGAATTCGATTTTGTATGGATCCGTTATTCCAAAACTTCGGCCAGGATCTCCAAAAACATACGGGTTGGGAACAACAAAAATGTCGAGAGAATTCACGGGTCCTGATGCAGCAGAAGCTGGATTTGTCCGATTCACGCTTCCGCTTGCAAGCTCGGGCAAGTTGTGGACGACTGTCCCATTTGCAGATGTCCAGGACCGCGGCGTCCGATTGTAGGCAGAAACATAGTACCCGTACCGAAATCCGAACGTCACGGTCGTGTCTTTGTAGACGTAGAACCCTTGATCGGCGTCCCAATAGTTCGCAAACGATGACTTTGGGATGTCCGCAATCAGTTCCCAGGCTGCCCCCCGGAAGGCCGGAGGCTGTGTATCGCTCGAATATTGAAAGTCCGTCGAGCGATAAATGCGATATCCGTCCAAGTCGTTGATGCCGTCATAGAAAACTCCCCCTGAGCCGTCTGTGAATTTCGCAGTCTCAGCGACTTTGTCCCATGTCACCCCGATGATAGCCTTCTTCGTCCCTTCGGAGATATTAGCAGCTTTCGCCACAGGAGCCGGTGGTGGCTCAGGTACATCAGCCGCCAGTGGAATGCCTTTGACCGTCGCACCGCGTCCCCACTGAACTGCATTCCTTGCATTCTCGGCGTTCCTTCGAATTGCGGCAATCGTGCTGTCAGGAAAATATCCGTGGGGATCCCCTTCATTGACATAGTGATAGTCCATCACCCCGGCAATTTCAGCAATGATAATCCGAACCGAATCGCCCGGCGCAAGAGAATAGGGACCGTACGACAGTGTGTAGAAATTGAATCGGTTCCCCTTGTTCCCGAGTGCCGCCTGCGAATCGGGAGTTGTTGCAAAAGCATAGAACTTGTCCTTCCCTAAGAGGGGGGGATTTCGGAAATTCTCCAGATCCAGAAAATTTCCCTGAAAGCTTCCGCCTTTGTGCGAATCGATCCGAAGAACATCCGGTTTAGGTGATGACCGTGCAGGTTGCCCCGGGAGCGGGCTTGCGTACAGCGCCAGCCAGCCGAAGGCAGCGGGGGAGAATAGCTCGTTGCCGAATTTTTGCTTCCAGGCTTGGGGAGGCTTGACGCAGAATTCGTATGCCCTTGGCTGAGGTTCTTTGCCACCGTTGAGGTTGGTGGAGAACACCAGCTCATCGTTATCGTAGCGGTGATAGTAGTCATGGTAGGCGGCCGGCTTCCATCCAAAGCCTCCCGCCTGAATTCCCCAGACGTCGCAGTGGAAATTGATGGTGCTCTTGGTAGAGACGGAAATGCCGGAATGGAAGACGAAGTAGACTCCTGAAAGTGTTTGTTTCGTTAACACAGTGTCGGGATGTTCAAGTAATTTGCTCGTCGCCGTGGAGACATATTCCCCCGTGTTTTTAAAGATGTAGTCATAGATGATGAAATCATTATAACCTGGATAGCTCCACACATAACTTCGGCGGTGCACTCGAATGCCGGTATTCGTGTACCAGAAGCCATCAGTCATTTCCTCGGGCAGGTTCGGCTCAAATCCCGCTTCTTCACTGAAATTTTGGAGAAGCGCCAGGGGCTCCAGCGTGCTTGCGATGCCATAGGCACCCCCGGGGAGAAAAGACTCCTGAAGCCCTGACTCGTACACCTCGAACGGCGTCGGGGTTGGCTCGTACGTCGGCGGCCCCCCCGGCGTCATCATATCCTTCACGACAATCCAGCACCCGCTCCGGAAGTCGTGCATGTTCGCGTTCGCATACGTGTTGACGGCGGCGTCTTCATTTCCGAACGGATGAGTGAACCCCTCGAAGCCGGGAAACATTCCGAAGGGAGCGGCAACCAAAAAATCCCACGCGCCCAAACTGCCGATCCATCCGTCATTTCGCATGATCTCCCAAAGCCGCCCTCGCCGGTGCTCTTTCTCTGCAAGCGCTTGAGCACGAAGAGCCTGCAGAGGCAAGAGCATGACTGCCACCGCGACCATAACGGAAATCGTTCGTAACCGACCGAGAATGTTTGTTTTCATGATAGTGCGCCTCGAAACGCTCATCGAAGAGGGATAATCAATTTCTAGAGTTCCAGCGAAAGTCCAAAGACAAACGACCGCGGAAGATTTCTGTACTTGGCCGTGTCCAGAATCGGAACGCCGTTGGCTGTGTGCGTGGGGATCATCTCGAAATCACTCAGAATAAAAGCCTTTTGGTCGGCAAGAGAGGCTTGCTCAACAGCACCGAAGTTCAGCCACTTGTTGTTCAAGACATTCGTAATCTGAACGAACGCAGTGAATCTCACAGCATCGTCAAACAGACTGATTCCCTTGCTGACTTTCAAGTTCAATCTCTGGTCGACCGGCCTCATTTTCGATGCGCTGAAGGTCGAATCGCTGTACTTGAAAACGTCCCCCAAGATTTGGCTATTCGGAAAAACGGCAAGGTATTCCGCTGAGATGAGCAGATCGTCGAAAACCCCCGACAGGAGGCCTGTGTTCGGGGGTATCTGGACAAAGATCGCACCGTTGAGTCGCGGATTCCGGTGTTGGATGGCGTCCCCACTTGGGCCGTAAACGTCCCTGTTAGGATAGATGACGACTGGATCGCCGCTTCGACCGGAAATGCCAAGCTGGGTGCTGAAGTTCAAATAACCTTGAATATGGTGGTAAGGAAGCAGTCTCAAGGAAATTTCCAGCCCACGCTCATCAGCGTAGTCCGCGTTGCCGTTCGTTCGATAGGAAATGCCCTTGTTGGGATCTGAGACTTGAACGGGGCGGACTGTGTTCGACATATCCTTATAATATCCCGTCACATCAAGGGTAACGACATCGGCAAAGTTTCTCTCGATGCCGACCTCAAATTGAACCGTTTTCAGGGGCTTCGTATTACGATTCCCCAGTATGACCGGCAGCCCGGTGTTGGGATCCAAAGCTCGTGTGAGATTCCCGAGTGCTTCCTGTTCACTATATCCTTCCCCATAGTCGCCGAATTTCCCTCGCTGAAAGAAATATCCGTACGAAAAATGAAGGACCGTTCGCTCGTCGATCGGATGCGCTATCCCCAGTCTGGGGCTCACCTGAGAGAAGGTCTTCGTCGGTTCCTTCGTTGAATTGAACGGATCAAAAGGATTCGCATAGACAGTATCGTGAGGATTGTAGAAGTCGAAGCGTAGTCCGGGATTCATAATGAAACCGCCAAACTCCAGCTTACTCTGCACCCACACGGCACCCTGATAAGGCTCGAGAATCCCATTGTCAATGAAAGGACGCTTCGATTCGTTGAAGTGGTGCAAATCGTAATAACTGAACTCCACACCAGCCTCGAGTTTCCAATTCTTGTCGATCTGGTTCGTATATCTGCCAGCGATTTTCCACTCAGTGTTTATGTCGTTGTTGCGGTTGTAGTATCCCAGCGTATTGAACCCGATGGGATTGGCATAGGCACCAGCGATGGGACTTCCGGCAGAATCCACAGCGCGGACATTATCCGTTTTCGTCACGCCCGAAGCATCCCAGCCATTCGGATCGTCGGGGAACACATCGAGTTTTCTGAATGCCTGTGCGCGAGAGAGCTCTACTTCATACATTGAGAATGCGTCCAAGACGTGGGTGAGTTTGATCGACTCCATATCGGTCCGCGAGTCGGGCAGGCCGGCATAATCATAGTAGGCATAGCGCGACTGGTATCCGAAGTTCTTGGCGTACTCGTAATCAGGATAATCAGAGATTCCCCAAGAGGTCTTCTCCTTGCCGTAGAAACCGGAGAGATAGAGCTTCATCGACGGATTCAAGGCATAGGTTACTTTCCCCGTCCCCGTAAAGAACTCTCCCTTCTTTCGGTACGAATTCCCAAACAGTGGCGCTTGAGACCTATACTTTCCACTGAAGAAGAAGTCCATTCCCTCCACCCGCGGAACGGGGCCACCGAAGCTCGATTCAAGTTGATACGTTGGGATATTAGTGTAGTCCGTCAGCGGCTGGTGTGTTGCGAGATAATCCTGATAAGCCTGTTCCGGTGTCCAGATCGAACGGGCATCATTGCCATACACACCGTTTGGATCCACCCATTGATTGGGATGGTCGATCCACCACTGCAAATGTCTCGCATTGCTGTTTTCCCAGTACAGCGTCGTGCTCCGGTCATAGAGACCGACGCCCCAATGTCTGACGCCCGGGGGGGTATAACGGCCCTCGAGGAAGAAGTGATACTCCCTTCCGCCCTCCTTCGTTATAATCTTCACAACTCCCGACTGCGCCTCGCCGTACTCCGCATTGAACGACCCCGTGATCACTTCCATCTCCTTAATCGAGCTCAAGTTGAAATTCAGGTATGCTGTTTGGTCGAGTGGGTTTCGCGCCCGTGCGCCGTCGACCAGGAATGCCACACCTTCGAGTGTTCCGCCGCGAACCTTCATCACGCCATTTTCCACGGAAACTCCCGGAAGTGTCGAGAAAACCTCGGAGAAGTCCGACGTCGTACGAACTGCAAGCTCCCTTGCTTCAAGGATCACGCGTGATGAAGTGTTGTCCTTCTCGACGAGCGGCCGCTGTGCCGTCACGACAATCGAGAGCGGCAACTCAAGGACGGTTTCTGACATCTCAAAATTCACCTCTGTGGTCTGATCATCATGGACTTTGACATCGGTAATGATGACCTCTCGGTACCCGATCATGGTCGCCTTGAGGGAATACGTACCCACCGGGACGTTCGCAATGAAATATTCGCCCACAACATCAGTGGCTCCCCCCCTCGTCGTTCCAACGATTACGACATTCGTCCCGACGAGGGGCTCCCGCGTCTTGGCATCAACGATTTTCCCGAAGATCTTGCCTCCTGCAGCATGCGCAGAGACCGACGCGCAGGTAATCATGAAGAAGAGCGCGGCGAGAAGAACAAACCTTCGCCCGTATAATTGACGTTCCAAGAATGCCACTCTATTCATTGCACACCTCAGCAAATAAGTGCCAGTCCGTATGGAGCGGACGGCGCTGGAGACCCAAAGACTAGAATGTAATGACCGCCTTTACAAAGCCTTCCTTTTTTGCTGTAGCAATCTCAAAGGCTGTGTTAATCTGTCTTAAGACAAAACGATGAGTAATGAGTGATTTCATATCGAGCTTTCCGGCTTCGACCAACTGCAGCCCAAGTCTCATTCCCTCAACATAGACAGAAGCACTGCGCGTATGTCCGTTGATGATCTGGAACGCCATCCAGTTCCAATACCCCCAATTGACCGTTCGCGCCTCACCCTGATGGAAGCCGAACACCTCCAGTTTGCCCTCCATCCGGACCAAGTTGGTGACGAGATCGAGTGTCTGCTGGCTTCCCGCTCCTTCCACGCCAATGTCTACTCCCCTCCCGTTCGTCAGCTCCTTCACTGCGCTCACTATGTCCGCTGACTTCGGATTGAGTGTGTGGGTGGCACCAAGTTCTCTTGCCAGTTGTAGGATAGTCTCACGGGTGTCCACCGCAATCAACAGACCGGCTCCGCTGATCTTGAATACCTGCAGCATAATCAATCCCATGAAACCACACCCGACGATGCAAACGCTGTCGTGCAGTTGGGGATTGGCCTTCCTCACACCGTTCACCGAACAGGCGATCGGCTCCCCCAGCGCGCACTCAAATGGCGTCTCCTTCTTGAGCTTGTAAAGGTACGATTCCTTACTCACGAAATACTCTGCGTAGCTTTTCCCCTCGGACCACGCTGCAACGTGATCCCCCACAGCGATGCTGGTGACACGGCTCCCGACCGCTGCAACGATCCCGGCGGGCTCGTGGCCAATAAAACGCGGGAATTCCAGGCCGATCGCCTTTCCTTCCCATATATCAAGCTCCGACGTGCAAATACCGCTCGCCTTCGTCTGAACGAGAACCTCGTCATACCCCACTTCGGGCCGGGGTCGATCCTCGAGCGTGAAGAGACGCGGCCTTTGAAGAATCGCTGCTTGCATAAGATCAATTGATAATTACACGTGTTGACTCCTGAGGAGGCCGGTGCGAGACCACCTCTGATCCCGCACCGGAACCTCAGAAGGAATCACGACCATCCCTCACAAAGGGACTATTTTATGAGAACCATCTTACGGCTCAGCACAAGCCCATTGTCACCCGTGAGCCGATAGATGTAAACACCACTGCTAAACCGGCTCCCGTTCCACTTCGCCTGATAGACTCCGGCGGGCCTCACGCCATCGAAGAGCGTCGCGACCCGCTGCCCGAGGATATTGAAAACCTCGAGAACGATTCTTCCGCGCGTCGGAACCGCGAATTCGATTATGGTTTCCGGATTGAACGGATTCGGGTAGTTCTGGCTGAGTTTCATCGTCGTCGGGAGAGAAGCCGACTCTATCGGTTCAACGCTCGTCGGAGTCAGGGATGAAACAAGCTCCAGGAGCGCCCACGTGCTTGAGCCGGCCAGGTTATAATACCCGGGATCGGCTCCCCATTCGGGCACCGGGACCCCTTGCGGCTGAACAAACGGAGAGTCAACCACCGACGGCTGCCAGCAGTAATATGCGTACGCATCATGATGCGTCGTATCCGCAACGTATGACCCCGTGCTGCCGCCGATGTTGAAGCCGATTCTTGATCCGGCATTCACATCAGGGTTATAAATCGCCATCTCCACATCCCAGACGCCCGTCGCCTTGTTGATCGTGATACCCCATCGGGCGATATCCCTCGCGTGGAACACCCGCTGGGTGTCCGCTGGAAATCGCTTGTATTCATCCGGAATGTTCGTCGGGTTGCTTACATTCAACGTCACCGAATCGGCCAGAATCAAAAAGTGGTACGGGCCGTCAGGTGCAGCATACACGTTCCCGTCATACCACCCCTTCATCTCTACACCCAATCGGTTCGACAAACTCACAAACAGCTGATCTCCCGTCCACTGACCATTCCAATACAGGTCCGTCGAATCATTCACAAACTCATCGATGTGAATGAACACATACAGCGTGTCCTTCGCCCACAGCATCCGACCGACCAGCTCATCATACTCCGGCTCTGCCAACCCAGGACGGTAATACGGAAACGTGAACATCTCGAATCCCGTCGCCGTCACCAGATTCGCCCGCGCTGCCGTCGACCACGCCGCTTCATTCATCTTTCCATCAATCGTAATCTGAGCTGGATCGACCTTTGGAACTTGGACCACCTTTCGCGGATAATCGTCAGCGCCCGGAACAAAATTCAAGATAGCCCACGTGCTTGAGCCGGCCAGGTTATAATACCCGGGATCGGCTCCCCATTCGGGCACCGGGACCCCTTGCGGCTGAACAAACGGAGAGTCAACCACCGACGGCTGCCAGCAGTAATATGCGTACGCATCATGATGCGTCGTATCCGCAACGTATGACCCCGTGCTGCCGCCGATGTTGAAGCCGATTCTTGATCCGGCATTCACATCAGGGTTATAAATCGCCATCTCCACATCCCAGACGCCCGTCGCCTTGTTGATCGTGATACCCCATCGGGCGATATCCCTCGCGTGGAACACCCGCTGGGTGTCCGCTGGAAATCGCTTGTATTCATCCGGAATGTTCGTCGGGTTGCTTACATTCAACGTCACCGAATCGGCCAGAATCAAAAAGTGGTACGGGCCGTCAGGTGCAGCATACACGTTCCCGTCATACCACCCCTTCATCTCTACACCCAATCGGTTCGACAAACTCACAAACAGCTGATCTCCCGTCCACTGACCATTCCAATACAGGTCCGTCGAATCATTCACAAACTCATCGATGTGAATGAACACATACAGCGTGTCCTTCGCCCACAGCATCCGACCGACCAGCTCATCATACTCCGGCTCTGCCAACCCAGGACGGTAATACGGAAACGTGAACATCTCGAATCCCGTCGCCGTCACCAGATTCGCCCGCGCTGCCGTCGACCACGCCGCTTCATTCATCTGTCCATCAATCGTGATCTGGGCCGGATCGACCTTTGGAACATTCACCACCTTCCGCTGATAGGTCTGCGCGATCAAGAATGAAGGCGCGACGACCGCCACCATCACAAACAGTCTCATCATCGCTTTCATCTCTTCCTCCTTTGGTTTTGTTGGTTGATAGGAAGTTTGTCTCTAATCGCTCTGCATTCTCCTGATCCCCCGTGGCACTGCCCAACGCCGACAACGGGCGGAGAGTCCCCCTCGAGGTCGCATCCGACCTCCTGAAACCACCTCCTTTCCACTACCACGTTATGAATGTGATCCAAGCATAGTACGGCACGATACGACTATCTCTGCTCAAACCGTCCCATTCCTTTGTCGCAATCCAGGCATAGTATGTTGTGTTTCGAATCAACCCGTGGACCGAAAAGGATTTGAAGACCGCAGTGCCGGGCAACGGCTGACCGAGAAGTACTGGGGAAGCAATCACGTTCTTGGTCCGATAGGCCGGCTTCGCGCCGGAAGAATCGACGGAGAGGACCTCCCACACAACGCCATCAACGTTGTACGTTCCGCTGTTGATGACAAGGCCTATGGCTGCGACGAGGGTGTCCGTCACACCCGCTTGAGTGATCTGAAAGCTGAGGATCGCCCCGTCGCTCGTGTCTGTTTCCTGAATCCACATGTTGCCAAGCCGTCCGTGCGGGAGAATGTTCTTGATATTCACGTAGGCATCAGCCCTTTGCGTGTGTGTTGTACCCAGCATGCCTCCAACGTAGATTGTGTCACCATGGATCGTAACTCCGGTCGTTGAATTATCTTGGACCCTGATTCTTTTTCCTCTCTGCCCAGAGGCCTGGCTCCACGCCTCGGCTTTCATCACCCAAAACGTGTAGACGGAGTCTTCCAGCAGACGGGTCACGCTGTGTCCTCCATACGACGCAGCTAGATCTACAGCACCAGGAGGAATCCGACCGACCGTTACCGGATAGTGAATGTTGTTCCCCTCCATCGTCGCCAGGAATACAAGGGTTGAGTCGAGCGCGGCCGACGACCCGAGATTAACGCCAAACACTGAAACGTATCCTCCGCTCCAAAACACGTGTGGTGTCAGGGTGCTATCCTGTACGATGATTTTTCCCATCGCCGTTGCGCCGAGGTACGGTGCGAGGGGCTCTTCTTGATTTTCGCATGAAAGAGAAATCAACACCAGTAGCACCCAAGCGAATTGTCTCCGCTGCACCAGTCCGTGATCTTTGCGTTTCATAGCTGTACCTACTCTTTCATCCCACTCAAAGTTATACCTCTGATGAAATACTTCTGGGCGAAGAAGAACACTATGAGAATCGGAAGCGTGGCCGTGACGGAGGCTGCCATCAGCTGACCCCAGTCGGTTTGGTATCGATCTCTGAAGATCGCGAGTCCGAGCTGAACCGTTCGCATTTCATCGGAGCTGATAACGACCAACGCCCAGAGGAAATCATTGAAGACCCCCATGAAGGTGAAAATGGCCAACGTCGCGAGCGCGGGCTTCGAGAGCGGAAGGATGATCCTCCACAGTACCCCGAATCGGCTGCAACCGTCGATCCGCGCTGCGTCCTCCAGCTCGCGCGGAATCGTAAGGAAGAACTGGCGCAGCAGAAAGATTCCGAACGCCGAAGCAAGTCCCGGAACAATCAGCGCTGCATACGTATCGATCCACCCAAACCAGTGTAGTACCATGAAACTTGGGATCATCACAACCTGTGCGGGGATCATCATAGTTCCTAGGAACACGTAGAACAGCGCGTCCCTTCCCCAGAATCTCAGTCGTGCAAATGCAAATGCAGCCATTGAGCAAGTTACGAGCTGCCCGAGGGTCACGGTTATCGCAACAAGCATGCTGTTGAAGTAGTACCTTCCGAAAGGTGCCGCCTGAAAGGCCGCAACGAAGTTCTCCGTGACGAATCTACTCGGGATCCACCTCGGCGGATAGGTGAGGATGTCTGGAAGCTCTTTGAAAGATGTCAGAACCATCCAGAGAAACGGCGCGACGGTGACCAATGCTCCCGCATAGAGCACGAGATGCAGAACGATCACGCCGAGGACTTTACCTGCCTTACGAGCAGACATACGGTTCTTCTAGATCGAGTAATGCACGCTTCCCTTGAGATACTTCGTTTGAAGCAACGTGAGCGTAAACACGATGGCAAACAACAGATAAGCAATCGCTGAAGCATATCCCATGTCGAAAAATTTGAAAGCATTCTCATAGAGGTAGAACACGAGTACCTTTGTCGTCCCGAGCGGGCCACCGGATGTTAGGACGTACACCGTATCAAAGACTTGAAACGATCCGATCACCGACATAACGAGGATGAAAAACGTCGTCGGGCTAAGCAACGGCAACGTGATATCCCAGAACCGCTGCCATCTCCCAGCACCGTCAATCTCTGCAGCCTCATAGTAGTGCTTTGGAATCCCCTGCAGTCCTGCCGAGAACAGGATCATATTGACTCCAAACGTCTTCCAGACACCCATCACGATCAGCGCAAACATTGCAGCAGTCGGATCATTCAGCCAATTGACTGCGGGGATGCCAAACCAGCTCAGGACGTAGTTCAGCAGCCCAAAGTTCGGTTCGTAAACCCACCTCCAGATGACCGCCGCTGCCACCGACGACATCACAACCGGTGCAAAGAAGGCCGTTCGCAAGATTCGCTTTCCTGCAATTTTCTTGTTGAGAAAGTACGCCACGATCAGTGCGAGAAGCATGTTCAGAGGGACCGTGCCCAGCGTATAGATAAGCGTGTTTTTTGTGACCATCCAGAATTCGGGCGATCGAATCGCCGTGAGATAGTTATCAAAGCCAACGAACTCTTTTTGCGCGCTGAACATGTTCCATGTGTGGAAGCTCAAATAGAACGAGAAGAACACCGGGAAAATAACGAACGTCATGAAGACCAGCAGCGTGGGCGAGAGGAACAGCACGGCACTCAGCCCATCCCTTCGGATCGGTAAGTATGTCCGTTTGTTCCGCTTCACCCTTTTCGCATCCTCATCAGATAGTGTCAGTTCTTGGGGGCAGACTCGAGAAGCTTGTTCGATTTTTCAGCGGCCTCATCCAATGCCTTCTTCGGATCCATTTTCCCCAGCGTTGCTCTCTCAAGCGCCTCTGCAATGTTCCGACTGATCTTCAATCCATAATAGTCGACTGGATTGGGAGCCTGTCCAACCTCAAGTTGTTCCACGTACGTCCGCATGCCTGGATTCAACTTTAGGAAGTCCTGATACTCTTCGACGTTCGCCACTCCTCGCCGCACGGGGAGATATCCCGATTTCATCGACCACATGACTTGTACGTCGGGCCGCAAGATCCACTTCACGAAGGTCCATGCCTCTTTCGGATGCTCGCTCTGCTTGAAGATCGCGAGATACTCACCCCCCACGATGGTCGCTCGTTTGGCCGGACCGGCTGGGAGAGGGGCTATGCACCAATCAAGCTGTCTGAGCTGCCTCCACCTCGGTAGGTTCCAGGGTCCATCCAGCGTCATCGCGAGCCGTTTCGAAGCGAATGCGACCTCATAATCAATCGTGAATGAGCTCAGATTCAGATCATTATAGAGATCTCGCCAAAGCCTCAACGCTTTGACGCCAGCCTCGCTGTTGAAGATCACGCGGGTCTGTTGCTCATTGATGACATTGCCGCCGGCTTGAAAGAGGAACGGATACCATTGCCACACCATCCAGTCACTCAAAGGTCCTGAAGCTGGAAACACAGGGACAAAAAAGCCGACGTGATCAAATTTCCCGTCTCCATCCTTATCGACCGTCAGCCTTCTCGCTGCTTGACGCAGCTCCTCCCAGGTCGTGGGCGGACGATCAGGATCGAGCCCCGCGTTGCGAAAGAGCTCTCGATTGCAGAGCAAGCCAAGATTGGTCGCCTCCATCGGCATGCTATAAAGAGTACCTCGCCACTTTGCTTCTTTCAGTAGCGCGGGAAAGATGTCGTTCAGTTCGCTCGCTGGCAGACTGTCGGGCCCAGAGATGAACTCCTCCATTTTGTAGATCGCATCCGCCTGAACGAGGTCCTGAAGGAAGTTGGCGTGGATCCAGGAGATGTCAGGGGCAGTCCTGCTCTGGA
>Ga0315282_10003633_pt1 | contig 27599 bp, 29 predicted proteins | sample YL17G07_20_MG_FD_203693 | JGI IMG/M metagenome (GOLD analysis project Ga0315282, IMG submission 203693) | Sediment microbial communities from Yellowstone Lake, YNP, Wyoming, USA - YL17G07_20 | ecosystem: Environmental > Aquatic > Freshwater > Lake > Sediment | place: USA: Wyoming | collected...
ACTATAAAGGTAAGTTAGAAGTGAATATATCAGGAAAATGGGATACAGGAAAATGGGATACAGGAAAATGGGATACAGGAAAATGGGATACAGGAAAATGGGATAAAGGATTCAGTGAACCGATGTGGGTGATAAGCAACCTTCCTCCAGAAGAAGCCATAGAAATATACAGATAGGATGAAGATAGAAGAGAGCTTTCGTGATATGAAGGACATGCTGAATATAGACAAGATAATGAACCAGAAGCAAGAAAATATGGAAAGATGCTATCAGAAGATGCTATCAATGGTTTTATTATCATATTCCATAGGATTATTGATAGGTGAAACGATACGTGAGAGCGTATATACAGAAAAGAAACGCAAGTTATATAACGCAAGTTATATTCGGGTTTACATATATTGCTTAAGCGAAAAGTCAGCATGTTGGATGATACGCTAAAAGCAGTCATCAACAGTGCGTATTTGCTGTTTAGCGATATTGTTTTGGGAAATGTCCGAACTTATGTCTGAAGCTCAGAATATTAATTATTGCGATTGCTAATAATATGCTGTAAAATGTCTGTTGAGATTTGATTTTTATACTTTTTTCGTCTGGATTAAAACAAAGGAGAATACGGATGTCTAACCACGCTCTTAACTACGAGGAGCAGATTGTCCAAGAGATTCACAAGACACCCAAAGAGTATTTACCAAACCTGCTTCAGCTTATTCGTATATTTCGGGAAAGCGTAACGCTAAAATCTGCTGAAGCCAGTTTTCGTCAGGGTTGGCAGGAGAGTACAACAGAGCAAACTTTACCTACATCAGAGCTATGGGAGGGTATTGATGCCAAATGATCTACCCCATGTAGATATTAGGTTTACACCAGAATTCAAAAGGAATCTGCGTGCTTTGTCAAAGAAATATCATCACATTCGCTCAAATATCCAACCGATAATTGATCAACTTCAAATGGGTGATTTCGTTGGTGATCGCATATCTGGAACAAATTACGTTGTGTTTAAAGTGCGTATAAAAAACAGCGATATTCCAAAAGGAAAGAGTAGCGGATACCGACTTATTTACGAAGTTAAAAAGCCTAACTTGATCATCTTAATAACTATATATTCGAAACTTGACCAGTCAGATATTTCATCAGAACAAATACGACAGATCGTTAAAGAATTCGAATCGTATACTAAAAAGTGAATGATAGTAAAAGCAAAATTAAATATATATTAGCGTTATTCTTTTGTTTCTTCTGAATCTTTCAAAGAATGGTGTTTAACGACTTTTCCTTGCACCATGAATATTATGTCCTCAGATATGTTTGTTGATAGGTCAGATATACGTTCAATGTTGTTGGATATTCTCATCAATTGAAATGCTCTCTCAATAGTTGCCGGTTCGGAACTCATAAATGTGACAAGCTCTCGAATAATCTGATCCCTCAAGGCATCTACGTCATTATCTCTAATAGTAACATCGTAGGCAAGCTCTACATCCTCGTTTATGAAAGCGCTTATACTATCCTTTAGCATCCTCACTGCGATATGTGCCATTCTAGGTATATCCATCAGCGGTTTTACTGATGGCCTTTCAATCAAAAATAGGGCGCTTTCCGCTATGTTTACAGCGTGATCCGCTATCCTTTCAAGGTCATTGTTGATCTTCATTACCATCAGGATTGTTCTCAAGTCTCTTGCTTTAGGTTCATATTGAGCAATACAAGTTATACATAATTCGTCAAGCTCTAACTCAAATTTGTTCGATCTAATCTCGTCTTTCTCTATAACTTCAACGAGCAATTCCTTTTCTCTTTCGAGTAGCCCATCCAGTGACTTATCAATCATGCTTTCAACTAGAGCAGCATATTCAATCAGCTTCTTTTTTATGTTAGTTATTCTTTCTGCCAGCATTTTTTACTCCTAACCGAATTTTCCGGTCAGATATTCTTCCGTCCTTTTATCTTCTGGAACGGTAAACATTTTCTCTGTTGGTCCGTATTCAATCAAATCACCAAGATACATGAAAGCGGTGAAATCAGATATTCTTGCGGCTTGAGCGGTATTGTGAGTAACTATAACAATAGTGACGTCATTCTCAAGTTCTGTGATAAGTTCCTCTATGGATGCTGTGGATTTTGGATCGAGTGCAGATGTTGGTTCATCAAGCAGTATAATCTCTGGTTTCATTGCCAATGCACGAGCAATACAAAGCCTTTGTTGTTGACCACCAGACAAAAAAGTGCCTTTCCTGTGCAACACATCCTTTACTTCGTTCCACAAAGCGGATTTTTTTAAAGATTCTTCGACTATCCCGTCTAACTCACTTTTTGCCATCTTTATCCCATTTAGCTTATATCCAGCGACAACGTTATCGTATATGCTCATTGTAGGGAATGGGTTTGGTCTCTGGAAAACCATACCTACTTGCCTTCTCACAATAATCGGGTTCGTAGCATAAATATCTTCATCAAGCAATAGCATCCTGCCCGATGTTCTGGCGCCGGGAACCAATTCGTGCATCCTGTTGACACATCTGATGAGCGTAGTTTTCCCACACCCCGACGGTCCCATAACTGCTGTAACCTTGTTCCGAAGGATAGACAGGTTGACGTTATTCAAAACACGATGATCGCCAAAATAGGCAGAAAAATCTTCAATTTTTAGAACTGTACTTTCCATTTTCTTGCTACCAGTTTCGCTATAAGGTTCAAACCCAAAACTAACACAGCTAATACGAAAGATGCGCCCCACGCTAGAGATATCCATTCAGTATAAGGACTTGTCGCATAGTTGAATATAACAAGCGGCATAGAAGCGATAGGCTTGAATATGTTAAAATTCATAAAGTTACTGCCAAAAGCAGTGAACAATAATGGCGCAGTCTCTCCTGTTATCCGCGCCACACTCAAGAGGATTCCAGTAATTATGCCACTTAATCCAGCGGGAACTATGACCTTCAAGATAGTCCTTGAATATGGCACACCCAATGCTAAAGACGCCTCTCTCAATGAGGTAGGGATAAGTTTAAGCGTTTCCTCTGTTGATCGTATTATAACAGGCAACATCATTATACCCAATGCAATCCCACCGGATAATGCTGATGGGCTTTTCATTGGAATGACGACCCATGCGTAGGCGATAATACCTATGACTATTGATGGTATCCCCTGAAGCACCTCTACACATAATCTAACTATATAAGGCAGTTTACCTCGCTTATTCTCTGAAAGATATATACCAGCACCGATACCCATAGGAACAGCTAATATTGATGAGATCACTACCAATATAAGGGTTCCTATTATTGCGTTTGCTACTCCACCACCGATTTCACCCACCGGCTTGGGAAGATTGGTAATGAAATCCCAATTAATTGATGATATACCATTCTTGACTATAAAGTAAAGAATAATGATCAAAGGGATACCAGAAAGGACAGAAAAAAGAATTATTAATCCCTTGAAAATCATATCCTTAGCAATTCTAAAGCGAATACCTTTTTCACTCATATCTCAAAGCTCATTTTCTTTATAATATACTTACCGACTATACTTATAACCGTTGTAACAACAAACAACAAAAGACCGATAGTAACAAGGCTTGATAGATGTAAACTTCCGGGAGATGCTTCCATAAATTCATTAGCGATCACACTTGCCATAGTATTTGATGGGCTGAAAATGTCCTTTGGTATAGCGTTTTTGTTTCCGATAACCATTGTGACAGCCATTGTCTCACCCAACGCCCTTCCAAGAGACAAAAGAATACCCGCAAAAATACCAGAGCGTGCATAAGGAAGTATGACCTTTCTTATAACTTCATATCTTGTCGCACCAAGTGAATAAGCCGCTTCTTTTAATTCCGAAGGAACCAATTGAATCACTTCTCTACCAAGCGATGCTGAGTAAGGTATAACCATAACAGAAAGGATAGTTGAAGCGGTTAATATTCCGACTCCTATAGGAGTAATACCCAATTTCATCTCTATTGCCCTTACAATCGGCACAAGAATAAATATCCCACAAAAACCATAAATGACAGAGGGTATTCCAGCAAGAAGTTCAACTGAACTTTTAAGAAGTGACGATGCTAAACCTTCTCTAAAATATTCACCGAGAAAAATTGAAATGGCAAGAGAAAAAGGTATCGAGATGAAGAGTGCAAGGAAGGACGTAACCAAAGTTCCTACTAAAAAAGGCAGCGAACCGAATTCCTTGGCTACTGGATCCCACGTACTACCATAAAGAAATCTGATTCCCGAAGTCTTTAGGGCTGGAAAAGAACTGATTAGTAATGTTAGAAAGATGGCAAAGATCAGTATTATCATGCAGAATCCAGAAATATAAAGGATTTTACGGAAAGCGGATTCTGCTATATTGGACTTTCTTGTTTCTCGTCTTAGATTAGTTTTTAACATATTTGATGATCATATTAAGTTACTGGATTGACTTATGACATTCTTTGAACTATAATCCTGAAAATGATAATATATTCTATATGATTGTCTGAAAAATGGCAAGATTTTTATATTCAGGATCGGGTTGTTTAATCTTCAATGTCACTCCCATTTTCGTGGGAATCCAGTTTTGACATCCTATTTGGTAGTGTTTAAATCCTCAACATGATCAATCAACTGACCTGTATTGCCGTATACATCCAAACCAACACGCTTACCTTCGACGATCAGAACACAGTAGTTATTCGACGGTGAAAACTTTTCGACTTTGTTAACCCAGGGAACTGATTTATCTTGTGCATAAAATGGTGCGCCACAACCTCCGCTAAGTATTTGCCATAGTGGATTTTGACAATAGGGATATAAGTCAGAATCAATCTTCATGCGACTGTAATTATGCTCGTGACCGCATAGAATTGCAGTAACTTTAGAATATTTGGCAACTACACCAAGAAATCGGTTGCGCATGTCAATAACGTCCCCAAGGACCTGGTTATGATCATTAAGTCCACCCTGTTCACCTTTTCCAGCCGTACCCCAAAACATTGAATCTTTTATATGTCCGCCGTTAGGAAACACCGGATCATGAAACATAATGAAAATAACATCAATATTAGTATCACTCTGTGCGGACTGTAAGTCCTTATCTAACCAAACCAATTGATTCTGTCGGATGTAACCTTCTCTATTGCCCCCAAGATACTTATAGGCAATGTTATTTCCTTCTTTATCTCCGGATTTGCGAGAGAATCTCTCAGCATCCTCTAAGCCTGTATACCAGTAATCCACATTGAGCATGATAAAATGAGCATTTCCATAATTGAACGAATAGACATTCCTATCATAAGTAGGTCCTGTCTCAGCGCCACCAATGCCTTCTGCTTTAGATTCAGGAGAAGGCGCATCGAATCCATATACACTGCCTTCAGGATTGACGAAATCTCTGGCGAAGTACGCTTCGGGACTTTTCTCTCCCTGTTTCCCTGTGAATAACAACATAAAAGAACCTTTCTCAGCATTATCAGAAACCTTATAATAATCACCTAACTGCTCATGATTCCCCATTCCTTCATATATAGGAATGCGAGAAGCTACAGGTTGAACCATCCGTTTCCATGTTCCCATTTGTGATTCATAATCTTGCTCATTTGAAGTATACCCAGATATAAGGTCACCCGCAAAACATATAAATTCAGCACCTTTACGATATGATTCCGAAGTGAATTGAGTCAGAATCTTAGTATTTATAGCGTTAGATGAATATTCACCCCCACCTTCGCTGGCACGGCTATCTGCCATGAATCCAAACTTGAATGATCGCTGACTTCCTGGGGCAGGTGCAGTATGGAATGAATACAAAGGGGTTATGCCATCCTTTGCATACATGACACGGTAAGTATACTGTCTGTCTGGTTTGAGTCCTGTGATACGAACTTCATGCCGTGTAGAAACGTTTTTGTCAATAACAGGCATTTCATCAACTAAATAAACTGTCCCACTGCCGGGCTGGTCAGTTTCCCATGAGACAACTGCGGAATCATGAGTAACGCAATCAACAAAAGGACCATTGATCAATGTAGTTATCAAGGTATAAGTTCCGGTATTTGGTTTTCCATCTCGGTAATAACGAAAACAGCTTTCATAAGTGCGAGTCGCATTTATGTAAGGGTCGAATACTCCAACGCGATAGACAATTATCCCGCCTGCATCGCCGATTCCCACATCATATACAGATGACTCAAGTTTTGATATGTCCATTTTTATTTTGTGTGAAGTAACGCTATTGCTTCCTTCAGGTAGTGATTCTAGACTTTCCATACGATAGTGTAGGAACCCCAATTCATCATCAGGAAAAATAACACCATAATAAGCAACTGCACCCGGTGATGGAATTGCTGTCTCAAACTCCACAATTGCATTAGGTCCATCAAATCCAGTTACAACAGGTCCCTTTGTCAAAAACCAGTTAATATTAAAATCAATAGGTTCATACGTTATTTCTTGGGCTGGCAGCATACCTGAATAAAATAAAGTAACAATTATGATCAAATTTAGTAAGTATAGCTTATATAAGCGTTTCATTATTCATACCTCCAATATTTATATGGGCAATTTTCGCTAAAACCATAGTGTAGATTATGTTCTCTAAATGACTTTTTGACCCGATTTCAGCTTTCAGACCCGTTTCAAATATTCCATTGCCTAATTGTTCCAGGAGTTCCCTGGAAGCAAGTAGATTATAACGTCGTATCCGACGTTTTGCCGATACGAGTTTACGAGTACGGCTAATCCTCCTTAATTTTGCTTTGCGGTTCATATATCATTCCTCCTTTAGTTATGTGTTTATAGTTATTTCGGATAAGGGTTGATCGCAGGAACAGGGAGGCTATTTCTATTCCTACGACCAACTCATGGTCAGCTATCGGAGCTATTTCATAATAGGGTGTCATTCTGAGACAAAGCGAAGGGGAATTAAGCGCCGAGAGAGGAGGCTAAGTCATCACTTTGTTCAGAATGACATTATATCTCTAATGTTATCTCATCTGTCTGTCCTATTTCTTGACCAAAAGTATTATCAATCCATTCTTTTATTTCATCTCTTGTGTGCCTAAAAGTTGATAGCATTTCTTCCCTTGTTCCCTTGAATTGAGATGGATCATTGAAACTCTTATGTAAATATTTTACACCATCAGGAAAAAAAGGACATGCTTCTTTTGCGTTATCACATACTGTAATTACGAAATCAAACTTCATCCCTCGAAATTCTTCTATGCTTTTTGAATAATGGTTCGATATATCAATGTCAATCTCTTTCATCACTTTTATGGCATAAGGATTTACACTTGAAGGATGAGTTCCCGCGCTATATGCGTCAAAACGATCTTCATACAAACTTCTAAGCAACCCCTCTGCTATTTGTGAACGTGCGGAATTGTGTGTGCAAATAAAAAGAACCTTTTTCTTATTCATTATTATCTCACCAATCTTTGCATTGAATAATGATACTGGACACTAGCATCAAGTATCCAGTATTTCTTTTCTACTTCAGGATTTTTGTTCCACTATAAACTGCCGATTTAAGTATAACATCAGCCTTAGCGACTGCATCCTTCGGCAATGGGGCATATTGAAGCGGTTCAGCCAATGACTGTCCTTCGTGGGTCATCCACCATACTATTTTCAGAAGGGATTCCGCCTTCTCCTTGGTTCTATTGCCGTATTTCTGTTCTTTGTAAATTAAGATCCATGTGAACCCGCTTATTGGATAGCCATCCTTTGCGGATGTATCAGTGATAGAAGCTCTTGTGTCTGCCGGCAATACAATGTTTGCCGCCGCACTGGTTGACTTTATCGTCGGCTCAACAAAGACGCCTGACTTGTTCTTTACTTGTGCAACAGGCATCTTGTTTTGCAGGGCGTATATAAGTTCTACATAACCGAATGAACCGGGAAGTTGCTTTATTAGTCCTGCGACTCCGGAATTCCCTTTGCCTCCTAGTCCTACGGGCCAATTCAATGACTTGCCTGCGCCGGGGCTCTTTTTCCATTCTTCACTCACTTTGCTTAGATAGTCACTGAATATGTATGTTGTACCACTTCCGTCTGAACGATGGACAACAGCAATACCTATATCAGGTAAAGACACACCTGCGTTATCTGCGGCAATCTTTGGGTCATTCCACTGAGTTATTTTGCCAAGGAATATGTCAGCTATGGTTTCTGGACTGAATTTTAATTCTGGGTTACCGGGTAGGTTGTAGGTAAGCACATCAGAACCAAGAGCTATAGGGATATGCAGGACTTCCGCGCCAGCCTTCTTCATTTCCTCTTCGCTCATGAAAGCATCTGAAGCGCCAAAATCCACAGTTTTATTGGTAAACTGTGTTATACCTGCACCAGAGCCGATGCTCTGATAGTTTACCTTCACGCCAGTATTTTTGTTATAAGTATCAAACATTTTCGAGTAAAGTGGAAACGGGAACGTTGCACCCGCGCCAAGCAATTCCATGTCTCCTGCTAATGTGATAGAACCAAACAAACATATCGTTACTATTGTTATTAGAATCGTACTCAATAACTTTTTCATTTTGTACCTCCATTATATTGAAGTTAGAAAAACCATTTAGAACTTAACCTCAAGCTGACCGAGTACCTGTGAGGTTGAGTCTTTGTCCGTTGCCTGATAGATTGTCTGTTGAAGATCAACGACCAGACGGACGTTCTTTGCCACTGCATAAGTCAGTCCTGCAATAATTACGCTGTGACCATCATTCTCTTTATCTGTGTTGAGGTCCCATGAATCAAAACGAGCTAATACACCCAGGTTGTTCAAAGGAGAAGGAAGAAACTTGGTGAACTTAACATCTCCGAACACGGAGAACCCACTGCCGTTTGTATCTACCGTTGCGTTATTCTTGTCAAGGTTTTGATCCTTTGACATATCGAATTCTCCGCCAACATTGATAAAATCATAGCTGAAGTTCAACATAGCGCCCAGTCTTGTGCGATCTAGTGATATATCACCAGAAGCTGTTTTGCCAAGATAGTAATAACCTGATACTCCAAGACCCTTGAGTATAGCATCCTGCGGAAATGGCGTAAGGGTGATTCTTGGGACAATATCCTTATATTTGTTATCCTCTGGCTTTGAGTATCCCGGACCATTCAACACTGCAAGCATCACTTCACCATATCCCTGCGGGATTTTCACAACCGCTGCTGCGCCCATATCGGCAGATGATAACAGCTTTTCTGCATCAGTGAGAGTTGGCTTCACAAAGCGATACTTCCATGCGCTCTCAACCAACGGAATCCATGGAGTTCCGATCATACCAACTCTGATCGTTGTCATAGGAATAAGGTCAAGATCAACGTAAGCATTCTTGAGTCTTACAGTCCAGCCGGTATAATAAGGAGCCACTGAAATGCTCTTAACGTCAGTATTGTCTGGACTTGAGCCATCCTCCGCCTTGAAGCTAACAGAATTGGCATTCTGGTATATGTCAGTGGTGACTCTCATCTTAGCCACATCTGCAATATTTGACTCAAAAGTAAGGTAGGTTCTCTCGATGTCAAACCTATTGAAATCCTTGCCTTTGCCAAGATCATCAATATCGTATATGTAGTTTATATACATAACACCTGACGTTTTTACTTCACATAACACAGGTTTCTTAGTTTCTGCTGGCTTTGCATCAACCGCAAATGTTGTTGTTGAAAGTATGATAGAAAATGAAATCATACATATAATCGAAATTATTTTATTCATCGCATTCTCCTTTTTACTTAACAGTGAGATTTTTTACACGAATTCCACTAATGGTACAAATTACACTAATTTTTCTAGGATTTATTTCGTGAAATTCGTTTATTTGTGTAATTCGTGATTTAATTTTTTTCTTTTCCAAATTCAAGTCGAAAAAAGCCGGGCTTTTTAGCTTCATTCACGGTTATAAGTTTATACTTTTATTGTTAATACAGTATAAAGGAAATGTTAATTTTTGGTTAAGAATTGAGTTTAGGTGTGATTTATCGGGAGAGTGATGGTAAATTTTGTGCCGGAGCCATAAGTGCTTTCTACATCAATTTTGCCATTATGCAAAAGCACAATATGCTTTACAATGGAAAGTCCAAGACCAGTACCACCTAATTTCTTGGAGCGGGATTTGTCTACAACGTAAAATCTTTCAAAAATGCGAGATAAATGTGTTTCTGGTATACCTATACCTGTATCCTGTATCTCAATAATGACGTTATCATCTTTTTGTTTTAATGATATGCTGACCCATCCTTTTTCTGTATATTTGATGGCATTATCTATAATGTTTATAAACATCTGCTCAAGCTTAAATATGTCTGCTTTTATCAAAGGAAGTCTATCATCTACATCAAATTTTAGATCAAGATTTTTGTCCCTTAGTTTTTGTTCAAATATCCGCATAACGTCTTCTACTATATTTTTTAGATTTACCTCTTCTAATTGTAGGTTCGCTTCCTTTTCTTCGAGTTCCGATAGCAAAAGTAAATCCTGCACGATATTTATAAGTCTTTCTGTATTTCTCTTAATAATATCCAGATAATGTATACGATTGTCCTCAACTGTTTCTTCTTCAAGAGTCTCTATATATCCTTTTATCGCTGTCAGCGGTGTACGTAACTCGTGGGATAGATTTGCTACAAAGTCTTTCTTGATTTTCTCTAGTTTTCTAATATCAGTAATATCATGGAAAGTTATAACAATCTCTTTTTTGGAATTAAGAAAAATTGCGTTACATAAAAATGTTCTATCACGCAGTAGAAGCTCCGAAGAGGCATTTCCTTTATTATCTGTCACTTTATCTATCAATTCTCCCAGATAAGGGCCTCTCACAACTTCCCAATAGAATTTTCCTTCAACATTATAAGCTTGAAAAGAATTCGTGAAGCTTTTATTACTTAACAGAATTTTTCCTTTACTATCGAGTACCAGAAGTCCCTCTTGAATTGATGATATGATGCTATTAAGTTCCTCTTTTTGACGGGAAAGCTCCTCAAACGAAACTTCCATCTGGTCCGTCATATAATTGTAACTATCAGCAAGTTCCTTCAATTCATCTCTATTTCTTAAAAAAACCTTTGATTTAAAGTTCCCAGAAGACAGGTTACGGATGGCAGTATTTAGTTCTTTGATTGGTTTTGTGAATATCCGTGAAAAGATTAATGAGAGTAGCAAAGAAACAGCAGTAATAATCATAGCAGGTATAAAAATACTGCTTCTTAGTTGGCTGGTCAGTATATTAATATCAATGTTATAATTTTCTAGGGATTTAAGTAAAATAACAAATGCCAGACATGAGAATATGAATATTATTATCAAACATAAGGTGAATATTTTGAGGAACATCCTTAATCTTCTTCCAGTTTATATCCTACACCTCTTACACTTTTGATAAATTTTGACGCATCACCAAGCTTCTCTCTAAGGTTCCTAACATGTACGTCTACTGTTCTGTCCAGAACGAATTTCTCGTCGCTCCACAAGTGATCTAAAATCTGATTTCTGGAGAATACCCAGCCTTTTTTGGAACAAAGCAATTGTAGTATCTTAAACTCAGTTGATGTTAAATCAATTTTTTCTCCGTTAACTGTGACTTCGTATTTCTCCGTATCTATTGCTAGAATACCGCCCACGTTAATTCTCTGTTCATCGCCTTTTTGCTCGATTCTTCTTAAAACTGCCTTTATTCTGGCAATAAGCTCTCTTGGTGAGAAAGGTTTTGTGACGTAATCATCAGCGCCTAATTCCAATCCCAAAACCTTATCAGTTTCTTCATCCTTTGCAGTAAGCATTATAATAGGTATTGATGAGTATTTATCTTGCTTTTTCAAATATTTGCATATTTCAAATCCATCTATACCGGGCAACATTAAATCAAGGATAATCAGGTCTGGAATTTGTGATTCAATAAAATTATAGAAGCTGTCCACGTCCAAAAAACCCTCGACAGAGAATCCCGCCTTTTTAAGATGCAAGGATACAAGCTGAACTATATCCTCTTCATCATCCAATATGGTTATCAGATTACTCATTTTAGATTAGCCACATAAGCAACTTTGAGAAATCTTTTGGTTCTTCCATGTAAAGTGTGGGAATGATTCTTGCATAGCAAAAATATTCGGAGTAGCATGGCTTTAGCCTGCGTTAAATATAGTATTTCGCAATAAAAACACAAGCTAAAGCTGTGCTATTCCGCATTTCCACACTTTACACCAAAGAACCAATCTTTTTAAGCTTTATCCTAATATCCGTGAATATCCGTGTTAATCAGTGGCTAAACTCCTATTAAAGTGTAAAAGTTATCAAGATTTTTTTAGATTTGCAAGGCGCTGGCGTGCTGTATCGGTATAGCTATCTTTTGGTGCAACCTGAACAGCCTGATCATAAGCATCAATAGCTTTCTGATTATCGCCTGTCGCTTCGTAGGCTAATCCAAGAGTAGTAAATGCCCTTGGGTGTTTAGGATTTAATGAAGTAGCCATATCAAGTGCTTTGATTGCGTCAGGATACTGCTTCTGATAATAAAAAACCTCCCCAAGATTTGCCCATGCGTCGTCGTAATTTTCATATGTGGATACAGCTTTCTTAAAAGCAGATTCGGCGTCGTTATACTGGTTCTGCTTCATATATGCTAATCCCAGATCGTTGAAAGGAGGAATATATCCTGAATCAATTCTTATCGCTGTTTTATATTCATTGATTGCCTGTACATAATTCCCCTGTGCGTAATAGACAAGACCAATTCCATGATGAGGTTTTGGTATGTTTTTGATCTTCAATGCCTGATTATACTCGGATAATGCTTGACTATATTGACCTTTCTGGCGTAGCTCCTCTCCTTTGTCGTAATGCTCGTAGGCTTTTTGAACAGTTACAAGATCGCCAATTCTGGATTTATATTCAGATTCATTGAATACACCTTTTGGTTGCTGAAGTGGTAGTTTTGCTATATCTGTGTTGACTTCTTTAATGCGGACCGAGGTACGGGGGTGCGACATGAAGAATTCCTCGACAGATGATGGTTCACGTTCGCTAAGGCTTTTCAATATTTCAAGGAGTTGAACCATGCCTTGTGTGTCATATCCAGCTTTATCAGCATATTCCGTTCCTAAAGCATCTGCTTGAAGTTCATTATCTCGACCGTATCCAAGCGAAACTGCGGAGAATGCAACAGTACTACCCGTCTTTATGAGTCCGCGCCATTCCTGATATTTTTCGCTTCCGCCTGCCGCTTGATCTAAAGTTGCCATTATTATACTAAATCCAAGCTTTTGCTGCATACTTTTCATGCTGTGTCTGGCATTAACGTGTCCGATCTCGTGCCCGAGAACCGCCGCTAATTGAGCCTCATTTTCCAGCCGAACTAATAACCCTCTTGTGATATATACATAACCTCCGGGCAAAGCAAAAGCATTTACATCGGAACTATCCACGATTGCAAAATGGTAAGGGATATTTGTTCTGTCGGATGATGCGGCGACCTTCTGTCCGACACTATTTACGTAAGTGGTCAACTGAGCATCATTGTAAGTACCTCCGAATTGCCATCTGATATCAGGGTCAGCTTCACTCCCAAAACTTATCTCTTGCTGATCTGAAAAGATCATAAGCTCTTTTTTTCCTGTTACCGGATTAATAGCGCAGCCTGCAACAATAAACATCAATAAAATCGGTATAACAATAAATCGCCAAAGTTTCATTTTTTCAATTCCTCTCAAGATTAATTGCTTTTCAGTATACTCCATGCAGTAGCAAGCTTATCCAAAGATGAAACAGCCGCATAGAATATTAACCCATTATCCATAAGGTTTTTTATATCTTCTTCTGTTAAAGCCACATTGAGAATGGCAAAATCATCAATAGTGCCATCAAAGTAAGTGTCTGCGTTTCCATCTGACCTTCTACCAATGTTGAGTGTCTTCTTGTCACCGGGAGATGCAGGAGTAGTGCCAACACCAGCTTGCTGAACTCCATCTAAGTATAGCTTTATAGATTTTTTGCTTGCATCCCAAACTCCAGCTACATGATACCATTTATCAGCGACTATTATGGGAGAAACAATTACTGTGCTTTCAGCACTGTCAGACATGATATTTATGCCCAACTCACCATTATTTATCTGTATAACAAACTGAAGATAGTTTGTGCTATCGTATCTTGCCTCAACAATTCTCGTCCATATTGTTCCGCTTCCTGATATATCGTGAACGTTGATCCAGTATGCAATGGTAAAGTTATTTTTTGGTATATTATTAAAAATCTCTGGCAGGCTAATCTCAACGTAACCCTCTTTACCATCAAAATAAATAGCTTTACCCGATTTGCCATCTACCCACTTGGTGCCATTCATCAGAGTTCCATTACCGCTCTTTCCTGTTGTATCCTTAGCTATTTGACCATTTCCCTCATCAAAAAGCCATGCCCCGACTAATGCTGTCTGTGGAATATCAGCAAAACTAATTCCTGTCAATATAAGAGTAATAAGCATTAAAATAATAAACACTTTTATAGACATAATTTTCATATTTTGTTCTCCTCTCCTTTTCCTTATCACGAATTTCACAAATAGAAGACAAGTCTATGGGTTTGAAACTTATAGGCCCATAGGCTCATTAACCTATGAACTTTTCTTCACATTTTTAACTTTCCTTTTTAACTTTATTATTGTCTCAATTCCTATGAAAAATGAACCATCCCCTGTTTATTAGCGTAAATTAGCAGATAAGATATTTCACAGTTTATATGCAGACAGAAAAGACCTTCTTTCCATTTACAATTGTTGTGTGAATCTCAAGATCATCATCGGCAATAACGATATTGGCATCTTTCTCTTTTTCAAGGCTTCCCATCCTGTCTTCAACACCAACAATCTTTGCGGGTACAATGCTTGCCATATTCACAGCGTCAATCAGATTTAACCCCACTGACTTAACCAATGTTTTGACGAGATCCTTTGTCCTTACGACACTGCTTGCGTAACCTGTTCTATCGGGCATTATTGCCATATTATCCTGAACGAGTGCTTCTTGTCCGCCTTTAGGTCCGAAAGTATAGACCCCTGACGGCATACCTGCGCCACGCATCGCATCTGTAACGACACAGACCTTATCAACACCCTTAGCTTTTATTACTAACTTTAATAATTCTGGTGGAAGATGCTTACCATCGGCTATAACTTCAGTAGTTAATTCATCCAGCAAGAGTGTTGACTCTACTATTCCGCATATTCTAGCCGGTCCATTCTTCACGATAGTAGACATGGCGCAATACATGTGTGTAACATGAGTCGCACCCCATTCGATAGCATTAAGCACCTGATTGTATGTAGCATCAGAGTGGCCTATTGAAGCGACAATGCCATTTTTTACAAGGGTTTTTATCAATTCTTTTGAGCCATCTAATTCAGGAGCGAGTGTCATAGAAGCAATATCGTCTGAGTATTCTAATATCCTGTCATATTCTTCAGGTCTTGGATTTCTGACAAATTTCGGCAGGTGACATCCCCTTTTTGGATAACAGAAATAGGGTCCTTCAATGTGTGCGCCTATAACTTTTGCACCATCTATTTTACTGGTTCTAGCTTGATGTACCGCATCAAGGGCTTGCAGTATGGATTCAATCGTGCTTGACGCTGTGGTTGGAAGGAATACAGTTGTTCCCCCGCTGGCATGGTATCTCGCTATGGTCTCAATGTCTGACAGCGTTCCATCCATGACGTCGCATCCCATACCACCGTGACAGTGAATATCAATAAAACCCGGCAGCACCCATTTACCATTGGCATCAATGACTTTACCTGTGAAAGACGAGATTATTTCATCTGTTTTTCCAACAGCATTTATTTTTGCACCTTCAATCAGTATCGCTCCTTTTTCTATGATGCCATGTGGAGTTACAATTTTACCGTTTATAATTGCTACAATAGCTTCCAATAAATATTCTCCTTGTATTGAAATTTAATCTTGATCTTCGATATAAAATGTGTTATTGTTTATTATGAAAATTCTTGTGTGCCTGTAGCTCAGTAGGATAGAGCGTTAGACTCCGGATCTGAAGGCCGGCGGTTCGAATCCGCCCAGGCATACCATCTATAATCCCTGTGGAGACACTACTTCACAGGGATTTTTATTTTTCGGAGTGCCAACATAATTGCCATCTGCGTGCCGTATACATGCCATAACATTTCCATGCCCTGTAGCAAACGGCAGTTTTAAAACCTCTCGCTTGGAATGGTCCTCAGATAAATGTGCATATTGTAGCGTCGTCTCATAGGACTGATGCCCCATCAGTTCCTGCACCTGTCGCCTTTGAATGTGTTTGGGCCTTTATTAGCTTTGGAATATTCAAGATATTTCTCTGCTAGGAAGAGGAATGTAATATCCTCAATTTCCTGAATATCCTCAGTTCCCCGGGTATCCCATTTCCCCTGAATAATCTCTGCCTCTATCTGCCTGTGAACATGGTCTGCTTCTTTTTTAGTGCCGACGATTTTCCTAAATCGCTTTCCGTTAGGATACATAATGTCAACAAACCATCTAGTTTTTTCCTTAAATTCACGTTTCCTTACCGACATTGCGAACCTCCTGAGTTCGTAACCATTCATCTATATCTGACTGCCTGGACCTCAGGCGTCCCTGCATCTTTATATGCGGGATCTTCCGTTGGTGAGTGAGTCAGTAGATATACGTCTTTGGAACTTTGAGAAGCTCGCATATCTCCCGGACTGTAAGCAGTTTTTGCACTGCTCTTTCGCCCTTCAATCCAGTAAGATCATAACCATTTACATCTAAATTGTCAATAGCAGCTTTCATTATATACCTCCCAAGAAACAGTGTTTCAAAAGCGTGGAATTTAGTTATAGCATTAGTTTTAGTTATAATAACTAAATTTTCCCTAAGAAAATTAGCAAATCTATATCCCTTATCTTAGAATCCGAGGCTTGACCCTCTGCTCATATAGCCTGATCATCTCGTCTCTGAAACCAGCATCATTAAACAGACGGTCAGTTATATCTTCAGGTATCAGAGGGATAACAGTTACGCCCCGGTTCATCGCTGAGTATACTCGTGGATTACTGCGCGCCAGAACTTATCTTACTGCTGGCAATAACCTGCGAGGCTAAAATCTTGGCTACTATACTTTTCCCGGTTCCTGTATCCCCAATAATTATTCTATGACGATTGAGGTGCTGTCTGGAAATGCCGAAATCGATATCCGTATGAGCTATTCCTGTGGTAATGTGTGTTGTCCTTTAGGAGCACCGGTAGACTTTATCTCAAGCATAGCACTGATTCCACCATGTTGATAACTGGATAACCAACGTCCTATTGCGTTTCTATGAAAACTGAAGTGTTTGGCAACAGCGATTCGTGTTCTGAGTAGCTGTTTTTTCAGAAGTGTCAGCATATTTATTCGAGTTTTCATTTCTACATTTTTAGTTTTGTGCAGCATATCCTCAAGTTCGTCTATGTTTTCTTTAATGTCTGGTATTCTTTTATTCATAGTGAATAAGTATAGCACATAATGCACTATTATTTTTGGAAATTGGTATTAGTTATCTTTTATGGCTCCTTGGTAATTAATGGGGAAACTCATGTTTACAATGGATTCCCGTTTTCACGGGAATGACGAAATATAAGCATGTCATTCCCGTCCCCATGAAAATGGGGAAAGTGGGAATCCATTCTATGCAAGAATCATTCCCCCATTAAATACCAAAGGACCTCTTTTATTCAAGTATATCTTTAATAAACTCCTTACCTTTTGAGAAGAAATAAAAAAGGGTCTGCTCTTGCAAACCCTTGTATTGCATACATACCTCCATTAAAACACACTGTAAAGCCTTTAATATCGGGCTTTGACAGCACCCCAGGTAATGGATGATTTACCTGCCGGGGAAACAGCAAGTATATTGCTACCCCCCTTCATGATACCCTTAATATCATCCTCTGTCAGGACTACATTGAAAAATACGACTTCGTCTATTGTGCCGTTGAACCATTCATTCCATTCGTTGTTTCCTATTAGCAACGGATTTGCTGTAACCCGAATAGCATCAGTCTGGGGAATTGAAAAAATAAATATGCCGTTCTTATAATATTTGACATTCTTTTTGTCATAAGTAATAGCAATGTGACTCCAGCTTCCACTCGTTAACACTGCTCCTGAAGTGTCGGCATCCCAAAGAGCAGGAAGAGTAAACCGAATTTCACTGTCTCTGATGTTAAATGCATATGCTCCTTGCTTTCCTATAATGGTTTTTAAGCCTGATACATTTGGTATATTAACCCAAGCCCCAACAGTAATTGCATCAGTAATATCCAAAGTCGGTGAACCAGGTACGCTGACATAATTATCAACGCCATTAAACTCCAGAGCTGTGCCAAATTCGCCATCCATCCATTTGGGACCATTCATGAGCTTCCCGTCATTTTTGTTTGCAGAGGAATCCTTTATTATGTCGCCTTTACCCTCATCGAACAACCACATACCAACAATGGTCTTAGGGTCTAACTTAGCATAACTTGAGGCAGTTAATATACCAGCAACAAACAGAACAACAACGCCAATCAACAAACATTTTGCTTTCATCTTGTTACTCCCTTCTTGAGAAACAGGTTAGAAAACTTCCGACTCATTGACCGATAATTTCATTGGTCGGGAAAGGGTGGATTGATGATAGTTGTGAAACAAAGAACACATAACCTGAATCCATAATTTCACCCCGCAATAACAGCTGTTGTCATCTCTAAAATGGGCGATATTACTTATCTCCTTTATCTTAGCATAATGGTTTATGGCTGTCTATTACAATATTTTTGATTCTGATGACTGGATAGAAAGATACCTCGATGACTTCTGGAACGCATTCATAAAGAGGATGGGTGATACCATGGTCATCCTTAGAGTATTTTATATATAGGCTGATATGCTTGAACTCACCTAATCCTTAAGGTTCAGATGTGTATCTACTGACCCGAAGCTCAAGTTATATCGAACCTACGTTAAGCAAATTCTCGACAAAGACGAAGCCGTTGACATGAAAATGGAAGCGATGTTCTGAGGTTAACATGGCAGTATCTCCTTGGCACGTTGGTGTGCCAGATGCCGGATTTCTGGGTTTGGGTCACGATAGGCCAGTTCGAAGATGCCTTGGTATTGCAGTGGATCAAGATGCAAGAGGAGGGCTGCGACCCCAAGACGCACACAAGTCTCGGGATCGTTAAGTCCTATTTCAAACCAGTGGCACATTTCATCCCCAGTATGTTTTGCAAGAGCTGCAATGGCAGCGGCTCGAATCTGCTTGTCTGAAGAGGTGGCATAGGGCACCATGACTTCAGGATCGCCATTTCGGCACAGAAGCATAGTCTGGAGCGCTGCAAGAATCACATTTCGTGACGCATCTGCCAGGTAGAGCGCACACCAATCGAAAAGGTCATCTACCTTGGATTCCGCCAGAAGCTTCAGCCCCCGAATGCGCTCCAGTGGGTCATCGGACGTCAGACACACAAACGCTTCCTCTTCCACTACAAAATGCTGTAGGGGAACTGACCTTCCATCTGTTTCAGGGGGTTGGCGGAACTTCTCTATCCCAACGTATCCGCTCCACACAAGCACGCCAGTCCTGCCACCAGAGCGTATTACGGGAAGTATCTCAAATCGTGGGTCGAGGTTAACGAGTTGGAACACCCCAGGTAACCACTGATTTCCTTTGCGCATGAATTCTTCAGCCTGAATGGTACGGTGTTCTCCAATCAGAGATTTCCGTATCCAACGACTCAGTTTCAGCATTCCGGGTTGGAGATCGCCCGACGTCCTGGGGGAGTAATCAAAATGCTTCACCCACGTTGCTACCGCATCATAGGAATCGAGTAGATGAATCGTAGCGTAGGACCGCACTACGGATGGATGCACGAACCCTCCAACGGTGAGCACATGGCCTTTAGCAGTGACACGGTGTTTACCAAGTTGGACACGTAGTTTCTCCACATTAAGGTCACAGGCAAGGACAATGGCTTGCTCATGCCCTCCATATCCTCCCCAGGCATGACTTTGGGCATACCAGTTCCACTTGGTGAACCACACCAACCGGCTTTTCGGCAGAAAGCCTCTCCGGACGATCTTTTCTGCTTTTTCCAATGTTGTGCCATGATAATAGATCATGAGAATCATTCGACCTTATCGTTTTCCGGACTATGAGTTATTCTCTAGCAGTTTGTCGGAGGGCGACCCAGATTTCGCCCAAATATATTGAATTTGATCACTAATGGCAAAAATTAGAAGTTAACATCCTTCGCGTCCATTACATAAATTCTTAACATCAGTATTTTATAAAAATTCATCTTTGAAATCAACAGAAAAGAGCACAGGCATTCTGGCTTCAGGCATGTAAGCATTATTGAGGAAGCTCATAACGTTCTGAAAAGGGAGTCTGACAGTGTGGAAGCAAAGTCTGTGATGGATAGGATTTTCAGGGAGATACGTGAGTATGGCGAAAGCATTGTGATCATTGACCAGATGCCGTCTACGCTGATGGATTCAGCCATAGCAAACACTGCAACACAGATAACACTATGCCTGAAACACAGCGATGATGTGAGGGCAGCGGGAAATGCAATGCTTTTGGATCATGACGAAAAGCTGTTCCTTGGCAAGCTGCCTGTTGGGACTGCCATTGTAAAGCTACAGAACAGGTGGCACGCACCTTTTATATTGAGACTGCCTTATGTGGCAATCAAGGCTGGAAAAAATCCCTGATGAATCAATTAAGGCAAGGATGCATGGTTATTTACTGCAAAGCGGGGTTATTTCCAGAAAATAACTCAGCATGTGGTTATTTTGGTTCTTTCTGATGAGGATAAAGAGAGTAAAAAACTATTGTTGAGCATAGCAGAAGAGCCATTGTTGGGAATATCTGAACGCTATAAAAAAATGTGTATTAATCCAAAGACAGGGAACCAATGTAAGCTAAGATTAATCAGTGAAGGAATGATAAGCGAGGTAAACATCAAGACATCAAAAGCGAGGCTTAAGCTACTGGAACTGACAGACATGGGAAAGGAGAAGCTGAAAGAGTCTGGGTTTGATGTGGTGAGTTTGGCGGTGAATGAGAAGGTTTTGGAGAGTATTAAGACGGGATTGGGATATTTTAATGAGGGTGAAGAAGATTAGGTTGAGCAGTCTATACAGACCATAGGTAGGATGAACCATTCTGTCAGGTACAGGAATTCATTATTAGTTTGTATGAAAGTGGATTGGGTCGCTTAGAACTATCCGAAGATTAGGTTTAATCTGAAAAATAGCCACTAGGCTATCTTGCAATAAAGTGAACAGTGATCAGAAATGGTTTCAATGAAATTTTTTCTTTCATTCCCCTGTAACTGCTGCCAGCCGGTTACTTTGACAAAAAAAGGATTACCATTGGCATCTTTTAATTGTTCGAAAGCAATATTGTCTGTTGCAAGTATATGATCCAGATCGCCGGTTAGTTTGCTATTATTGTATGTTACATCAAATTCCTTTTTGGGCAGAGTCATTTTCTCTTTGGCTGCAATTTTCGTTAGGGCTTCAACCTCATCTGATTCAAGCACACGCGTATCGCTTTTTCTGTTTGACGGGTATTTAAGTCCCATTGTATTTAAGTCACCCAATGCTATAAGCTTAACGCCTGCACCATCCGTTACCATCTTATCAAGAGTTTTTTTAAGGTTCCAGATTTTGTCAAACATTTCGTTTCTGTTGCCAAAGCTTTTTGCTTCTGTCCCGCTGTCAGTATGTAGAAACAGAATATTATAGAACTCGTCATTAAGTGACAAGCTTAGAAAAGCACCGGGACGGAGAGTAGGATTATACGCTTTGAATTCTCTCTTCTGAGTAAAGATGGAGTGCTGAAATTTTCCCTTGCGAACCGCTACTAGAATCTCTTTATTTTGCGGCCCATCAGTCAGGTTATAATCATATCCGGGAAGATGGTTAGTGATTAGCGATATGATATTGACATTTTCAACCTCAAAAAGGCCAAACACATCAGGATCCAGCTTAGTAATATGATCAGCAACACTTTTGAGTTGAGTTTCTTGCCCTTCGAAGGCTTCCACGTTCCATGATAATAAAGAGAATTTCATTGTTGGAGTCTCCTTTTTTATTTGATAGTTACTTGCGACCCAAAGAACATATGTCTGGTTAGTTATGAGAGACAATCACCCCCATTAAAGCAAGAAGAGCTAGGTAAAGAGTATGATAATCAAGTCTTTATTGCATTGGATCACTATTCCATGTAATAAATTCGTTATTGTGTGCAATGTGTCCACTTTAAAAAACTGTCCAGTTTTTAGGGTACATTATAGTTGTAGACATCAATAGAAAAAACCATACTAAATTCTCCCTAGTTGATTGATACACTGAATTCTGCTTTGAAATCTCTCCATATTTCCTTTGGAATGTCGGTTGTTGCTGATTGATAAACTTCTTCGACGTGCTTTTTTGTACCGGGTCCGGGCATGACAATGCCATCTATTGGTAACCCAAGGCAGAATTGTATCGCAAGGTCTCTGATGCTTATACCTCTTTTATTGCACCATTCCCACATAGCATGAGCTTTGGGATCATTATTTGGTTCTTGTCCCGTTAGCTTGCTCATTGATAGAACACTCGCCAAAATAATTCCAACGTCGTGCTTTTTCGCCAATGGGATCGTTGTTGTGCTAACGGATTGATCCAGCAATGTATAATCGAGGTAGGTTAGAATGATGTCTATATTGCCTGTCTCGATTGCTCGTTTGTGGAATGCGTGACTTCTGACACCAAGCCCAACGAAGCCGATGATACCCTCGTCTTTCATTTTCAGCAGTTCATCTAGCGCATTACCTGGCGCAAGAGGGACTTCAATGTCGCCCGGGTCGTGGATCAGTACCGCATCCAGATAATCAGTTTTCAGCATTTTCAGGCTGTTGTTTACACTCCAGCGAATATCTTGGGCTGTATAGCCTTTCCTTTGAGGGTGGCTTCCTGCTTTCGTCTCCAAGTAGATTTTATCCCGCCATCCACCTTCAAGAGCCAAACCAAGTTTCCGCTCACTATCACCATAGGCGGGAGAAGTATCAATATAGTTGATCCCCAATTCTATTGCGCGCCTTACAGCTTCGATTGATTCTTGATCTGTGTGCCTGCTTAGGCTTGCGCAGCCCATTCCAAGAGCCTTTGGGCGCATCTCAGTACGACCTAATCTTCTGGTTTCTAGTTCTGCCATATTACCTCCCAAAAAAGATAGTTTACCCCCTATAATCCCCCTTGAAAAGGGGATAAGCTATTCCTTCCCATTTCAAGGGGAAGGTTAGGATGGGGTAAATATTTCTATTCCTATATTATATAAATCTTCAACACCTGATTGACTGACAAAAGTAGAAAAACACTTTTGATAAATGAGAAATTATGATATAACCTCCATAGAATTTAAAATGAGAAAAACAGGAGGTTATATCTATGGAAAATTCTTATCGTCTATATAATACTGTCGTCAAAATCCTTTGTCAACATGAAAATTGGTTAGATATGAGGCATTTATATACCCTTGCATGGATGATGGTTGGTCTCATACTATCTGAAAGCATAAGTATAACTGCCTGGGTGCCTTATGTTCTAAGTCGTGCTAAATACGCACAAAGCATAGTGCGTCGTTTCCAAAGATGGTTAAATAACTCACGTATTCAGGTTCATCGTCTGTATACACCTTTGATAAAAAAAGCATTAGCTAGTTGGGGTGAATATAAGCTATATCTAGCATTGGATACGTCTACACTTTGGGATAAATATTGCATCATTCGTATCACTGTAATCTATCGTGGGCGTGCTATCCCTATAGTATGGAAGGTTCTTGAGCATAAGAGTAGCAATGTCTCTTACGAAACCTACAAGTCTTTATTGGATGCTGTACCTGCTGTGTTACCCACTAATGTTATAGTAGTATTTCTGGCTGATAGAGGATTCGCAGACATAAGTTTGATGTCCCATGTAAAGAAACTAGGTTGGCATTTTCGTATACGTATCAAGAAAAACTTCTGGATATATCAAGATAGCTGTAATCCGTATCAGGTTGGTAATTTATCATTAAGACCCGGAGAATGTATATTCTTACAGAATGTTTATATCACTGCTGACAAATATGGACCAGTTTGTCTGTCATTGGCACACCATTTAGATAATGGAGAGCTTTGGTATGTAGCTAGTGATGAACATACCGATACGAATACTTTCTTGGAGTATGGGATGCGTTTTGACATAGAAGAAAACTTTTTGGATGACAAATCCAATGGATTTCAGTTAGAAAACTCACTTATTCGCTCATCAGATGCTTTATCGCGTCTTTGTTTTGTCTTATCAATGGCAACACTTTATCTTGTGTCACAAGGCACACAAGTAGTGTCAGATAAGAAAAGACGTTGGGTAGACCCACACTGGTTCAGAGGAAATAGCTATCTTCGAATCGGTTGGCAATGGATTAAGTCTGCATTAGTTCATGGATGGGCGTTATGTACTGTGCTTCGTTTAAGTGGTCAGCCTGATCCAGAACCAGTGATAGCATCTTTGCGACAAGCCAATAAAAAGACTGCAATGGGTTTCAAAATGTTGTATTACAATAATTCAGCTTAGTTTTGTCAGTCAATCAGCTTCAACACTTCATCTCCATAATGGTTTATAACCTTAATGGCTATCTTGCCTGTATCAGGTGATGAGAATGGATAACTCACAGTAGAGTATAAATTCGTCCATGCAGATTCGTTGATCTCTGCTCTTAATGCACGCTGAAGGCTTTCATAAGGCTTATCTGCACTACAAAAGTAGGCATGACGGACAAAAAAGCTCTCATCATTGTAATTTGTATCTATGAACCAACATGCTATATCATCAGTAGAACTTGATCTGATCTGTCCTGTCGTCGGGTCGTAGATGTCAACACCTTTGATGGTGACTACGATTTTACCATCAGGTTGCTTATCAACGTCAATGTCTGGCTCACCGAAGACCATAAATAGATTGCCTGAACCAGTCTTCTTCAGCAGTTCATCACCTATCAGTAGATCGGGATTCATCCTTGTCTGCAAAACAGGTAGTTTGCCATATTGCTTTACCTCTTCGGAAACGTGAGGGTCAAATGCAAAGCCACAGACTATCAGCAGATCAAACCCTAATCCCTTAACTGCTTCTTTTGCAGATTCCTTGACTAGATCAGTATCAACTGTCCCATGTTCGGGACCTATGCACACAGCGACACGTTTGGTCTGCTCGTTCTCCATATATTCACCTTCTGCGTGGATATATGCACCGGCATAAGTATCCAGACGTTCAAACTTCAATCGCTCATTCTTCCTTGTGTTCTGGACTCCTGACTTCCTGAGATTGTCAATCACCATCATCTCAAACTGACCGATTGTCCTTTGCTCCTGTGCTTCGGATTCTGATGCTGGACGTTCTTCATCAGTGGAAATAACTCTATGTGGTGATAAACTCTCTACTGTGAACGGTCCCGTAACACGTATCCGCTTATTATCCTCATAAGGCTGGTCGTATAGCGTCTCCATATCTGCATTACGTGAAATGGAGTCGTCAATCTCTTTCTGCCTTCCCCTTCGCAGTTCCCACCATTGCTTATGGAGTTCCTTCGCTTGTGCTGACCATTTGCTATCAGCATCTCTTGGCATCTGCCATTCTTCATAGGACTGATTAAGCATCTGGTTGAGTTTGGTTTTTATTGGTTCAAGCTTCTCCTGCCATTTATTATAGATAACGTCAATCTCTGGATTGTTGGCAATGGCTTTGAGGGTGATGTGTGGGACACGCTTATAGACGAAGCCTTTCTTTATATCATTGTTAGTCTTTGGCATGTTAGCTGGTGGGCTCATGCCTGCGACTTCCGCTTCTTTCCTGATGCCTTCTGGTGAATCTGCTAATAGGTAGTATGGATATTTGGCAGACATAAGGCGTGTTCTAGCAAGGGCAATGGCGATACGGCTGGTGTCTATGGTTATCCAGCGTCTACCCCATTGCTCTGCGACGTAGGCTGTTGTACCACTACCACAGTTATGAACTGCGCATACGTTGGTTAAAAATGAATGCGAGTTTTCAATTTCAAGATCATAGACTTCCTCATCTGTGTGGACTACCTCAATGGATTCTATTGTGACTGCTTTCTTTTCTAATCCGTAAAATATCAGATCACCTTTTTCCAAAGAACCTGCCTGAACCCATTGTGCGCCTTCAACGCTTTGCATACGAATATTGCATTGATTTTGTATGGCAAGATATACGCCTTCAATATTATACATTACCTCTGTTGTGGTAAATCTTAATACATCCAGCCCTAATGAGCGCATGTAAGCATCTCGTTCCTTATCGTAGGCAATGGATTCTTCTGTAAAATGTGTTGACCCATCTACTTCGACTACAAGATGAGCGTCTCTGGAATAAAAGTCGGCAATATATGGTCCGATGGGATGTTGTCTGCGGAATTTTATTTGCCCCTCTTTGTCCCTCCGTGAACGTGGGGAATTGGATTCTTCTTTGTAAACGGTGGGAGATTTTTGGTTCTCTCTCCGTTCATGGAGAGAGTTAGAGAAAGGTATATTTTCTCCCCGTGAACGTGAGGAAATGTTCCCTTGTATCTCTCCATAGACAGAGGATTTAACTCCCTCTCCGTAAACGGAGAGGGCTGGGGTGAGGTTAGACATCTGTCTCCCACGCAACACCGACCAAAGTTTTTGTTCTGGAGGACTAGATTCTTTGCGTAGTTCCCTCGCTCTTTCAAAGTGTTTTCCCGGAATAGCGCTCCAATCTCTTTTACCGCCAAGTGTTCGAGGTCTGAGTTTTGCTAAAACTCGATGATCGGCTGTCAACCATAGTGTATCTTTGCTTTGGGCATGACCAATGCCTATCATAAGACCTTTATATTTTTTCTGGATTACTCTTAATACTTTGTGGGGGATGCAATCATGTCCGTATATCATGTCATTGGGTTTGATAGATTCGATAGGAATTTTTCCTCCCTTAATCCCTCCGTAAACGGAGGGAAATATTCCCTCTCCGTCCACGGAGAGGGCTAGGGAGAGGCTATTCCCATCTCTATCCATCAAGTCAGAACGATCATCAATATCCCCATCAAAATGCACAACATCCCCACGTTCAATATCCCCACGTTCACGGGGGGACAAAGGGGGGCATAATACCAGCGTTCCCTTGCGAACACATGTCGGATCAAGAACCAGATCGCCGGGATCGGTAGTCATCAAAAGGCAACGTTGAATTACTTTAGTTGATGTTTGAACAACATACATTAAATCTGCTGCACCATGGGTATCATCCCATAAATTATGTAGTGCCTGAACTGGGAAATCAGCATAAAAAGTAATATAACAAGGTAGTTGACCAGGGGCTATTATTCTATTAGTATTAATTAGTCTGTTCATTCCATTTTGATTAGTTCTCCAACTCTTTAATCCTATACTTTCGCAGAAATGATTAGTGAATATATGGATTGTCAAAATCATCATTCCGCAATCATGCTGCGATCCTGAATACTGGTTCATATTCCTGTTCCATTTTCTCTAACTCCGCACTATCTGCGG
>Ga0315282_10003634_pt1 | contig 27596 bp, 28 predicted proteins | sample YL17G07_20_MG_FD_203693 | JGI IMG/M metagenome (GOLD analysis project Ga0315282, IMG submission 203693) | Sediment microbial communities from Yellowstone Lake, YNP, Wyoming, USA - YL17G07_20 | ecosystem: Environmental > Aquatic > Freshwater > Lake > Sediment | place: USA: Wyoming | collected...
TTTGTATAGCCGCTTTCGATATATCCCCATTTGTTTTTGCTAGCTTAATAGTTCCCGGTGCTAATCCACTTACTATCCTCATAATGACACTATTATAGTGTCACTCATCTATCTGAACGAGCTCATATGCCAAGGCGCCAGCCCACAAATCTTGACAGCTAGCCTTTGTAGCCGTATTATAGGTCACCAGAACAAAAGGAGATGCCATGCCATATAAAGCCAAGGCTATAGCGAAAAGAGACGGGTTATCCTTATTTACTGAATGGCTGGCAGCTCGACCTCTATTGACCGAGCTAACATTAACCGCAATTACAGTCTTATTCGGCATGCAGGTGCTCAGAGTATTGATACCGGGCATGTTCTGGACGCTCGGCAGCCGGATGAGCTTGGGTGCAATTCAACTTGGGCTGATTGGACTCGCCATCTTTCTCATCGGTGGCTTCCTTGCCGGTCCGTTAGGTCGGCTTGCAGGTAACCGCCGACTGATAGTAATCACCGCAGTCGGACTGGGCGTAATGAGATTATTTATGCAGGTCTGGTGGGGTGAACCGCTTTTTAATCTAAGCCTGGCAGTAGTAGGAACAATTTTGTTCTTCATTTTTCTGCCAGCCTGCTTCGAAGATGCGCGACTTCGTGGCGGCCCCGCTATATCCCACTATGCCTTAGGACTTCTGGGCGGGCTGGCACTGGATATTGCCATCAACGGCGCCTTCGGTACGTATGACACGGTCTGGCAGGTAGAACCGCTGCCAGTGCTGCTAACACTGCTGCTGGTAGTTATCCAGCTGGTGCTTCTTCTGGGAATTACACCCACAACCAAGACCATCTCGACAAAGTCACGTACCTCCAAAAGAAACGGAATTTCTATGGCGCGGTCATTTACCTGGCTGGCTATCGGCCCGTTCCTGTTCCTAGAGCTGGCTGTTTTCCAGAACATACCACGTGTGGCAGCACTAACCGGTTGGTCGCTACCGATAAGCTTCGGGCTGACGCTTCTAGCCCAGCTAGCAGGCCTGGCTGTCGCCGCCTACCTTCTGAGCAAGCCCTGGCGCATGCTCTGGCCCTGGGCAGCAGCCGCCGGTATTATCCTGCCTGCAGTTATGGCACTTGGCTACCAAAAACCAGCAGCCTTAATAGCCCCAATGTTTCTAGTGGGACAAGTGCTGCTATCTATGCTCATAGTAATGGTTTTAATTGGCGTCACCACCAGCACAGGCAAAACACAGCGCTCCGGCGTCTGGATTGCCAATGGCATCGGCATGGTCCTGTTTCTGGTGCTCATACTTGCCTACTATGCTGTCTACGATATCAGCCTTCCTTACAACAACGCCGCACTGGAACCAATAGCCGGAGGCATCGTTTCAGCCTGCGCCATATGCGCCTTAATCTTCCGGCAGCAAGAGATAAAAGTTGACCTGAAGCTATGGTTGGCACCAGTATTTGCTCTGATTCTTCTGATATTGCCTTTGGCTCAAACAATCATGTGGCGGACACCGGCAGCAGTCACCGGCCAAGGCTTTCCGGTAAGCATAATGACCTATAATTTGCACAATGGTTTTAACACAAAGGGCAAACTAAATATGGAAGAAATCGCTCAAGTTATTGAAAGCAATAATCCCGATATCGTTGCCCTGCAAGAAGTATCAAGAGGCTGGGTAGTCAGTGGCCGAGTAGACATGCTGGCGTGGCTATCTCAGCGATTGCACATGCCATACGTTTTTGGACCAACGGCAGACCCATTCTGGGGCAATGCCATATTGAGCCGCTACCCAATACTGGCATATTCAAGGGAGGAACTGCCGCCTCGTGATCTTTTCATACTACGCGGCTTCATCGTAGCACTGATAGACCTGGGCAACGGCCAGCAAATAAAGGTCATCGACACCCACTTCCACCATCTCGAAGGGCAGACGGATATACGCCAACTTCAATCCGGGGCTATACTCAACTTTATAAATAGCATTGACAACAACAACATCGTCATATCAGGCGACCTCAACGCAGAACCATCTGACCCGGAAATAAGTATGTTGTACCAGGCTCGCTTCATAGATGCCGCAAAAAAGATAGACCCCGAATTAGCCTATACTTTTACCTCAGACAATCCACACCAAAGGATAGACTATATCTTGGTATCATTTGACCTCAGAAACAGAATAGGGGATGTCCAGGTACCATTAAACACTGCCTCTGACCATCTCCCTGTCGTCGCCGTCATAAATAAGTGAATCTTACAGAGGTGCAATTATGGACATAATTGAGCTTCTCAAGCTAATGGCAGAAAAAAGGGCCTCAGACCTACATCTAAGGGTGCCAAGCCCGCCGGTATTGCGCATTGATGGCGAGCTTGTAATACAGGAGCATTTACCACCGCTTTCAAGAGAAGACATTGAAGCAGCGTTTGAGCATACTACCACTCAAGACCAAAGGAGCCGCTTTCACCTGGAAAAGGAACTTGACTTCGCCTACAGTGTTTCGGGATTAGCCAGATTCCGGGTGAGCGTCCTGCAGCAAAGGGGAACAATAAGCCTTGCCTTCCGCCTGGTGCCCTTTAAGGTCTTTACAGTCGATGAGCTAGGACTACCACAGATTTGCAAAGGGCTTATTCTCAAGCCGCGAGGGCTTATCCTAGTCACTGGCCCGACGGGCAGCGGCAAATCCACCACTATGGCAGCTATGATTAATTACCTCAATGAGCGCCTCGCCCGCAATGTAATCACCATCGAGGACCCGATTGAATATCTACATACCAACATCAAATGTCTAATCGCCCAGCGGGACCTTGGCGACGACACCAAGTCCTTCGATACCGCCTTAATCCACGCCCTGCGACACGACCCGGATGTCATCGTAGTCGGTGAGCTCAGAGATCTCGAAACCATATCCACGGCGATGAGGGCTGCTGAAACCGGACACCTGGTGATGGGCACATTGCATACAACCGATGCCCCTCAGACTGTTGACCGTATAATTGATATATTCCCACCCAACCAGCAACCTCAAATTAGACTACAGTTCTCACAAATAATAGAAGCCGTATTATCACAGACCCTGCTACCGAAGGCCGAGGGCAAAGGCAGAACAGCCGCCTTTGAAATCATGCTTGGCAATTCTGCAGTCAGGAACCTTGTTCGAGAAGGCAAAAGCTTCGAGCTGCATAGTGTGATGCAACTCAGTGCCAGCGAAGGTATGCAAACACTTGACCAGGCATTGGCGGACCTGGTGAGAAAGAAAATAGTGACTTTAGAAGAAGCCAAGATGAAGAGCAGCCATCCCGACCGGCTGAAAAAACTGCTCGAATACCAACACAGCACCACCAAACACTAGACAGGTCTAAGGACCTGTCCCTACATTTACTTCAAATGAAAGGGATTTAGCTGCATTTCTTTCGTCGTTACAGGGTGTCACAATAACGAGAAACGTTGTTCGACAATATCGTCATCCCGTGCTCCCCTTATCAAGCCGTGCCGCCAGCAGCTCAGCTATATCCATGGCCTTAAGCGATTCTTCCACCGCTTTTGCCTTAATAGCATCTTCGAACATCTGCAAACAATAGGGGCAAGCCGTGGCTACGATATCAGCTTTAGTCTCAATTACATGCTCAATGCGCTCCTCACTGATACGCTTGCCGATGCGCTCCTCCATCCAGTAGCGCCCACCCCCGCCACCACAACAAAATCCATTCCGCCGACTGCGCTTCATCTCCAGCAGTCGAGATGGTGAGATGCTGGACAAAACCTGTCTCGGAGCCTCATAGATATCATTGTGCCTGCCCAGATAACAAGAATCGTGGTAAGTTAACTTGCCGTCGCTCATCGAAGCCGGTTTAATCTTACCCTGCTTAAGCAGTTCAGCAATAAGCTGTGTATGATGGACGACCTCAAATTCACCGCCGAACTGAGGGTACTCATTCTTAATGGTGTTAAAACAATGCGGACATGTGGTTACTATCCTTTTTATGTTGTAGTTCTTGAATAGCTCGATATTCTTCATCGCCTGCATCTGGAACAGATACTCGTTACCCAGCCTTCTTGCCGGCTCACCGCAGCAAGTCTCCTCAGGGCCAAGTATGGCAAAATTAACACCGGCAGCTTTCAATACCTTGCCTACAGCTACGGCTACCTTCATACTCCTGTCTTCCAAAGCCGCGGCACAACCGACATAATATACTAAATCAACATTGCTATCTTCAGACAGAAGTTTGACATCCAACCCACTCGTCCAGTCAGTCCTGGTGAGGGTAGTCCCTCTGCAGCTATGACCTCTGGTCTCAATGCATCTCAAGGCAGCCTCACCGGTCTCAGGTATCTTAGCCTGCTCCAAGACCAGGCTGCGGCGCATGTCAACAATCTTATCGATATGCTCAATAAAGACAGGACATATTTCCTGACAAGCACGGCAGGTGGTGCATGCCCAAAGCTCATCCTCAGCTATCACCTCTCCAATCAAAGCCTTAACTCCACCACCATCGGTAGGAGTAGCCACTTTGGCAGCTAACAAGGCACTGCTCCTGTCGAGTAAATGGGTTTTCAAGTCCTGTATTACCTTACGCGGAGACAAAGGCTTACCTGTAAGATAAGCCGGGCATCTGTCCTGACACCTGCCACAGTCAGTGCAGGCATCCAGATCCAAGAGCTGCTTCCAGGTGAAATCTTCTATCTTACTCACACCGAAAGTCTCAGCTTCCTCAATATTAATCGGCGCCAATGCTCCTTTAGGTCGGGACGACCTGAAGAAGACGTTAACCGGAGACACAATGATGTGGGTTAGCTTATCAAACGAAAGACAAACGTAGAAAATAGCGCCTAATGCCAGGGCAGCATGAAACCACCATAAGCCTATATACCAGGCTAACCTGGCGCTTTCCGGCAAACCAGCGAACAGGCTGGCTATAAAGTAGCCGACGAAGGACCACCTCGACCACTCTGGATGACTGAAAAATTCAGGCTGAGACAAGCCGTCAGGAGTAGCTATGAGCATACGGAAACCCTCAATAAAAAAGCCGGTAATTACAACGACAAAGATCAGGCTTAGAACAACGGTATTGTCCAGCACAGTATTCAGCCTTTCCGGCTTCTGGATATACCGGCGAACCACGGCTATGATGACACCAGCCAGCATCATTACCCCACCCACATCAAGCGCAAAGCTAAGACCAAGATAAACATTCCCGCTTATAAAATGAAACACATAATGGTCTATAACGTCGAGAGCCGTTCCAAACAGCAAAATACCGGCACCGGCAAAGATAAGAAAATGCATTATCCCGGGATAAGGTTCGCGGAAGAATCGCCTATGAAAAAGGCCATCAACTATCCCAACAACTATAAAATCCCAAATTCTCTTACCCGGATTATCCCATCTCTTATCAGACTTGCCGACCGCCCATAGGCGAGCACGCTTATATATGGCGTATATAAAAATCCCCAGAGCGGCTGCACCTAGCAGATACAAGATAAGAGGTCCAAAAGATATGTTCCAGAAAATTTCACGAAAAGCCTCCATATTTGTTCGCTCCTCTTCTTATGTGTTTATTTGGACTTTTGGACTTAATGCTGTTTCAGCAGCTCTAAACTATGCTTGTCAGCCAGGGCAAGCAGCCTCTCCACAGACTGAGCCGGAGCCAGCGCTCCCCCAATCATGACCTCAAAACCATCACCAAAGGCATGATAATCGGTGCCGCCAGTGGGGATAAGGTTATGCTGTTTAGCGACCTTCAGTAGCTTAGCGATAACATCTGAACTGTAGTCGCGATAATAAACCTCGATGCCGATTAATCCAACCGCCTTCAACTTTGGAACAAGCTCATTTAAACCACCGATATCTGCCGGGTGAGCCAAGACAGGCAAGCCCTGAGCATCTGTAATCAGCTTAACTGCTTCAACCGGAAGCAATTTGTACCGTTCTACATAGGCAGGACCATTGTGACCGATGTATTTGTCGAAAGCTTCCTTCTCTGAACTAACATAACCTTTCTCGAACAACGCCTTCGCTACATGAGGCCTGCCTATAGACCCGCCTTGAGCCAGCTCAAGCACTCGTTCCCACTCAATATTCATGCCCAGTTTGCTCAGCTTGGCAACCATCCGCTGTCCCCGCTCCCGCCGTGAATCGCGCAATCTCCGTAAAGCAACAGCCAATTTTCCGTCAGTATAATCAATGAAATAGCCCAAAACATGAACCTCACCATGAGGAACGTCAGTATTAATCTCCACGCCTGGTATAACTATAAGCGAAGGAAAAGCCTCTGCAGCGGCTAAAGCAGGTCTAACGCCGTCTATGCTGTCATGGTCGGTAATAGCAATAACGTCAAGCCCCACCTTTACCGCCAGAGAGACAATTTCCTTAGGTTCCAGACGCCCATCAGAGGCAGTAGTATGCAAATGTAGATCAGCCTTCATCACCCTCTCTTAGTTGTATCCGCTGTATGCCTACAGCTTTTCCACTAGCCTCGTCTACATCGACTAGCACCGCATCAAAAGAGACCGCTCCTTCGCCTACAAAAAAGCGATGAGGCATGCCAGTAAGAAAGCTACGAATTGCTGATTCAATATCGACACCGATGACGGAATCAACAGGGCCAACCATACCTACATCTGTAACATAAGCAGTACCCTTGGGCAAAATAGAGGCATCTGCTGTACCCACATGGGTATGCGTACCAAGCACCGCACTGACTCGACCATCAAGATACCTTCCCATAGCCACTTTCTCTGAAGTAGCTTCAGCATGAAAATCAACAATTATAACCTTACTATCAGTCTTAATTTCCGAAAGCAAACTGTCTATAGCCCTGAAAGGACAATCAAATCCGCCAATAAAAACGCGCCCTATCAGATTGACTATTAAGACACCTTTTACCTCCAGAAAACCACGGCCCGGCGCACCGGGTGGGAAATTCAAAGGGCGAATAATGGGCAGCTCACCGTCCAGATAAGGAATAATCTCCTTCTTAGCCCATACATGATTCCCTGTAGTTAACACATCAATGCCGTAGTCAAAAAGCTCTCTGGCAGTGTCTGGCGTAATCCCGATGCCTCCAGCGGAATTCTCGCCATTTGCTATAACAAGACCAATCTCATAATCACGACACAGGCCTGGTAGAAATTTCCGCACTGCTCTCCTGCCAGGCCTGCCAACTGCGTCACCTATCATTAATATACGCAATACTGCTCCCTATATTGACTAGTTATTACTTGGCATAATCTACCGCCCTGGTCTCCCGCATCACAGTCACTTTAATTTGCCCCGGATACGCCAGAGTATCCTCTATCTTCTTAACTATATCCCGAGCCAGCCTCATAGCTCCAAGGTCATCTACTTGCTCCGGCTTAACCAAAATGCGCACTTCGCGTCCAGCCTGAATGGCAAAAGCCTTCTCAACCCCGGGGAAACTATTGGCCACACTTTCCAAAGCCTCGATACGCTTCAAGTACTGCTCCAGTGACTCGCGCCGGGCTCCAAGTCTCGACCCACTTATAGCATCAGCCGTAGCAACGATAAAACCAAGAGCACTAGTCGTTGTGGCCTCGCCATGGTGCTCAGCGACAGCTTGAGCCACTTCAGTTGACTTATCCCACTGCTTAACCAAATCAGCACCTATCGAAGCATGGGGCCCTTCTACTTCATGGCCCACAGCTTTACCGATATCATGAAGCAGGCCGGCTTTCTTAGCCAATGCTACATCAGCACCTATCTCAGCCGCCAACATTCCAGAGAAGTGAGCAACCTCAAGGCTATGAATCAACACATTTTGCCCATAGCTACTTCGGAATTTTAGTCTGCCGAGAAATTTAATTAACTCAGGATGCAACCCCACTACTCCAACTTCACGCACTGCACGTTCGCCCTCATTACGAACCACAGTCTCAACCTCATTTTTAGCCTTCTCCACCACTTCCTCTATCCGAGCCGGATGAATACGCCCATCGAGGATAAGATTATTCAAAGCCACCCTAGTTATCTCCCGCCTTATCGGGTCAAAACTAGAAATGGTCACCGCTTCCGGAGTATCATCAATGATGAGGTCTACCCCAGTAGCCTGCTCTAAAGCTCGAATGTTGCGACCTTCACGGCCAATAAGCCGCCCTTTCATCTCATCGCTGGGCAAAGGCACAACAGATACTGTCGTCTCTGAAACTACGTCGGTGGCACAGCGCTGGATGGTGGTGGCTAAAATTTCGCGAGCTTTATCATCGATTTCGCCCTTTATTCGGGACTCCCATTCCCGAACACGACGCGATGCTTCCTCGCGAATCTCTTCCTCTACAGACCGAAGCAATTCCTGCTTGGCCTCATCGCTTGAGATGCCTGAAATCAGTTCGAGTCGTTGCAGCTGCTTAACCCGTATCTCTTCAAGCTGAGCTTTGACCGCCTCGATTTCCCTCTCCCGGTTACCCAGACCGCGTTCGCGACGCTCCAGAGCTTCCAGCTTGTGTTCTAGCTTCTCTTCCTTCTGAGCAAAACGTCTTTCAAGTCTCTGTAACTCAAAACGTCGTTCGCGACTATCAGCCTCGGCTGCTGCTCTGACCTTGTTCGCTTCCTCTCTGGCTCTTCGAAGCATATCTTCATTCGCAGCTGTTGCCTCTTCCTGTAATCGCTTGGCTTCATTTTGAGTTCTACGGAGCTGCTGGTTGGCTAATATCTGTCTGGCAAAATAGCCGAAGAGTAGACCTAAAATAAGAACAAGCCCAACTACAACAATGTATAACGCTGTAGAAAACATTTAACTGCCTCGCTTTCCTAAAACACCACATATTGTAGAAATCCTCTAAATTATCCCTATCAATAATAGTAATCTTTCACCGAGCTGGTGTCAAACAAATGTCCTATTCAGGGACACTACACAGAGCCAGGTTGTTGCTCTTGCCACAAACGCGCCACAGCAGAACGAATAATTTCATAATCAAAGCCGCGCCGCCGAAGATGGTCGGATAGATAGCGATGGAATTCACGATAATTCAGGCCAGACAGAACACGTGCCTTCTTCAATCCCACCTCATAAGCGGCAGATTCATCATCTAAGCCCTCTACCACCTCATTGGCTGTTTCAGCAGCTACGCCTTTTTGCCTTAATTCAAGCTTTATTAACCTTCGGCTCCGAGGCCTGAATGACAGGCGATTGTCCCTCCAATACTGGGCAAACGCTACATCATCAATCAGCCTACGTTCCTTTAATCCAATAACAACTTTATCCACAACCTCGTCATTGAAACCCCGGCGATGTAGCCTCTGCCTTATCTCAGCCTCACTTCTAGGACGATAGCCGAGATAGTTCAAGGCGGCACCAAAACAATTGTGAGAAAGGTCAGCTTTCTTCAATTTATCAATCTGCTCTGCCGACAGGTGCTGACCAACTTTGGGACCGGATGTGGCTGCCACCTCCTCACTGATAGAAAATGAAAAGGAGCCATCGATAAAGATACTGACTTGCTTTTTCCTGTCGTTAATCCGCAGAGCCGTAATCATCCCCACCTGAACCTCCTCTAAATCCAAGCTTTTAACTTCGCTCTGGGTAATAAGTGTGCAGAAGAGTTCAGCTTACTCGGAAATTTCCTTCGCCTCGGCACCCAGGCTCGGCGAAGACATTGCCGCAGTTCTTATCTCTCGCTCTATCTTAGAAGCTAGGTCGGCATGCTGCCATAGATAATCTCTGGCATTTTCTCGCCCCTGGCCCAACTTCAGGTCACCATAAGTGAAAAAGGTGCCAGCCTTTTTTACTATCCCCAGAGCAACACCTAAATCGATAATGTCACCTTCCTTACTTATGCCATACTTACCACGCCTAAACATTATGTCAAATTCGGCAGACCGAAAAGGAGGCGCCATTTTGTTCTTCACTACCCTAGCCCGAACCCTTGTGCCCACCACCTCAGAACCCTGTTTAAGAGACTCAACACGTCTTAAATCAATCCGCACCGAGCTATAGAATTTCAATGCCCTGCCCCCGGGGGTAACCTCGGGACTGCCGAAGATGATACCCACCTTTTCCCGTAGCTGGTTAACAAAAACCACCGCAGTGTGGGATTTGCTAATCGCCGCTACCAGTTTCCTCAATGCCTGAGACATCAATCGTGCCTGCAAACCAATATGAGCATCACCCATCTCACCCTCTATCTCAGCCCGGGGCACTAAGGCAGCCACGCTATCAATGACTATCACATCGACAGCCCCACTCCTCACCAGTTCTTCAGTAATTCCTAAAGCCTCCTCACCATCGTCAGGTTGGGATATGCGCAAGTCTTCAATTTTCACCCCGCAATTAGCCGCGTAGGTGGTGTCAAGAGCATGCTCTGCATCTACATAGACAGCAATGCCACCGAGCTTTTGCGCTTCAGCAATTATGTGCTGAGCAAGAGTGGTCTTACCTGAAGCTTCAGAACCAAAAATCTCGGTAACACGTCCGCGGGGAATACCACCTATACCTAAGGCTAAATCCAAACTCAGCGAGCCTGTCGGAATAGCTTCCGCTGCCATTCTCCCCGAGATCGCACCGAGCTTCATAATCGAACCTTCGCCAAACTGCTTTTCAATACGACTTACCGCTAGTTCCAGTGCCTTCTCCTTCTCTGAAGCCATGTCTTCCCTCCTATAACAGCCAAGCGCATCATAACATAGGCATTATGCCAGCACAACCTGCACTCAAGGTGATAATTTTATAGCGGCGGAATGGGCGGAGGGCAATATTTATGCCCGCTCTTGCTCATCATAAAATCAATCTTGTCTTTAATTTTTTTCTCAGCTTCACCTGTAATCAAGTAATGGTCAAGCTCGCTATAGGTCAGCCCCAGCTCCATCTCATCCGTCTGTCCCTCCCACAAACCTGCCGAAGGCGGCTTATCAATGATTTCCCTGGGAATATCTAAATACCTGGCTAAATCTCGCACCTGAATCTTGACCAGGCTGCCCAAAGGCATGAGGTCTGAGCCACCATCTCCATGCTTGGTGAAATAGCCAACCGACAACTCACTTCTATTGCTGGAACCCACTGCCAGATAACTTAGACGGTTGGCGAAATAATAGAGGGTGACCATCCGCAGCCTGGGTTTGATATTATTTTCCGCTAGCCTCCTTGTCGTCGCATCATAACCGTCACCCGGCAAAGCCCTCATCAAGCCGTCAAACACTTCATCCAGAACAACAACTTTAACAGGTATATGAAATCTGGCAGCTATAAGCTCTGCATGCTCTCTATCTATTTTGCTGCTGTGACAAGGCATAATGACTCCCAGAGTCGCTTCAGGAAAAGCACGCTTTGATAACACTGCAGCCACAGAAGAATCAACTCCACCGCTCATCCCCAAGACCACACCTTTACCCCCAGCCACCAAAACCGTCTCCCTGATCCACGAAGTAAGTTTCTGAGCTAATTCTTCGATTGACAGCTTCATTACACTAGTCGGAAGTATAACACTACCCGAAGCAATTCGCCAGAGGATGACAAGAGAGAATAATTTAGCTTAAGAAAAACAGAAAACAGAGATAAATGGTAAGTTACAATGTATTTAATTGGATTGGGCAGCAAACTGCCTTAGCCTGGCTGCCATTTCTTTCAATTTCTTGTCTACTTTATAGTTAATGCTATTCTCCGGATAGGCGACATCTTCCCCTTTCACACCTGCCTCCACATCTGCCGAAATCTCATACTTCTCAATACCCATGGTTTTCTCCTCTTCATCAAGACTTCGATAATGCCGGAATGGTTATGTTATACCGCACTGCTCCAACAAAAATTTGCTAACCACAAAGTTAAAAATTTGACTCGTCAATAGTTACGAGGTAAACTTTACTAACTGGAGAGCAAAATGCCTATCTACGAATATCTATGTCCAGAGTGTGCTTGTAAGTTTGAACTGTTGCGCTCTATAAACAGAGCCGATGAAGAAACTTCATGCCCACAATGCCAGCATACCGCCAAACGAGTCTTCTCTCGATTCGCCTCATTTTCTAAAGGTAGCAGCGGCGAGTCTACCCCCATAGCAGGGACTGCCGGCTCATGCTCGGGCTGCACCGCCTCCAGCTGCAGCAGTTGTAACATATAGCTTAACCCGAACTACACAATATCAGCTTGTTAGGTCAATCCCTTTCCCTTTTTCCCAAACCTATCAACCTCAAGATACCAAAGGCAATACCACCAACAAGCAAAGCTTCCAACACAACAGCCCCAAAACCAAGCAGAGCTGCATCGTAGAAAAATCCTTCGGGGAATAACCTGATCAAGTAATCCCTAGCCGGATCAAGCATCCAGTATTCGTTACGAAAGCTAGCCAAGTGGAAAAGAATGAAAAATTGTTCAAAGTCAAAGAACGCCCAAAGAGCCAGGATAACCATCAGACCCATAGTAATACAGCTTCCCCAGAATAGACCTCTGACCAATATCCGCCAACCAGCCCTCAAACCGAAAAACAATGCAAGTGCACAGACGATCATCAGGAGAAAAGCACCTCTTTGTACCCAATAGTCCAGCTGAACCAAGCTTCTTACATCCTCGAGGTGAATCAGCTCCCGCTCATTGAATAGGTTAAACGCTTCATCCCCTTTGACAACCGTAATCTGTACTGTATCTGCCCTCAGGTTGAAGTAATCAATCAGATGCTGAGCTACATTCCTTAACTGTATTCTATCTATGCCAGTGTCCTGGCTTATTTCATATTTACCGAAGCCATATTCATAAAGCCTAAACGCATTGACCTCCCAACAAATAGTGCTTGTTATAAGCAACACGGGTAAGCAACACACAAACAACCAATAAGTTATATTTTGAATGATTTTCACTTTACTCCCTCATCGTGACAAAGAAAAATCTCCCGAAAACCAAACCGATAATAGCCAGTTCACATCCGAGATGTCAACCAAAAAAATTTCGTAACTATCCCCTTGACACACGTGAACAATTGTGTTATTATAGTAAGTGAGGGGGTAAACTCAGATGGAAAAGTACACTATAAACAACTTCAACAACCAATTCCCTGATGATGTGGCCTGTCTAGAATACCTAAAGAATTATCTGTATCCCAACGGCATATATTGCATGGAATGCCAGAGAATAACGCCACATTCACGACTTACTAAGCGCATGGCATATTCCTGCAATCGTTGTGGGAATCATGTCTATCCCATGTCTGGTACTATCTTCTGGCGTTCTAGAACCTCGCTTAAACAATGGTTCTACGCCATATTCTTAATGAGTGCTACCCGCTCTGGTATATCAGCCAAGCAATTACAGCGAGAATTAGGAGTTACTTATAAAACAGCTTGGCGTATGTTCCACCAAATTAGAAGGCTTATGCAGAGTTCGCCATATCCAGACCCGATGTCTGGCGAAGTCGAAGTAGACGAGTGCTATATTGGTGGCAGAAGACCTGGTAGGCGTGGTCGTGGTGCTGCTGGCAAAACGCCGGTACTTGGCATAGTTCAGAGAAAAGGTAGTGTTAGGGCTACGACAATTGCAAACTTGGCTAGGTCTACTACTCAGGATATTATCAAGGAACATGTGTTGCCCCAAAGTGTGGTTTATACTGATGAGTACCAAACTTATGATAAGTTAGACAGGCAAGGATACTCGCACAAGCGAGTGCATCACCAAGCTAAGATATGGGTGCTAGGTGATGCTCACACTAATACAATCGAGGGCTTTTGGAGCTTACTTAAGCGTGGCATCAATGGGGTTTATCACGCCGTTAGCCAGAAGTATCTACAAAGTTATATTGACGAGTATGCTTTTAGGTATAACCACAGGAAAGACGAGCAGCCTATGTTTTTGACGATTTTACAGAAGGTTTAGGCTTCTGTTCACAAGCCTTCTTAAGTAAGACCTCGAAGTCCTGCTTTGTTGTTTCTAGCTTTTTAACGTCTATTCGCTTAACCATTTCTATATTAGAACTATGCCACCTCTATAACCATTTGTCAAATATTGTTGATAAAGGAGTAGCCCCCCTAACTAGGTTAGAGGGGCTACTTTTAGCTGGAGCACAATACTCCAACTGGGTAAACTGAAAGTATGATATCATAATCCCTACTTACTGTCAAGGGGGTGGGGGCTAATGTTTGAACAGGTTATTGCATATATAGATGGTTTCAATTTGTATTTTGGGTTACGAGAAAAAGGTTGGAAGCAATATTACTGGGTTAATCCTTATCTTGTATGCAAATATTTGCTAAAAGCTCACCAAAATATCATCGAGGTTAAATATTTCACTTCCAGAATAAGGGGTGACGTAGAAAAGATATCTAGACAGGATACTTTTATACGTGCCATCAAAACCGAATCCTCTGTAGTAGTAAGATATGGCAAATATGGAAATCGCCAATATCGTTGTGAGGATTGTAAGCATGAAGGCCTACTCCCAGCCGAGAAAATGACTGATGTTCGAATAGCCTGCGAGATAATCAGCGATGCCTATAGAAATGTGTTCAAAACTGCATTACTGATATCCGGCGATAGGGATTTAGTGCCAATTGCCGAGTTTATTAAGCAAAGATTTCAAGATAAACGATTTCTAGTTGCTTTTCCCCCAATGCGAGAGTGTCCTGATTTTCAAGGCAAGGCTGGTATCTTGCATATTACCGAAGATATATTAAAAAAGAGCTTATTCCCTAATGAGATTGCCTTGCCTAGTGGTAGTAAAATAACAAAGCCTCGTAAATGGAGTTAAATACATTGACACCCTCTAACCTAGTGTTATAAATTCAGGGGGGCTGACAGAAGTAAAGCCAGTGGCGTCCTTGGGCGATATAAAGCATTTGCTGGCATTGCCTGAGCCTACACGTCTTTCTGGCTTTCACCAGCCCCCAACCATTGACACCTTCGAAGCTAGTGCTATAATTATCATATAGGAGGTGGATTATGGGTAAAGACAGACCATATAAGAAGTATGACTTTATACGAGGGGGAAAAATCATTCATAGTGGCATAACAAAAGACATTGACAGGCGGGAGACTCAATTGAAGCAACAATTTTCTGGGGGACACATTGAACAAGTTGGTGGTTCTGTAACTGAGGAATCGGCAAGAGAATGGGAAAAGACTAAGAAAAAAGCTTAGTTTCCCCCCATCCATCAAATTCGCCAGTATCTATATTCCAATACCACGTTTTTCTACCAATAGTTACCATAAAATAGTATGGTGATTCCTCGGCCTGTATTATAATACCATTACCACATTGAACTACCATTTTATCTATTACCTCCTAATACTTGACACTTCCCAGCCTATGAGTACAATAGGGTAGGGAAGGTAAAAAGTTGAAGCGGGTTACATATATTCTACTGGTATTATTACTTTCCGCTTGTATTCTCCTATCTGCCTGTGGATGCTCGCAATTCAATCCAGATGTTTCACGTTATACAGCTGACCAAGTTATAGTAGTAGTTCAGGCAAGATACCCTGCTTGTTTTAAGAGGGAAATGATTGGACTAGACGCAGAGGGGATATTTCGATATAGGGAAGTGACTGCACCTGCCATGATTTCGGTCAACTATATTGGTGGCTCCAGACGGGCATGGGTGGTGGATGTAAAATGCCCTGGCGGCTATGGTTTCAACGACCGTACCTCCTCACGACTTCTGTACTTCTACGAAGATACAGGTACGCTAATACAGCGATAAGGTTAAGGTTTATCTAACACCCCCCTACCTGCGTCAATGGTATAGTTACGAAAAATTTAATTCCCCATAAAAAGCCAAAGGTAACCATCTAAAACCATGTGCTATAATTAGAAAGCAGACCCCCCAAGAAAAAGTCTTATGATTACCCATCTTCACGTACACAGCGAATATAGCTTGCTCGATGGTCTATGCCGCATTCCCCAGCTTATTGCCAAAGCCAAGGAACTAGGCATGACTAGCCTGGCCATCACCGACCATGGAAGCATGCATGGCGTCATCGATTTTTACACAGCGGCTAAAGAGGCCGGTGTAAAACCTATAATTGGCTGTGAAACTTACGTAGCTGAAACCAACCGCCAGAGCCGAAATGCCAGCGATAAGAACTCCCACCATTTGGTCTTGCTAGCCAAAAATCAGCAAGGTTATCACAACTTGATTCATCTGATTACCAAGGCTCACCTTGAAGGCTTCTATTATAAGCCAAGGGTGGACAAAGAGCTTCTGGCCCAGTATCATGAAGGCCTCATCGCATTATCTGCCTGTGCCCACGGCGAGCTTCCCCGGCTCATCTTGGAAGGACGTCTTGAAGAGGCAACCACACAAGCCATTTGGTATAAGGAGACCTTCAACGATTTTTACTTGGAAATTCAAAGACACCCTATTCCTGAACTAGAACAAATCAACAAAGGACTTCTTTCCCTGTCTTCAAAACTAAATATACCCATTGTGGCTACTAATGACGTGCATTACGTCAACAAAGAAGACTCGGCTAGTCAAGAATTGCTGCTTTGTATTCAAACTAATACCTCAATTTACGATGAAAAAAGGCTTAAGATGGCCGGCGATTTCTTCTATCTGAAAAGTCCTGAGGAGATGGCAGATATGTTCGCCGACTTGCCCCAGGCTCTCGATAACACGCAAAGAATCGCCGATATGTGCCAATTAGAGTTAGAGTTTGGTCGTCTCCATCTCCCACGGCTAGATTTACCCAAAGGCAAGACATCGGACGATTATCTAGCTGAACTATGTTGGCAAGGACTAAAACAACGCTATCCATCACCCACACCAGAAATTGAACAGCGTTTGGCTTACGAGCTAGAGGTCATCAAGCAAACGCAATTTGCCGACTATTTTCTTGTTGTCTGGGACCTCATTTCCTTCGCCAAAAAACAAAGCATCCTTTTTGGCGTCCGAGGCAGTGCCGCCGCAAGCCTGGCTCTCTACTGTCTCGGCATCACCAACATTGACCCATTGCCAAACAAGTTGGTCTTCGAACGCTTCTTAAATATAGAACGCCGCGAGCCGCCTGACATCGACTTAGATTTCCAGGACGACCGCCGTGATGAGATGATAGCCTATGCCACCCAAAAATATGGCCCTGACCATGTAGCCCAAATCATCACCTTCGGCACTTTAGGTGCCAGAGCCGCCCTAAGAGATGTAGGCAGGGCTCTGGGTATGCCTTACAGCCAGGTTGACAGAGTGGCCCGACTTGTTACGCCCAGGCCGAACATAACTCTAGACCAAGCTTTAGCTGAGAATAAAGAGATGTACGATATTTACCACGAAGATGGCGCAGTGCAAAATCTGGTTGATACCGCCAAGAAGCTAGAAGGGATAGCTCGCCATGCTAGCACTCATGCCGCCGGAGTAGTCATATCCAGAGAACCATTGACGCAATATATGCCGTTGCAACGCGCCACCAAAGACCATGAGCAGGCTGCAACTATGACCCAGCTCTCCATGGAAAGCGTCGCTCGACTTGGACTGCTCAAACTGGATTTCCTTGGACTGGCTAATCTTACCCTCTTAGCCAAAGCCAGAGAAATCATCGCTGAAAATTGCGATGTCTCTATCGACTTGCAGCATATTCCATTAGATGATGCCGCAACTTTTAAATTGCTCGCCTCTGGAGAAACCAGCGGTATCTTCCAACTGGAAAGCGCTGGCATGCGTCGCTACATAAAGGAACTCAAGCCCACCACCTTCAACGATATCGCAGCAATGGTAGCTCTTTACCGCCCCGGGCCTATGGAGCACATACCAACCTTCATCAAGGCAAAGTATGGAATTGAGTCCATTAGATATCCTCATCCCGACGTCAAGAAAATTCTAGAGGAAACTTACGGAGTCATCGTTTATCAGGACCAGGTGCTCCATATAGTTCAGGCCTTAGCCGGCTATAGCCTGGGCCAAGCCGATATTTTCCGCAAAGCTATGGGTAAGAAAATCCCTGAAGTAATGAAAAAGGAACGGCAAAATTTCATAAACGGCGCTAAGAAAAACGGGGTGTCTGCTGAAATAGCTGCTGAGATTTTTGCCTTGATCGAACCTTTCGCTGGCTATGCCTTCAATAAAGCTCATAGCGTGAGCTACGCCCTAATCGCTTACGAAACGGCCTATCTTAAAGCCAACTACACTGTTGAGTACATGACTGCTTTTTTAAACACCTATGCTGCTCATTCAGACAGACTTACCCCAGCCGTTGCTGAATGCCGCCGCCTGGGTATCTCTGTATTACCTCCGGACGTTAATAAAAGCCAAGCCAGCTTTGCTATCGAGAAGGAAGATGGTAAGGCAGCTATCCGCTTCAGCCTGACCGCTATTAAAAATGTCGGCTATGCAGCCATTGAACCCATTATACTGGCTCGGGAAAAAGGCGGCCCTTTCAAATCCATTGAGGATTTCTGCCGTCGTGTTGATTTACGCAGCATCAACAAAAAGGTTATAGAAAGCCTAATCAAAGCCGGAGTCTTCGATTGCCTGGCTCCTCGTGGAACACTCCTCCAGGCTATAGACCGAATCATATCCCTGGCCCAGTGGGAACAGCGACTAAGAGAATCAGGCCAGTCCAGCATGTTCGACCTCTGGGGCGACACTGTGCCGGCGCCACTCCCCAGCTTGAATCTGGACCTCCTTGACATACCTCTTAAAGACAAGCTGGACTGGGAACGAGAACTGCTGGGAGTATATTTCTCCGAACACCCTCTCACTTCGATAGCCCCAAAATTGGTTAATGCTACAACTACGCTCTGCGGTGGAATCGACGCCGAAATGGTCGGAGAAAAAGTGATTATAGCTGGAATGGTAACCTCTATGCGCCAACTTTATACAAGGGACAAACGTCCTTTCGTAATCGCAACTATAGAAGACCTAGACGGCAACGTCGAAGTCACTGCCTGGTCTGAAGTCTACAACCAGACAAAAGAGGTATGGCAAGAAGGCAAAATCCTTCTGGTAGAAGGCGCCGTAAAACTAAGAGATGACCGGGTAAGTGTTAATTGCTATCGGGTACGCCAATACCAACCAGATAGTGAGGAGGGACAGGAGCCTAAGCCAGCTGCACAACCTTCGTTACCACGTAAAATAACAATCAATATCATCCAAACCGACAAAACTGAAGAAGATGTAACACATCTCAGTAAGCTCATGGATATTCTTGCCCGCTATCCGGGTCAAGACACTGTCCTGCTCACCATAGTCACCACAGAAGAGACAGTCAACATGAAATTGCCAAACACAATAAGCTATTGCCAAGAATTAGCACAAGAAATAGATAGCATACTTGGGGACAACAACTTAAGATTAAAAGGGGAACAGTAGACTTGTTCCAGAAACGGATTCACTCTCAAGGAGAGAGTTTAGACACTGTATATTTGAAAAGATTTCGCTAACGCGTGAATGGTCTGTCACTCCACCACGGATAAAAGCCAGGCATATCAGTGCTGGGTTTCATCGCGAAATTCGGAGGTCGCTTCTCAAGAAATGACATAATGCCTTCGCGGGCATCCGGCTGTTGAAGAGACCACCTAAAAGCCTTCGAATCAAGCCTGTGCGCTTCCATTGGATGGTCTGCCCCTAGCATTTTCCATAGAAGCTGACGGCAAAGAGCTACAGAAATCGCAGAGGTATTCTGGGCAATTTCTGAAGCTATTTCACGTGCCCGAGGAACTAAACTATCCGGTGGCAATACCTCAGTCAGCAATCCATGAGCAAGCGCTTCTTGAGCTCCAAACACCCTGCCTGTAAGAAGCCACTCTGCAGCTTTGCCAATACCAACAATTCGAGGTAGAAACCACGTGCTAGCCGCTTCAGCAGTTACACCTCGCCTGGCAAAAACAAACCCGATTTTGGCTTTCTCAGACGCCAGGCGTATGTCCATGGCCAGTGTCATAGTAATTCCCACCCCGACAGCCGGCCCATTAATAGCGGCAATCACCGGCTTTTTCAGGTCATAAATTTGCAGGGTTATCAAGCCAGCCAGGTCTCTATAAGATTCGGAGTCACCATGGCGCTCAGCCGAGTACCTTTCAAGAAGTCCAGATTTAGGATCTAAATCGGCCCCGGCGCAGAAGGCGCGCCCAGCACCCGTTACAATTACAACCCGCACATCGTCATCAGCATCAGCTCTGCCAAAGGCGTCAAGGAGTTCTTGGCCTATAACCGGACTGAAAACATTTAATCTCTCCGGCCTGTTGAGCGTTATTGTCAGAATTCTATTGGATACCTCATATAATATTTGGCTATATTCCATGGCTTCCCCTTTTATGTTATTTTACTTGACACCCTAAAACTTAACTCGCTTTGTATGGGTTATCTTTTTTACCGTTTGGCAAGTACCTTTATAGAAGTAGCCTGCTCTAAGCGGAGCAACATTTCTTTGATTTCTACACCACCACCATAACCACCTAAACTACCATTACTGTTAATCACTCGATGGCACGGGATTACAATCGGCAGTGGGTTTCTAGCCAAGGCTTGCCCCACACCCCTGGCTGCTTTAGGCAAATCTAACTTATTGGCTACCCAGCCATAGCTCCTGGTCTCACCGTAAGGTATCGTTAGCACTATCTGCCATACCTTCTGCTGAAAACGACTTGCCTCAACTAAATCCAGCTTATCGGGAAAATCCACAGGTTCACCCTCTAAATATCGCTTCAATCTGTTGGGCAAATCACCAAATAGAGCAGGAGCCTGCTCTTCAGCAGGGCAGGCATGATTCATAACCTTGCAAAGAACTGCCTCCTTATTCTTCTGGGGAAGAATAACCATTCTGAGTCCGTTGGGCGAACTCACTATCCCCATACATCCCAAACATGTATCAAACACCAAGAAAGCCAAAACGTTGCCCTCTTTTAACTACTGGTCAAACGTCTTAATAAGCCAATCACACTCAGCCTGCGACCTCAGTTAGTTTTGCGCTATAGGCATTAAAGGTCTTAGAATCATAAAGGACGAAGTATACTTTCTCTAAAGAATTCGGCTCATCTCGTGAAAAAGTAATCACCGCATCCAAAGCTACCTTAGCTGCCTCAGCTACCGGATAGCCATATATGCCAGTGCTTATGGATGGAAACGAAATACTTTTCAGCTTGTGCTCAGCAGCCACTTTTAAACTCTCCCGGTAAGCGCTAGCCAGAAGCTCAGCCTCACCCCGATTACCACCTCGCCACACCGGTCCTACAGTATGTATCACGTACTTCGCCTTCAGATTACCTCCGGTGGTTATCACCGCCTTACCCGTATCCAAACGCCCTATTCGCGAGATAATCCGACGACACTCGTCCGATATAGCTGGCCCACCAACCCGATGAATAGCACCATCAACACCGCCCCCACCCATCAAGCCAGAATTAGCTGCATTAACAATGGCTTCCGTTGCCTGCCAAGTAATATCGCCCTGAATCAACACGACTTTTGTCTTACCGACGGTTATCTCATTAACTCCCCCCATGACCACCTCCACAATGAATCTCAAGCTAACTCTGGCTCAATTAGCCCGTAATCGCCATCATTACGGCGGTATAGCAAACTCAGTACATCATTCTCAGCATTAACAAAAAGGAAGAATGAATGCCCCAAAAGCTCCATTTGTTCGGCCGCCTCAGCCACTGACATCGGCTTAACCGCAAAGCGCTTAATTCTAACCACGCTCGGCAAATCTTCAGATGCTTCAAGGGCAACCGTTCCTTCCAAAGCAGCAGCCTGACGAGCTAATGAAACACCCCGCCCCCTCTCATATAGCTTCCCTTTGTAACGCTCTATCTGACGTTCCAATACCTCAGCCACAGCATCAACAGCTACACGAACTCTTTCACCTCTCTCTTCCCCCCTTAATAAAACACCCTTGCTGCTCAGGGTTACTTGAGCTACAAATCGGCTCTGAGGAGATCTCGCATTCTCCTCATGTATTTCTACTTTAGCTTCAGTGATATCGGGCAAATAACGAGCTAACTTGCCAACCTTTTTCTGCACGTAATTCTGAATCGCCGGCGTAAGCTCCATGTTCTTGCTAAAGACTTGTAGCTCCATGTCACAATCCCCCTTATTAGATTTCTCTGGCTAGAGTCAAACCCCATACTGAAACAGCTCCAGCAACCTTAAGAGCCTTAGCACAAGCTTCTAATGTGGCTCCTGATGTACACACATCATCAATCAAGATGACGCCTCTCCCACTCAGTTTATCATCCCGGCAAGCGAAAGCTTTTGCCACATTTCTCCTTCGCTCTTCAACGGTTGCCGTTCTGGCCTGAGGCAAGCTATCCTTAAGACGACGCAAACTATCGTCAATCACCGGCAGAACTATCAGTTTGCCTAGTTCCCTTGCCAGAAGGCTTGATTGATTGTAACCACGCTCCCGCAATCGCCGTAGATGGAGAGGTATCGGCACCAAGACTTCGCCATGTACCTGATTATCTTTTAGATAATTAGCCATCAATATAGCCAGACAACCAGATATCGCCTTAAGATTACGATACTTCAACTCATGGATGGCCCGGCGTACCACTCCCTCGAAGCGAAAAACAGAACGAATGCCATCAATCGCAGTCTCGTGTCCCCAGCAGGCCGGGCACAGACCGCCACTTGATTCAGGTTTACCGCACTTCTTACAAAATGGCTGTAAAAGCCGAGGGAGCTTCTGTTGGCATCTGGCACACAGAAAATGACCGATCTCTCCACACCCAACACAACAGCGTGGAAAGAAAAAATCAACCAGCTTCTCCTGGAGCTGCCCCGTCGACAAAGACAAAGCAATCACCCCAAAAGCCAAAGGGAAGTGATGCGACTATTTATGAGCTATGAGCGTGAACGAGGACTAGGGCCTGTTCCACTGAAAATAGGCTCATTTAGATATACGTCGCCATTCCTGATTTTAATATTGTAACCGCAATCAGGATTGGTACACACCCAAGCCTTGTAATGAATTGCTGCCCCTTGGCTGCCGAAATCCGACAGCGGCACTAAATCACCGACCTTGCATTTTAAACATTTAGGAAAGGAATTGTTTTCCACGATTCCACCTCCTCCAAGAATGGGTAGTATACACCAAAGGCAAAACAATGGCAAATTTCATTAATCTTTACAAGACACCTGACCTCTGCTAAACTTTTTATTACTTACCTGATATGAATAAAATTGACATGAGGAATTGAAATGGGTACTAGAGACTTTAGATGGAGAGAACGCAAGAAGTCCAAGAAGGGAGCCAGAAAGCCGACTACCACAATTATCACACCACAAGTAGAAGTGGAAGTGATTAAGAAAGGTAAGAAAGCGGCACCTCCGGAAGAATGACCTGGATGGCAGCTTATCTAGAGCTTTACCACAGCGGCAAGTTAACTGAACGGGTAGAAGCAGCCCGGGCCCTGTTGAAGAATTGCCAAGTTTGTCCCCGCCATTGTGGCATTAACCGACTAGCTGACGAGATGGGCAAATGTCATACGGGTAAGCTTGCGGCAGTTTCCAGCTACGGACCACATTTCGGAGAGGAGGCGCCATTGGTCGGCAAACATGGCTCAGGAGCCATCTTCTTTACCAATTGCAACTTAGAATGTTTTTTTTGTCAGAACTACAGCATCAGCCAGCTTGGCGATGGGACCGAGGTCTCTAACGAAGAACTGGCCGGAATGATGTTATCTCTCCAGTCCAGAGGTTGCCACAACATAAACCTCGTCTCGCCAACCCATGTGGTTCCTCAGATCCTACAAGGGCTGGAGATAGCCATAAATCTAGGCCTAAGGTTGCCGCTGGTCTACAATTCCGGCGGTTATGATTCTGTTGAAACTTTAGAGATTCTGGATGGCATCATAGATATTTATATGCCGGACACAAAGTATTCTGATGAAAAGATTGCTGAGGAGCTATCAGGCATAAAAAACTATCCTGCCATCAACCAAGCCGCCCTTAGGGAAATGCATCGCCAGGTAGGTGACCTCCAGATTGACGAGGATGGTATAGCTATCCGTGGTCTGCTAATACGTCACCTGGTCTTGCCACATGGACTTGCCGGCACAAAAGAGATAATGAAATTCATAGCTGAAGATTTGTCTCTAAATAGCTATGTAAATGTTATGGCTCAATACCACCCCTGCCATAAGGCCTTCCAGATACCACAATTAGCAAGGCCACTATCAAAACAGGAATTACTCGAGGCTATTGAATTAACTGAAAGAGCTGGATTAAACCGTCTGGACAGGTTCGATCCGGTTATCGCCAGAGCGATTTAATCATGGCAAAAAAGCAGACTAAAGGAGCAAGCTTCACTTTCAAGAAATCACAGACGGAGGTTAAATGGATGTAAGATGTCTGAATTAGCTTATATCGAAGTTACAGTTTACGGCCATGTTAAAGGCGTCTATTACCGCGCTTTCACTTCTCAGCTTGCCAAATCGTTAGGCTTGCGAGGTTACGTGCGCAACTCACCCCAAATGAACGCTGTTGAAATTACTGCCGAAGGGCCAAAGGAGAAACTAGAAGAGCTAGTCAGACAGCTCGAGGTAGGACCACCTGAGTCCCTGGTAGAACATATTGATGTAAAATGGTCTGCATTCACCGGGCAATTTTCCATCTTCGAAGTAAGAAGCTAATGGGCAAAGAAAAAAGATTAAGCTCGTTTTATCTCACCCCCGAGAATTCCGCCAATGCCATATTATAGTCTTCTGCTTGCTGGTCTCGTCTGACTCTGCCATTGCTCACGCTTCAAGTTCAGTCTTGCCAGCTTCAATCAACGTAAGATAGCTGACTCCGGCCCTGCTTGCCTGCGCTGCTTCCTGATCCACCTCATACGGCTCACCAGCAAAAATTTTTCCGTATTCCTCTATCTTCCCTTGAGCCGAGTTATCGGCACCGACGAATTTACGACGAGCATCAACGACACCCAAATCAAACGGCAAGGTGAAATAGAGGTCAGCGATCACTTTATCTATTCCGAATTCATACAAGGCCCCCCAACCAACAGAAGCATCCCCTTTGTACTTGCTTATAGGCAACAAACTCAAAAGGTTTGGCACACTGAAATAACCGCTCCCATCAAGAATCTTGAACGGAGCCACAGTAATCAAATAGTCGCTGGAAAGAACCACATTGGGCACCCAAAACGTTGCCAAAGCGAAAGGATGAGGTAAGGGATTCTCCACCTCCACCCAAATACAATCCCGAACATCCAACATCAACACCCTTGGGAAATCGTAACCTAAGGCTTGATATATGGGATATATAGACTCTCCATTAGCAGTCCCTTCAAGTATAATAATATCAGCATCGCTGACCTGTTTGATGCTTTCGATTATCAGGTTCATAGTCTCCCGACTAGTGCTTATCGGATACGGCATTGAATAGCCGGCATTAGGCTTGATCAAAACCCGCCGAGCCCTAGCAACCAAAGGTGGTGGCTTAAAAACAAACTCTGATGCTTCGAAAATCACTGTCTCTCAATCCTCACTTCAACACTCTGGTAAAACTCTAATGGCTCCATAAATTTTTACATTTTCCTTAAATCCAAAGAATTAAAACTGCACCAATCTAAAATCATTAACCGACAAAACGGCAACCATCTTTCATAATCAATCCTGAACCTCATCCCAATCAAACATCATCACCTCAACCTTACCTCCGGATTTAACTTCCTTGGTGCTTTCTGAAATAACAGCTAGTCCATTAGCCCTTGCCATAGAGGACAAAATCCCTGAACCTTGAGGGCCTGTGAGACGAGCAAAGTATTTACCATCCCTCTTGGTAACTACAACACGAGCAAATAAACGTCGTCCGTCATCATTTTTAACCGGGCCTTCCATTATCGCTGTTACACTAGGCATAGCCAAATTGCTTCTACCCATCATTCTAAGAATAGCCGGACGGACAAAAACTTCAAAGCTTATCATTGAGCTTACTGGATTGCCCGGCAACCCCAGATGAGGTATCTTTTTCCCGTCATCTCTTTTGAATACACCGAAAGCTAAACGTTTTCCTGGTTTCATACGTACAGTCCAAAAGGATATGTTTCCCTCAGCTACCAGAACTTGTTTTACTACATCATAATCACCCAAAGAAACTCCCCCCGAAGTTACTAAAATATCGCAGTCGAGACCATGACGGACAGCTAAGGCCAACTGCTCCACATCATCTGGAGCAATCCCCAGAAGCTTTGGGATGCCCCCATATCTGAGAACCTGAGCGGCTAAGCTGTAGCTGTTGCTATTATATATTTTGCCCGGGAGGATGGGTTGATTAATCTCCATGACTTCGTTACCTGTAGCCAATATCCCTATCACCGGACGGCGAATTACCGAGACTACCGCCTTTCCCAACGAAGCTAGTACTCCAATCTCAGCAGGACGAAGCAATATCCCCTGCTTCATAACCAAGTCCCCTTTAGTGATATTCTCGCCCCCTCGACGGATATTCGAAGCTTCAGGCAAATCAACACGAATTCCAATTTCATCCCTAGAGGCTGAGCGCTGCTTACGGTCGACCTCGTCAGTATATTCAAAAGGAACTACTACATCTGCACCTTCTGGCACAAAGGCTCCGGTCATAATTCTGACAGCTGTCCCCGGTTTTACCTTTAACTCGGTGACACAACCTGCAGCTATCTCACCAACAACACGGAGAACCTTAGGATGCTCATGGCTTGCCCCCACAATACTCTTAGCCTGTACCGCATAGCCATCCATAGCAGAATTATCCTGAGGAGGTACATTGAAGGGAGCATACACATCCTCAGCCAACACCTGTCCCAAACATTCCAGAAGAGGCTTTTCCTCACTCTCAAGGACTTCGATGAAATCTAAAATTTTGCTCAGAGCTTCTTCAACGCTAATCAAAGCTGAAATTCGTCCTTTCTAACCGTAAGACACTGCTCTTCTTGCCCTATCAAGTCTTTAGCCTTTCTTAGGTCGTCCAGCGTGTTGACATTAAAAAAACTCAAACACTGTGGGTCTAACCTTGCTATCTCATCCTTGCCCACATATCTTGTCTTAACTAAATTAAAGAGTTGCAATACTCCTAGTTTATCTTTATCTATCAGCTTCTTAATAGGAGCCAAACAGTCCCTTGAGTAAACAGCATGAAGCGGCTCAAGCAAACCATCTATTTTAGGAACAACAACATCGAAATTGGGCGCAATGTCAATTAAATAGCATAACAAATCCCGATTGAGAAACGGCATATCACAACCTACGACTAAACTGTAGAAACTATCAGCGCTTGCCAGCCCAGTATAGATACCACCCAACGCCCCCTTTCCGGGGTAGATATCAACAATCACTTTCCCTTTCAGCCGAGCAGCAGTAATAAGTCTGAACTGTTCCTGACTAGTTATCACAAATAATGCCTGACTGACTGTGGAGAGGCAGTCTATAGTACGCTCAAGCAGACTTTGCGTGTTTACTCTCTCTAAGGCTTTGACACGCCCCAGACGCAAACTCTTGCCACCGGCTAAAACTATTCCGGATACAGTTGAGATTCCTATTCGACTAACGTTTTTCTCCGACTATGTTCTAATTAACATTTTATCACTATAGTCAACTGTTCGGAGCAACATTACAGAAAAAAAATTAACAACTGGATAGTGGAAGGAAGACAAGTTACCAAATTGAGCGATAGAACTGAGTCTATCGACCGACCTAGGAGATAAAACTCCCTAGAAAGGAGGTGATCCAGCCGCACGTTCCCGTACGGCTACCTTGTTACGACTTCGTCCCAGTTACCGG
>Ga0315282_10003635_pt1 | contig 27593 bp, 21 predicted proteins | sample YL17G07_20_MG_FD_203693 | JGI IMG/M metagenome (GOLD analysis project Ga0315282, IMG submission 203693) | Sediment microbial communities from Yellowstone Lake, YNP, Wyoming, USA - YL17G07_20 | ecosystem: Environmental > Aquatic > Freshwater > Lake > Sediment | place: USA: Wyoming | collected...
ACTCCGGCACACGAGTCACTCGGCGACAAGATATCAAGAGCGGTTAAAACCAGGAAAAATTATAGTAGAAAAAGGTTGTCCCTGTCAAATAAAAATGAAGGTGACCAAGGTTCTTCCTTCGTCCACGAGCAAGACTCGTGGCTATCCGTCAAGAAATCCCTCCCGAGCATCTTCTTTCCCAGTTCGGTCCGCAAAAAAGTGTTGATAAATCCCCGGGGTTCTGTATATCATAAAAACAGGGAATTACCCTGTACCCTGAAGACATCTTAGGGGACAAGATAATTCATTGGAGGAGGCGGAGAGATGAAAGAGACAGCGGAAGTAAAGAACATCGGACTCCGCGGGGTGAAAGTGGCCGATACCCGGATCTCCGATGTGAATGGAGAAAGAGGGGCTCTTATCTACAGGGGCTTCAATATCTGCGATCTCGTGAAGTGGTCCAATTTTGAGGAGGTCTCCTTCCTGCTTCTTAACGACCGCCTTCCCGGCCGGGAAGAACTGAAGTCCTTTAAATCTGAGATGGCGCAAGAAAGAGGAATCCCGGATTCTGTTCCGGGATTTATGCGGATGATGCCCAGGTCAAGCCATCCCATGGACGTGCTCCAGGCGGGGGTTTCCTTCCTGGCAAGTTATGATCCCGAGCTCAGAGAGGAGACCTGGGAGGCCAATCTTAGAAAGGCGAGGAGGCTCATTGCGAAGATCCCCACGATCGTCGCTTCATGGGACCGGGGCCGGAAGGGATTGGAGCCGGTTTCCCCGCATCCCGCTCTCCCCCATGCCGGGAATTTTCTGTATATGTTAACAGGAACCTTGCCCGATCCTGAGACAGCCAAGGATTTTGATACCTGTCTCATTCTTCACGCCGAGCATTCCTTTAATGCTTCCACCTTTGCGGGAAGGGAGGTGGCCTCGACCCATGCTCACATGTACTCGTCTATAGCGGCTGCCCTGGGTGCCCTCTCCGGAGAACTTCACGGGGGGGCTAACAGTGAGGTGATGAAGATGCTTCTTGAAATTGAAGAAGTGGGACGCGTGCGGTCCTGGGTTTCTGAGAAACTGCAGAAAGGCGGCAAAATCATGGGGATGGGCCATGCCGTTTATCACACGGAAGATCCGAGGGCGACGATTCTCCGGGGGATATGCAGCCGGATAGCCAGCCGTACAGGCGACCCACGGTGGTGCGAGCTTGCGAAGGCGATCGAAGGGGCAACGAAAGAGGAGTTCCGGAGACTGAAAGGAAAGGAGATCTACGCCAACGTTGATTTTTTCAGCGCTCCTGTTTACCATATGATGGGCATTCCGAGGGACCTTTTCACGGCTGTTTTTGCGATCTCGCGAATCTCCGGCTGGGCTGCCCATGTGATCGAGGAGAAGTTTGCCGAGGCTCAACCCAAACCCGAACTCTACCGGCCCGATTCGGATTACGTGGGCAATTACTGCGGTCTCGAAGGATGTCAATACATCCCGGTCGCGGAGAGAACAGCATGATTTTCCAACACGATATCGTCATTGTAGGAGCAGGACTGGCGGGGCTTCGGGCGGCGGTCGAATGTGCGGACAAAGCCGATGTGGCAGTGGTGACCAAGGTCCTTCCCACCCGCTCCCACTCGGGAACCGCTCAGGGAGGGATTACCGCAGCCATTGGGAATGAGGAAGAGGATCATTGGGAATGGCATCTCTTTGACACGGTCAAGGGAAGCGATTACCTCGGCGACCAGGACGCCATCGAGATCATGGTACGGGACGCCCACCCGGGTGATCTACGAACTGGAGCACATGGGCGTTCCCTTCAGCCGGACCCCGGACGGAAAGATTGCCCAGCGGAACTTCGGCGGCCACACCCGTGACTATGGCAAGAAACCTGTAAAGAGGGCCTGCCATGCAGCAGACCACACGGGAAGGGTTGTCCTCGACACCCTTTATGACCAGTGCTCTCGCCGCCGGGTGAAGTTCTATCAGGAGCATTATGTCCTCTCAATGGTATTTGATGGGGGAAAGTGCGGGGGGGTAGTGGTCTATGACCTGGCGAGCGGAGGGCTTCGTTTTCTCCAGGCGAAGGCGGTTTTTCTGGCCACAGGCGGGTGCGGAAAGGTCTACAAGACGACGTCCAATGGATTTGCGGGCACCGGAGAGATGTTCAGCATGGCCTACCGCTCGGGAATTCCCCTCGAGGACATGGAGTTCATTCAGTTTCATCCGACAGGGCTCTATCCCCTGGGAATTCTCGTCAGTGAAGCGGCAAGGGGCGAGGGAGGTGTGCTACGAAACAGCGAAGGGGAGCGCTTCATGGAGCGCTATGCTCCGATGATAAAAGACCTGGCTGCGAGAGATGTCGTCTCCAGGGCCATTCTCACCGAGATTCGAGAGGGGCGAGGAATTGGCGGCAAGGATTATGTCCATCTCAATCTTACGCATCTTGGAGAGAAAAAGATTCAAGAGAAACTCTGGGAGATCACCTCCTTTGCGAAGATCTATCTCGGCATTGATCCGGTCCATGATCCCATCCCTGTTTCACCCACCTGCCATTACGTCATGGGCGGAATTCCAACCGACGGAGATGGAAGGGTGCTTGGAGATGGGAAGGATTCATGCGTCCAGGGTTTGTACGCGGCGGGAGAATGTGCTTGCGTCTCCGTCCACGGCGCAAACCGGCTGGGCTGCAATTCCTTACTCGATCTTCTTGTCTTCGGAAGGAGAAGCGGATTGGCCATGAAGGAGGATATTCTACAGGCTGAGCATCCCTCGATCTCAACCGATCCCGTGAAAGAAACGGAGGAGAAGCTCGCGAGATGGATGAATCACAGGGGGAAAGAGAAAATAGATGCCCTTCGCAGGAGTATGCAGTCCCTGATGATGGAGCATGGGTCGGTCTTTCGCAGCGAAGAGGGCCTAAAGAAGGGGATCGAGGCGCTTCGTTCTTTAAAGGAACGTTTCTCGGATATCGGGCTCGTGAATAAAGGAAAGGTATTCAACTACGAATTGATGGGGGCCTTTGAACTGGGCCACCAGCTTGATCTCTCGGAGGAGGTCTGACCGAGATCAAAGATATCTTTGTCACCATTCATGGCCACTTCTACCAGCCTCCGCGGGAGAACCCCTGGCTTGAGGCCATCGAGACGGAAGAGAGCGCCCGACCTTTTCATGACTGGAACGAGCGAATCGCCTTCGAGTGCTATCGGCCAAACGCCTATGCCCGGATCCTCGACAGTCGGGGAAAGATCTTAGACATCCTCAACAATTATTCCTCCATCAGCTTCAATTTCGGTTCCACCCTTCTTCCCTGGATCGAAGCGAAGAGGCCTTCTGTCTACCGGAAGATCATCGAAGCCGATCGGGAGAGCCTTAAGCGATTTGGTCACGGGAATGCGATCGGACAGGTTTACAATCACATCATCCTGCCTCTGGCCACGGAAAGAGACAAAGAGACAGAGATTCTCTGGGGAATAGCCGATTTCGAGAGAAGGTTCCATCGAAAGCCTGAGGCCATCTGGCTTCCCGAGACCGCTGTAGACTATCCCACGCTTCGGGCACTGATCAGGCATGGAATGCAGTTCTTGCTTCTCAGCCCTTTTCAGGCCTTGAGGGTCAGATCCTTTGGGGCAGGGAAATGGACTGATGTCTCGAACGGCCGGATCGATCCGACCCAACCTTACCGGTGTTTCATCAAGGAACATTCAGGCAGGAAGGTCCCGGACCGGTTCATCGATATCTTCTTTTACCATGGAGGAGTTTCAAAGGAGGTGGGTTTTGGAGATGTCCTGCAAGACGGGAATGCTTTCTGTGACCGATTTCTCCAGGTCTCCCAGCCCTCCAGGAGAAGGCCTCAACTGATCCACATTGCGACAGATGGGGAGACCTACGGCCATCATAAGAAATTTGGTGAGAGGGCCCTGGCTTATGCCGTGCATCAAGGTTTCGCTTCGCGGGGAATGGAGATCACCAACTACGGAGCCTTTCTGGATCGTTTCCCTCCGGTCCATGAAGTGGAGATCGATGAGGGACCGAAGGGAGAAGGAACCTCGTGGAGCTGCTGCCACGGTGTGGGCAGATGGAAGGAGGATTGTGGGTGCAGTACGGGAGGCATGCCCGGGTGGAATCAGAAGTGGAGGGAGCCATTACGAGAGGCCCTTGATTTTCTGAGAGATGAACTGGGTTGCATCTTTGAAGGGGAGGGAGCAAAGGTCTTTAAGGATGTCTGGGAAGCAAGAAATGGCTACATCGACGTGATCCTGGATCGTTCTCCAGAGGAGAGGGAGAGGTTCTTTGAAAAGTACGCAACGGGAGGGCTCGATGAAAAGGGAGCTCTGAAGGCTCTTAAACTCCTGGAGATGGAGAGGCATGCCCTGCAGATGTACACCAGTTGTGGATGGTTCTTTGCTGATTTGGCAGGCCATGAGACGGTGATTGTCCTTCAGCATGCAGCGAGGGCGATCCAGTTGGCCGAAGAGCTGACAGGTCAGGCAATAGAGACAGGATTTCTTCAGCGTCTATCCGAAGGGAGAAGCAACCTTCCCGAAATGGGAGAGGGTATTCAGGTCTACCGCCGCCTTGTAAAACCCAAATGCGTCACCTTGGAGAAAGTGGTAAACGACTATGCCGTTTCCTCCCTGTTGAGCGGGAAGGAAAGGAAAAAGAAGATCCACTGTTACCGCGTGGAGAGAGTGGATGAGGAAAAAAGGGCAGAGGGCAAGGGTGCCCTCGTCCTGGGCCAGGTAAGGGTCTCGTCCGAGATCATACCCGAGGCAAAAGAATTTGTCTTCGCCTTAATTTCATCCCCGAGAGATATCTTTCGAACATGGGTGGCGGAATACAAGGACGAACTTCAATTCGGGATTCTGAAAAAAAGTGGCGTTGAGCTTGCGGGAAAAAATGAAAAAGAGCGAACCGATATCCTCACCTCATTTCTGGGTAATCGTATCTTTACGATTCGAGACATCCTCAAGGATGAGAAGGAGGCGGTCTTTCAGAGACTGCTTCAGGAGGAAGTCGATCAATACCATAGAGATTGCTCCGAACTCTTCGGCAGGTCAAGACAGGTGATGGACCTCCTGACAGGAGAGGGCCTCGAAATCCCCTCCGAAATCCATATTGCCGCAGAGATTGCCCTGAGCGATCGGTTGCTTAAGGAAGTTGAAAGACTGAGAGAAGATTTCAGGGGAACGCTCGATCGCGGGGAGATCGATCGGATTCTGGAGGATGCCCAAGGACACGGCATCAAGCTAAGGGGGAACCCGTTTGACTCGGTTTTGAATGAGATCCTGGATGATCAGATTAAAAGGCTTCAACAAACCATGGAAGCGGATCAGCCAGGACAATCCGAAAGAATTGACGGAATCGTCCTGTTTCTTAATTTCGCAGGGAGAGGGGGTTTTGAACTTCGCGAAGAGGAGGTCCAGGATCGCGTCCATGAGATGCTTGGCTCCTGTGCTGAAACGGTTGAGAAGAGCTGGTGGGGAGGCGGTGTTGCCCGGTCGTTCCCGGCAAGCTTGATTTCCCTCGCGGAGAGGCTCGGTTTCAATGTGGATCGGTTCAGGAAGCTCATCGTTCCCTCCCCCCTCCATCCTTGACGAAGGAGTTCTTATCTTTCTTAAACCCATCCAGGTCGCGTCTCCCCCGTCTCCTTAAGCTTTCATTTTAGCGGCACGCCGTCGCCGGGGGATTGAGTCAGGCTTCTTAGTGGAAAAACGGCAGGGCTCTCAGTACGAACGCTGTTTTTCCTATGAAAGGATTGAATTTTCCGGTCTTGCGGGTTATGGATTGAGTTGAGGGAGCCAGTTAGGTTATGAAGATGTTCAGAACGCCGGACGATACCTACAGGGCGTATGAGCGCTTTTTGAGGCAACGCAATTTTAGAAAGGCCTACAAGTGTCTTGAAAACCTGCTCCATCAGTTCCCCGGCGACGAGGCCTTGTTGGTGGATATCGTGAACCTGGCTTATCTTGAATGGAGAAACTATGAAATGGCCCGGCCCTGGCTTTTGCAGCTTTCAAAAATGCGCTCCCTCTGGAGAGACTATGCCCTGCTCGGCCGGGGCGAGGCCCAGAGCGGTAATATCCGCCAGGCCAGGGATTACCTGGGCAAGGCGAAGGAGCTTCTTGAAAAACGGGCCTCTCCTTCAGAGAAGAGAGAGGCGAAAGCAGCCTTTTCGGAAATTGATGACCTCATAAGGTATAACGAGTGGAGATCGTTTTCAAGACCGAAGACCGAGAAGGCTGCTCCAGCAAAGGAAAGGATAGTTCCTCCTCATCATGCGATGGATGCACAGGATGTTCCCGCGAAGAATGCTTCACCGAAAGAAATCCCCTCAGCGAAGCCTCCCTTCAAGCCGGAGTCCGCACCGGGGGCCGCTCGTGAACATGCGTCGCCGCCCATCCCTCAATATCACATCCCCGTTACCTTTTCCCCTCTTGGGGGCGAGGTCATCAAGGCATTTCAGCCGGCCTCCCTCTCGACCTTAAGAGAGATCAAGCTCCTGATCGATTATACGCATCTCACCATCCAGAGCAGCTTTGATGAGCTTCTGTGCCTCAATGCCATCAAGGATGTGGAGCGATACTGGTATCAGATCGAGACCGTGAAGAAGGTCCTGAAATATTTCCGAGGAAGAGCTCTCCTCTGTGACGAGGTGGGTCTCGGAAAGACCATTGAGGCCGGGATGGTCATCAAAGAGTACCTGATGCGGGACATGGTGAGAAATGTTTTGATCCTGACGCCCTCCTCCCTCGTCTCCCAGTGGAAAGAGGAGATGGATTCCAAATTCGGGATCGAATTCATGACAACGGAAGAGGTGGGAGCGTTGGATGACCCGGAAAAGATTTGGAAGAAGAAATACGTCATCGCCTCCCTCAACATGGCAAAGAGCAAAAAGAATATGCCTCTCGTGACCCGGCAGTTTTATGATCTCGTTGTGGTGGACGAGGCGCATCATCTGAGAAACAGAGCAACTCTCGCCTGGAAACTCATTAATCAGATTCAGAAACGGTTCATCCTTCTTCTTTCCGCCACACCTCTGCAGAATAATCTGATCGAACTCTTCAATCTGATCACCCTTCTCAAGCCCGGACAGTTTAAGACAGAAAGGCTTTTCAAGCAAGAGTACCTCCATAAAGGGAATCTGAGAGCCCCCGCCAATCGAGACAAAATGAGGGAGCTTCTCCGTGATGTCATGGTTCGAAATACGAGAAGCGCCATCGACCTGAAGCTTCCCAGGAGATTTGCCACCACTCTGAGGGTGGAACCCACTGAAACGGAGATGAAAATCTATCAGGGATTGAGCGATTACCTCCGGAAGGATGGGCTGAACAGGATGACCGTGAACCTCCTATTAAGAGAAGCCGGAAGCAGTCCCTTTGCCCTCACAGAAAGCCTGCTTCAGTTGTCCGGGGAGGGAAAGGAAAAGGAAGAGTTGATCGAGCGCGTCGGCGGTCTCGAAGATGTATCGAAAGGAACGGCGCTCGTGGATATCGTCAAGAAAAACCCCCAGGAGAAAAAGGTTATTTTCACCCAGTATCTCAAGAGCCTGGATTACATCACCGACCTTTTGGGGCGAAACGGGATCCCGTGCGTGACGTTTAAGGGAACGCTGGCCGCCAGGGACAAGAACATGGCCATTGATCGTTTCAGGGATGATGTGCCGGTACTGGTCTCGACGGAATCCGGAGGGGAAGGGAGAAATCTTCAATTCTGCAACACCCTCATCAATTTCGACCTTCCGTGGAATCCCATGAGAATTGAGCAGAGAATCGGCAGGCTCCACAGGATCGGGCAGACCCGCGATGTGTTCGTCTTTAACCTTGCGGTGAAGGGGACCCTGGAGGATTATATCATCGATATTCTGGATAACAAGATCAACATGTTTGAGATGGTCATCGGAGAGATCGAACCCATTCTGGGCCACCTGGAAAAGGAAGCGGATTTTGAGGATATCGTGATGCAGATTTGGCTTAACAGCTCAAATGAGGGAGACCTCAAGGCGGGCTTTGAAAGCCTCGGGGATGAACTCCTTAAGGCGAAGAAAGAATATCTCAAGGCGAAGTCCTTTGACGATGAGATCCTCGGGGATGATTACGAGATATAGAGACCCCTAAAAGGTGATCGATGAGACAGGGCAGGGAATTATCCGAGGTGATCACGGAGCTATTATCCCATGAGGGCGCCGTTCTCGAGAAAAGGGAGGATGGCTCTCTGGAGTTTCTCGTTCCTCCCTCGCTTTCCGATGCCCTCGGTCTACCGGAGCACGGGGTCCTCAGTTTTTCCAGCCATCCCTCTTGTGAAGGTGCGATCGCGGTCTCCTATGAATCAGAGATCTTCAAGGCCCTGGAAAAGGTCTTCTCGGGAAAAGGCAAAATGGCAGGGGCAGCTTATCCTTCTCATCTCCCGAACATCGAAAAGATATCAAAATGGGTGTCTGAAAAGGTTGTCCTTTCCAATGCAACCTTCCGTCTGAAGAAGGTGGAGCATCAGGCCGTTGCCTACGTCCTGATGTTTTTCAAGTATGTGGCTTTTTCCGATGAAAAGCGCGAAGGCGTTTTCTCCCTGCTGGTCAACAAACAGAATCTTTCAACGTTGTTCCTGGGTGACAATCTGGGTGACTTTTTAGCGGACCTGGAGGAATCGGAGCCGGTTACGGCATTGACCGGACAGGAAACCCTGAAAGCCATTCAGGCGGGTTTTTCTGCTGCTTCTCTCGCCGTCAAGGAGGAATTTGGCCCATTCATTAACAGCCTTGAGAAGAGGCTCAACCGTGACATTAAACGGGTGCTTGAGTATTATGAAACCCTGAAGGTTGAAACCAAAAGGGCTTTTGAGAAAAAGCGGGGTTCTGGAAAGGATTCTGGTGAAAACCAGAACGAAAGCACGACCACGCAGGAAGAGGCGCGAAAAGGACTGTCCGAGAAGTTGGATGCCATTGAGGGAGAAAAAAGATGGAAGGTTCAGGATCTCGTCTCCAAGTATGCACTGAACGTTCGAATAGAACCCGTATGCGTCATTGATATCGAGACCCAAACACCCGTCTTCTGGATGGACATCAGGCGGCGGCTTTCTTCAAGGGAGTTCCCATTGACCTATAACCCCTTCTTTAAAAAAATGGACCCTTTGCCCTGCGAGGCCTGTTTTTACCCCCGGGGCATATATTACGTCTGTGATGAGAAGTTACACATCCTCTGTGCCAGCTGTTTTAAGAAATGCCCTGACTGTGGAAGACAATACTGCTCTGCCTGCTCGAAGGCCGGATGCCCCAGATGCAGCAAGAAAGGGGTTTAGGAGTCAAGCGGTTTCATTTTCTCTTCAGGATGGGTTCGGAGTAATAGGCGGTCACCTTCTCGTTGCTGTGGTCGGTATCGGTCTGGATCCCGATGGCCACCGGTTCGGCAGATCCTGTTCCAAAGGCGGTGCTATAGTCCTTCCGGAGGTTTCGCTCCTCGTAGACCCATTGATTTGCTTTTTCCTCGCCGGACCCCAGCACAAAGACCTTGCAGAACTTTTCTGACGGATGGTTGAAGACCTGCCCAACAGGGAGACGGCTTGCCCAGATATATTCGATTTTCAATCCCCGGGGTTCCATTCCCTCCATCATCCAATAGCCCTTCTCTTTCCCAAAGACGACGATCACCCGGGCTGCCGCATCATTACGGTCCTTTCTCGTTTCGATGGCGGAACGGACCACATTTGATATCTTCCATCTCCACGAGAGAATGGGAAAGTTCTTCTCCTTCTTGCTCACCTCCCTGAAAAGGGACGAGCGGCTCCCCAGGCTCTCGGCTTTGATGATCCCTTTCCCGACCCTCGAGTACTGCGTAGGAGGAACGGCGAAGTAGGAGACCATCCACCAGCCCTTGACCGGTGAGGGTTTCTCTGCCTCCTCTGGCTTCTCCTCCTGAGAAGGTCCAAAGGGAAGGGGAAGCTGAGCAAAAATCAGAATCATGCTGAGCAGCGTCAAGAGGATCTTCATTTTCTGAACAATCCGTTACCCAAGGTAAGCTTATTATATATACCATCTTTTGAGTATCGAGAAAAACATTTTTCTCACGATATGCTTCGGAGGTGTTCTAACGAGAGAGAAGGAAACCTGAGATTTATCAAAGGACACCTTCCTCATGTCCTCTAACAGGCATCTGTCATGAAATGATCACCCCAATCAATCTCGGAAAAACATCATGAACCGGTTACCGATGTCCCCGGTAAATTGGCTAAATGAGATATTATCCCGTTGCAGCAACCTCGATAGGACCTTCTCATCCTCAACGTTCCGAAGCGTCAAACCTAACTTGGGAATGGAAACAAGAGGGGTTTTGCGATTTAGAAGCTTCTCTCCAATACCCACGCCAATCGTCATCTCCACGTAAGGAACGCGGTCTGCTGGTTTTCGATCCAATGCAGCCAGGACTCTTTCTCTCGGTATCATTATTACAGACCCCCGTGGCGAAACCAATCACTGGATTACCCACCACTGATGATCGGCGCAATCACGAGTTCATCCCCATTTTCAACGTTACAGTCTAAATCAAGGCAGAGTTGAAGGACATCTCCCCGAACAAGCATGACATTGTAAGCGGGATGAATCTTTCCCTCTTTATCGAATAATTTTGCCTTCAAACCAGGAACCTCCCTCTCCAGACCGTCCAGGATTTTCGATAAACGATCCTCGTCGACAAGAAAGAGCTTCTTCCCATGGGTCAAGTCCTGAAAGGCGCTTAAAAATGTTACGGTGATCGCCATGACGCCACCTCATCCCTGATCAATTTAAGCCAAGCCTTTTTAAGGTTTCGGGCGTGGGCACCCCTTCAGGATTCCACCCGCGAAGCCTGTAATATTCATCTAACAGTTTCTCCAATTCTTTTCTCGGATAGGACTCCCCGGCACTGCCGCCTTCCTTGAGTGTCTCTTCAAACCTCAGGGGAAGGAGGTCGTCTTTTCTATTCATCTCCTCCCTCACATTAAACATTCGAGCCAGGTTAAAAATCCTTTCCCCCGTGGTTAAGAAATCTTCTAGCGTGAAATTCCAACCCGTCACGGCATTCAAGAGTTCTACCACGAGCCCTGGCTTCAGTGGCCTCGGCGGAATCATCGGGAATTTACAAATGGGGGCCGCATCGGACATCACTCCCCAGTATTCCTGAAGGGATTTGACGAGAGCCGCTTTGCCTTCGAATTGCTTTCGAGCCATGGGCACGGTGAAACCGAGTTCTGGAAGGGCATTCTCCCTCTGGTAGGCCTCATCATGCATGCTCGATTCATGGTCTGCCCCTTTAAAGGAGGTCGCATAGGCAAGCCCCATCCCCTTCTTCCCCCGGGGGTCATGCATCGGAACCTCCATCCCTTTAACATGTAGGGCCCACTGCTCGGAGCCTTTTCCTATCCTTTGGGAGGCCCTCTTCACCCCTTCAGCCAAAAGGTCTCCCGGACCTTCTCTAAGGCTGATCAACTCGATCATCCTAAAAATCCCTTCGGGATCCCCCCATTTCAATTTAAAACCGAGATCCTTCTCTGTCAGAACACCCCGATCAAAACATTCCATCACGAAGGCAATAGTGACACCGGTTGAGATGGTATCAATGCCATAGAGATTGCAAAGCTCGTTCGCCTTTGCGATCGCATAGGGGTTCCCATTTAAAAGGAGGGAGCCCATGGAGGCTACCGTTTCATACTGGGGGCCTCCGAATTCGCTAGAGAAGGAATAAGGCGTTTCACCCTTTACCACCCGACGGCATCCAATCGGACATCCCGGGCAAGTCCTCTTCATCGCATAGATCGTATTGAGCATGGCGTCGCCATCAATTTTACTGATTTCGCTAAAAGTCGTGGTTTGAAAGTTCTTCGTCGGAAGGATCCCATTGAGGTTCGCAGGGCCCGTGGTGTTCCATGTCCCATATTTGGATAAGGTATCACAGGTGCCATCCGTTTGGATCTTTGTGCTGATCGCTTTCACCAATTCCTTGACCTTTTCCATATCCGACACCGGGGTTTTCTGCTTTCCCCCCAGGACGATGGCCTTCAGGTTTTTGGACCCCATCACAGCCCCAGCCCCTGTTCTCCCCGCAAAGAACTGGAGCTCACAATTAATATTCGCATATTTGACAAGCTTTTCTCCAGCGACTCCGATGGAGGTCACCAGCCCATTCCTGTTTTGGGGATCGGAGAGGATTATTTCCTGGGTCTGCCGGGTATCCTTTCCCCAGAGCTCCCTCCCATCCAGTATCTGAAAGGACCCTTCGGTGATCCTGAGATAGACGGGGCTATCGGATTTCCCCTCGATGATCAACGCATCATAGCCGCATCCCTTTAAGCTGCCTCCCATTCTTCCCCTCATGTCCGTATCACCAATCAAGCCTAATAAGGGAGATTTGCCAGTGATGGAAATCCCTGTGCTTCCTAAAAAGCGGATGGAGGCCAATGGACCTGAAGCAAAGATCAGGGGGGCTTTGGGAGAAAATGGATCCTCACCCCCTTGAAGGAGATCATAAAGCCAGCGAACCCCGAACCCCACCCCCCCAACATATTTCTTAAGAAAGGCTTCATCCACAGGCTCTTCCTCGATCTTTCGAAGAGAGAGATCGACTCTCAAGATTTTCCCCTGATAACCGTACATAAGACCTCCCTTCAGTCAAACAGGGCTATATTGATTTGATCAGACTGGATATCCTTGGTGAAACCTTTATCCTTCCCTTTTTCCTCGTCATGGGTTGAGAAGCTGTATGGGCCGGGTTCCGCAATCACAAGTTGCGGCAATGGCCCCAGGGCTTTCCCTTCCATCGTAACATACCCCTTCTTCCTGTTGAGGGAAGGATCCTTCGGCAACAAATAGATGACCGAGGGGGTAGAATCTGAGTAGATTGAAGCCAGTTTCAGGGCGCACCTTCGATCCCCGTCCCCAAACTGGACGATCCATCCCTCTTTTCCTTTCGTTCGATCGATGGAAATCAGCTTTGAGATTGCGTAGGGCGAGAGAGAGCCGACCCTTCGTTTGTCGAGGTCGGGTTGGCGGAGGGCATAAAGGGTTTTCCCAGAGGCAGAGAGCGTTCCCTCGTGATCCACCACGAAGAAGTTGGTCTGCATCGAGGCACCGATCTCACTCATTCTTCCCACCGTTTCCAGAGCAATGAAGAAGGGGCCTCGTTTGCCCAATTGGGTGAAAAGAAGATCACCGCAGAAACCCTCCGGGCAACCGTAATCGGAGAAGGATCCCTCCTTGAGTCTATAGAACCGTAGGCTCCATTTAAAAAACTCACCGCAACCCGATCTTTCCGGTGATACAAGAAGACCGGGGTTATCCAGAGAGACATGTGTGGGGAGATGGTCAAAGGTCGATAGCAGGGTTCCCTGACCGGAGTACAATTCTGCCCGGTAGCTGTTCTCCTTATTTCGGTAAACATAGTAAGGATAAACGGCCAGGACGCGATCGATCCCGGGGAGGGGGACCAGGTAAGGAGTCACGGGATTTGCCCAGGAAGGAATTGCAGACAAATTGAGGGGAAGTTTCTTCCCGGTCTTTCGGAACAGGATGTGTCCGTTCCTAATTTCAGCCAGTGGAGAACGGCCTTGCTTCAATGGGAGAAGAAAATCGAGCGGGGGAGCAGTGCCGTATGACTCGAAATGGCTTTGGTAGGACAGGGTTCCTAAAGGAACAGAGGGTTTTTTCGGCCTCCCTTTTTCATCGCCTTTTTGAGGGAGATCGGCCTGGGTTAAGTTCGGACTGGACCATAGGAAATCCTTCGTAACCACTTGGAACGTGCCCGCCGCGGTTTGTTCAACCATTAAGAACGAAATGAAAAGACAGGCAATGATCAATCGGGTGTGTGTCATGGTCTTTACCCCTTTGTCGCCGCCTCTGTGAATCCTTTGATCAGAAAATTCTGTAACATCAAATAGAGCGCGGCTGGAATCATCGTGGCGATCACCGTGGCTGCCATGATGGTCGACCACTCCGTTCGGAATTCCCCCACGAGCTGGGTGATGCCCAGGGTGAGGGTCTGCTTCGATTTCGCACTGATCAAACACAGGGCCCATAAAAGATCGCCCCAGGAGAGGAGAAAGGCAAAGATGATCGTGGCGACCAGGCCTGGAAGGATTCCGGGCAAGACCACGAGCAGGAAGGTCCTCGTCCTCGAAGCCCCATCCACCATGGCGGCCTGGTCAATTTCCGTCGGCACCGTATCCACATAACCCTTCAGCATCCAGATGCTGAAAGGGAGGGTGATCGTGATTTGGGAAAGAATGAGGCCGAGAAGGGTATTATAAAGCCCGACGATGCTCAGCATTTTGAAATAGGGCCCAACGAGCAGGACGCCGGGAATCATTTGGGAGGCAAGAAAGAGGGTCATCAGCGGGGTCTTCCCTTTAAATCGGAACCTGGAAAAACCATAAGCAGCAAAAGCTCCCACCAGTGACGAAAATGTGGCCGTGCTGATGGAGACGATCAGGCTGTTGAGAAAGTAATAGATAAATTTCTCCTGAAACCAGATCTTCGAGTAGGCGCCAAACGTAAAGATCTTCGGGATCAGGGTTGCGGGATAATTCGCAACCTCGGCCTCTGTTTTGAAAGAGGAGCTCACCATCCAGTAAAACGGGAGGAGGTTAAACACGCCCATGACACCCAGGGCCAGATAGATCCAGAGCCAGAAGGAGCGTCGCCCCATCCTCATACCTCCCGTCTCATGGTTATCCGCAGGTAGGGGATGCTGATGATAAGCATGATCGCTGCCAGCATTACGGCAATGGAGGCCGCATACGACGTATTGAAAAACTGGAAGTAGTGTTTATAGGTCAGAAGGGATAGGACCTGGCTGGCGTACCCGGGCCCTCCTCCTGTCATGCTATAGACCATGCCAAAAAGACGACATTCCCAGATCGTATCGAGAATCACGGCGATGATCACCATATACTTCAGGTTCGGCACTGTGATGTAAAGGAAACTCTGGATCGACGATGCGCCGTCGATGGCGCCGGCTTCGTACTGATGGCGGGGAATGGCTTGAAGTCCGGCCAGAAGAATCAACATGACGAAAGGGTAACCTCTCCAGATCTCGGCAAAGATGAAGGAGGCAAAAGCAAGCAAAGGCGTTCCGAGAAAATCGATCGGTTCCGCAAGGATTCCGCCCCGGATCAGGACACCGTTGATGAATCCGGGCAATGTGTCGAAGATGAACTTCCAGATGAGCCCCCCGATGACATCCGGCATCGTCCAGGGAAGAATGGCGATCACCCTGAAAAAATGCCTCCTCTTAACCTCCAGATTCAGAAGAAGGGCAACTCCAAGACCAATCATGAGATGAAAAAAGACCGTCGTTGAAACAAAAATAATGGTGTTGACGAGAGAACCTAAAAACTCAGCGTCTTGAAATAGACGGAGGTAACTTGAGAGGGTGAAAGAAGGCTTGCTCACCCACATGAGGTTGAAGCTTTGTAGAATGGCAGCCAAGGCAGGAAATCCAAGGATGCTCACCAATAAGAGAAAGGCCGGCAGAATAAAAAAGTAGCCCTTATATCGGTCGTGGATCGACATTCTGATCTTTCTCACCCCCACCCTTGCCCTCCCCCGTCAAGGGGGAGGAGGTATTTAGGGTGGGAGAGCAACAGGGTGAGTGGTCATTCTACTTGCGGCTCAGGATTTCCTCGATCTGATGGTGGGCATCCATCAGGGCTTTCTCAGGTGTCTTCTGTTTGGCAATGGCGGCCTGGAGATTCTGTCGGAAAGCCTCCAGACATTCGGGCCATTGAGGAATCAAAGGTAAAAAGTCTGCATGATCGAGTTCCTGGCTGACAATCGACGCATACTTGCTCTGCCGGATGGGCCCATAGGTCTCATTCACACTCTTCCGGCATGAAAGCATGTTGTTATCGATAAACCACTTCTCCATCTGTTTCTTATCCGTGAGGAATTTGATCAACTTCCAGGCGGCCTCGGGATATTTGGTGTTTGGGTTCATGAAGATTGATTTCTGATAGAGGGTGGAACGGGTCTTCGATTTCACACCTTCTTTTTGGGGGATGGGGAACATCTCAAGCACCTTCCAGCCGTTCAGCTCCGGATTCATCCCGCTGACCTCTGTAATGGACCACATCGTCCCAATCTTCATGGCCGTCTTCTTGAAGGCAAGGAGACGGCGTGCCTCGTTGCAATCGACCTGGGTCACTCCCGGAGGCATCACTTTATCCTTCAGGATAAGGTCCACTACATAATGAAAGGCCTCCTTGGCTTGAGGGGTATTCAAGGCGGAATGTTTCCAGTCCGGGGTCAAAAAATCTCCTCCGAAACCTCTCAGGACAACAGAGAATCTCAGGTCAAAACAGGCTTTGGCAAGAACAAAGGCAACTCCCCATTGATCGATAGGTCCTCCAGGCTTGGTGGCCTTCGTCAGTTTTTTACAGACCTCTCTATACTCCTTCCAGTTTTTAGGAAGATTCTTGATCCCGGCCTCCTTAAAAAGCTCGGAGTTATAGACCATCACCATGGCCACCGTATTTTTGGGTATGCCATAAACCTTACCCTCCTCCGTGACAGGCATCAGGCTCCTCGGATAAAAATCGGACAGCCACGGCTGGCCTCCCTCTTTTTCGATGAAGGGCGTCAAATCTTTTACCCAGCCTTCCTTGATGTATTGTTTGACAGGGTTGACATCAAGGGCAAAGACATCGGGTCCTTTCCCGGCTCGAATCGCCGTTGTGAATTTGACGTCCCTTTGCGCCAGGGCAACGGGTTCCGTCTCCACTTTGATCCCAGGATGGAGTCGCTCGAATTCAGCGATGGCTTCTCGAAGGGATCTACCCCAGATATCCTGGGCCAGCTGCCAGTCGGAGTAGGAGATGGTGACCTCCTGCGCCCTCACGGGATTCTCCCGGAGGCTAAAACTGAACGCCATGATTAGCATAAAAATCAATCCATAAGTTCTTTTTAACATTTCAAACCCCTCCTTTCTTTTCATTTCCTTCTATCGAACGAATCCGAAAAAAAACCTCCACCAATCGAATGGATGTCCGGGAAGTTCACCTCCTTTCCTTTACCACTTCAGCAGTCGATTTCCGGATGATCAGATGGGATGGAATAAGAACCTTTTTAGGGTTTTTCCTCTTATGACTGACCTTTTGAAGCAGTATCTCACCTGCTGTTTTACCCATGAGGTAGGGGGAGTGTTCTACAGTTGTTAGAGGAGGATCCAAAAAAGAATACCACTCCATGTCGTCGAAACTGACGAAGGAAATATCCTCGGGAATCCTGATCCTCAATTCATTCAATGCTTGCAGAGCTCCGATCGTCATCTGGTTATTGGCAACAAATAAAGCGGTAGGAAGGGGACTCTTTTGAAAAATCTCTTTCGTTAGGGAGTATCCACTTTCTCTTTTAAAATCGCCAATTTTGATCCAATGTTCATCAAAGGGTATCCGATGATTTCTCAGAGCATTCTTATAACCTTCCAGTCTCTCGGCCCCCGAGCTTAAACCCGGTGGCCCAGAAATGATCCCAATCCTGCGATGGCCCAATTGGATGAGATGATCGATGGCCTTATGAGCACCGCCCGTGTTATCTCCGAGAACGGCGTCAGAGGCCAAACCTTGAATCCTTCTCACGATTGCTGCTAAGGGGATCATCTTAAATCGGGAGAGAAGCGGATGAGGGCCATCCTGAAAGGCAGTGGAAATGATTAGACCATCAATCCTTTTTTCCAACAAGATTTGGATATAAAGTATCTCCTTTTCCGGATCTTCATCCGTATTGCAGAGCACGACACTGTACCCACTTTTATAGGTGACATCCTCAATTCCCCTAACGATCGCTGTGTAGAAGGGATTCAAAATATCCGTGATGATAATGCCAATGGTATGGGTCTTTCGCTTGACAAGGCTTCGAGCAATGGCATTGGGCTGGTAGTTGAGCTCTTGAATCGCCTCGAGAACCCTCCGTCTCAGTTCCTCGCTTACGAATCGGGTCTTGTTGATCACATGCGAGACGGTGGCGGTGGAGACTCCAACCCGTCTGGCAACATCCTTGATGGTGGGCATAAGGAACCCCGTATGAAGTTAGGAGGTAAACGGATACGTAAACGTTTAACCAATCTCGACAACCTTCATATCATAAATCGGTGATCTCTGTCAAGCTTAATTTTTTCCTCATTTTTCTTGAGTGTGATCCTTTCGTGACAGGATCTCGCATACGTCCTCAACCCGCTCGTCACGGATATCCGTCAAGACCCTTTCGCGCTTCTCTTACCCAAAAGAGCCAGGCCTCCTTGATCAACGAGCCCAACGAGCCCTGGTAATCTTTTTCCCCGCACTGAAATCCCTGTTCCATCAAACCACAGGATACCCAAGTGCTCTGGCGCGCCCGTTACTGAAGGATTGCTCAGAAAATACGGTTCGGCTCAGGAGACCCGGACCGACCCGGCCGCAGGTCTCCTGACCTGCGGATTCAGAGATTTTCATGGTTTGCCCGTCGCGAAGCCGTCATGAGACATTACGGTGAAACGAGGATTTATGTTGAAAAAGATTTCAGGACCTGCTAAATTTCTGCCTATGAACGAGCTTTCTGTCAAGGGGACGGAGGCAATTCTCTTCGATCTTGAAGCGGCGGGAGAGCATCCGGGCGAGGGTCTCCCTTCTACGAAGCCCGATTTCTAGGTCGATGACTTTAACGAACTATTCGCCTGTTTGAGAAACGGTGCTCCTTGAGAATTTCTTCCCTTCTTTTCGCTATCTTGATCCTTCTTCCTTCCATTGCTCTTGGCAGCACGGGAGAGGAAGTTCCCTCCTACCAACCCTTAATTTACCGGCTCGCGCAGGATGGTTTTGATCCCGAATATCTGTCCAAGATATTTGATGACCCCCGATCAGAGCCGATTCCGTCGTTAATGACCATTTCCCTCGACTCCCGGGAAGTCCAGGAAATCTATAGCCCGTTCCTGACTCCAGAATCGATTCTTCAGGCCAAGAAATTTCTCCGGGCAAATCTGAAGTTATTGAGACGGATGGAGAGCCGGTTCCACGTGGATAAAGAAGTGGTCGTGGCAATCCTCTTCATCGAATCAAGGTTTGGAGAAAACATCGGGCGACACCGGGTCATCCCCACCCTGGCGAGCATGGCCCTGCTCGACACTCCAGAGAATCTCTGGAGCAATTATCTCATGCTTTGGGGAATCGACCCCGAACTCTCTTACGAATGGCTGGAGGACCGGGCAAAAAAGAGAGCCAACTGGGCCTACCAGGAATTGAAATGTTTCTTAAGGATCATTCGTGACGAGAAGATGGACCCCCTGGAAGTCCGGGGTTCTTACGCCGGCGCCCTGGGTATGGCCCAATTCATTCCATCGAGCTATCTCGCCTTTGCGCACAGAAAGAAAAACTTGGAGAATTGGCTCCTCAGCAGAGAAGAAGCGGTTTTCAGCATTGCCAACTACCTCAAATCCCATGGTTGGAAAAAGAATCTAACCCTTGAGAGAAAGAAACGAATCCTCTGGTATTACAATCAAAGCGAGCCCTATGTAGAGACGGCCCTCCAGATATCAAAACAAATTAAACATTGACAAGGTCGTAAAAAGTCGGAAAACAAAGAAAAGGTCGTGCTGGTAAACCATGCCCTGTTGAAAAACAGGGTTGATTCAGCATCCCTGCCTGCGGCAGGCAGGTAACGATATCAAGGACTTACGAGACCCTGAAACAAGCCTGATTTTCATCAGGACATGGTTCAGGGTGAGAGATCAGGACTTCTTACGAGCCCATCACAAATGGCCGATAAGAAATACGTTTTGATGAGATGGAAGGACGGGTGGCAGGAGGTTGTCAGTGTTGAATCAGATGCTGTGGACCTGAGCAAGTATTATGTCATTCCTATGACCCCCAAAAGCGTTCGTCCGGGGCTTTGTGAAATTTTTCATATTGACAACCGATTTGCCGTTTTCTAAAATCGAGAAGGACTATAGCATTTTAAAAATAATGCCCTTTCGGGTTAAAGTCGGTTTCCCCATCTCTCCAAGCTACCTTGGCCAGGTTTCATCAGTGACGGGCTGGTAGGCTTTCTCGGAACTTGGAAGCTCCACGGAATGGTTCTTTTTGGTCTTTCGTACATGATCCAGAATAAGATCTGAGAAAGGAGGTGTGCTGGTAGAGCGATTACCCTTCAGACCCGGATATTCTGCGGGGCCGCGAGGATGATTGGGCTCGATTTGCTGTGGAGGCCTGACCCGGAGGCCCTCCATAAAGGTTTCATTCTAGCCCGGGCTAATGGAATAATCCATTCATGACTGTTTTGAAGGGAGAGTGATCATCCGTTTCACCAAGAAACCATACCTGAACACTGAAAGCCGAAAAAAAATAATGAGTGAGAAAGGGGGACGTTATGCCAGAGGTAAAAAAATTTCCATATGCAGAGGAAGTCGTTCTTCCACCGGAATTGGAGGGATGGGAAGAGATGTACCCGCCCCAGCGTTTGTTCAGTAAGGATAGGGAGGATTGGGAGAAGAGGCATTTCTGGTATCAGGACAAGATCCATGCCCCTGAGCCCATGTATCCCCTCGACGATATCTTCCAGGAGGCATGGCAGATATCTCTCTCCCAGTATACGACCCGGGTCTTCTGTATTCCCCCCGCCCAGGGAATCGCCCAGAGGATGTTGGGCTGCTACATGTACATCACCGCTGTTGAACCACCCCCCGCCGCTGTTGTCCAGGAAAAGGCAGGATTGTTCGGAAAGAGGGTGCCCTATGTTTTTGAGAACTACGAGAAGCTGTGGGATCAATGGCTTGAGAAGTTCCAGCGGCTGGGGAAGGAGATGGAATCCATTAAGGTGCCCCGGGAATTCAGCAAATTTGTGCCGGATGAACAGGTTTTTCCCGCACCCAGGGGGTACACGGAAGCCTACGAATTGATCGAGTCCTTTAACACGATCATCAGCCTCATCTTCAAGGCATGGCAGTATCACTTTGAATATTTGAACCTGGCTTACCTTGCCTACCTCATGTTTGTTGACGCCGCGAGAAAGCTCTTCCCGGGGATCAGAGAGAGTACCATTGGCAAGATGGTCGCGGGAGCCGATGTCTCCATGTTCCGGCCAGAAGAGGAGCTGTGCAGGTTGAGCAGACTGGCAATCGTTCAACCCCCCGTTGGCGATGTCCTGAAACAAAATGTCTCCGCCGCGGAAAAGATTGAGAGATTGCGAGGGGTCGAGGCGGGCAGGGCATGGCTCGAAGAGCTTGATCGGATAAAGAACCCCTGGTTCTATGTCTCCTGTGGCAGCGGCTGGTACCACTACGAAGGCAGCTGGATCAACAAGATGGATGTCCCTTTCAGTTATTTGAAGAGCTATGTCGAAAGGCTTGAAAAAGGCGAAAAAATAGAGCGCTCCCTTACAGAAATATCGGAGGAAAGGGACAGGATCGTCAGGGAGTACAAAAACCTGATCAAAACGGAAGACGATAAGAAGTCTTTTGACGACGCCTATAAGGTGGTCAGGACCATCTACCGGTATGCCGAAGACCACCTTTTCTGGGTTGAACACTGGCTCCATACCATCTGGTTTCAGAAGATCGGCGAATTCGGCAACATCCTCACGAAGTCCGGTGTGCTGAAAAAACCCGATGATATCTACCTCTTCAACCGATTTGAGGTCCCCATGTTGCTTGAGGATATTGCAACCTCATGGGCATTAGGAGAAGGCGCTCCCCCAAGGGCCAAGTACTGGATGGCCAAGGCAGAGAAACGAGAAAAGATCCTTGAAGCAGCCAAGAGGTGGACGCCTGTGCCCGGCCTCGGAGTACCCCCGGAAGAGGTTTCAGAACCGTTTACGGTCATGTTGTGGGGTGTCACAACCGAGAAGGTGGGGGAATGGCTGAAAGGTGCTGTGGGTGAAGAGGTCACCGTGATAAAAGGCTTTGCATCGTCCGCAGGGGTTGTTGAAGGGCCGGCAAGAGTGCTCAAGCTACTCGAAGATGTTGTTAAGGTGCAGCCCGGTGAGATCATCGTTGCCCCATGCACCAATCCTTCATGGGCTCCTGTGTTTACAAAAGTAAAGGCCGCGGTAACCGATATCGGAGGGCTTACATCCCATGCCGCGATTGTTTCGAGGGAATATGGGCTGCCTGCTGTGACGGGCACCGGCATCGCAACCTCTGTCATCAAAACGGGCGATGTCCTCAAAGTGGATGGGACTACGGGTATTGTAACGATCGTGAAAAAAGCAGGAGCTTAAGAACCGCTGGGGGTACGAATTTTCGTACCCCCAGTACCTTGTAAAAGGGGATCAAAATGCCGGAGAAATGGATCTACTGGTTGAGAGAGGTTAGTGCAAAGCACAACAACGTTGTAGGAAAGAAGTGTGCAAACCTTGGAGAATTGACCAACGCCGGGTTTCGCGTGCCGCCTGGTTACGCCTTGAGTGTGCAAGCGTACAACCGATTCATGAAGGAAACGGAGGCAACAGACCTTCTGCTGAAATTCTTAAGCGCCTTCCATGCCGATCCGGATAACGTTGGTGACACCCTGAAATTTGAGGAAGCATCTATGGAGATGCGAAAGATTGTCGAATCGATAAAAATGCCACCCGATATGGAAGAAACGGTCAAACAGTATTATGCCGAGCTTTGTGAGATAACAGGGCGCGAGAATCTATATGTCGCGACGAGATCAGCAGGACCGGTGAGTCACCCCGGTCAGTATGAAACGTATCTCAATGTGAGTGGTGCCGAGGATGTGGTACAAAATGTGATACGCGTGTGGTCAAGCACTTTCAATACCCGTTCGATTATTGCGAGGGCAAGGCTCGGGCTCCCGGTCCATTATGATCCGATCGGCGTAGCGGTGCTTACCATGGTGGATGCAAGGGCGGCGGGAGTGATATTTACCGTAAACCCCGTCAATGGAGACGAGTCGAAAGTGGCGATTGAGGCAAGCTTCGGTTATGGGGAAGCGGTTGTCTCCGGAAGTGTGACGCCGGATCGATATGTGGTTGACAAGGTGACGCTGGAGATAGAGGAGAGAATCGTCTCGGATAAAGGGAGCGAATTTGCATACAACCCTGACACCCGGGAAATGGAGTATAAAGAACTGCCGCCCGACAAGAGGAAAATCCAATGCCTTGAAGACAGGGAGGTCATCGAACTGACAAAGATTGCAAAACAGGTTGAGGCCCATTTTGGCTGTCCGCAGGATATTGAATATTCGATTTCCGGAAGCCTTCCATTTCCTGAAAGCCTCTTTCTCGTTCAGGCCCGCCCCGAAAGCGTGTGGGGCAAGAAAAAGAAGGATTCGGTCCTTGGCAAAAAGAGCGGTTTCGAATTGTTGTTTGAGAAGGCGATGACTCCCACAAAGGTAAAGGTTGGTTAAAAGACGCAAAGGGCATAGGGTAAATACAAGACAGGTCATAAGATACAAGTCGGAATGCAGGGTGGTCATTGCCCACCAGACGCAGAAGATAAGAGGGTGGATTAGGCCTGGCCTGAGCCTGCCGAAGGGCGCAGCGAATCCGCCTTTGAGCTCGAAACCGAATAACCGGATAAAGGATTTTCCCTTGCATTGATAACGATTCTGACAAAATATTTCCGGTCAAAGGAGGCTGGTTATGGATCTGAGAGAATTTATTTCACTTTGCGAGAAGGAAGGCGAACTCAAACGGATCAAGGCGGAGGTGGATTGGAATATCGAGATGTCTCATATCGCGAAACTGAATGAGGAACGCAGCGGGCCTGCGCTCCTTTTCGAAAAGGTGAAGGACTATCCGACCCCGGTGCTCTCCAGTGTCTGTACTACAACATCAAGGCTGGCCCTGATCATGGGCATGCCCAAGGCCACGAGTCTGGTTGAACTCATGAGGGAATGGGTAAAGAGGACGGCGAAAAAAATCCCCCCCAACTGGGTGGCAAGCGGACCCTGTAAAGAGAATGTGTTGAAGGGAGGCGAGATCAATCTCCTCAAGTTCCCGGTTCCCAAGGTTTTTCCGAGGGATGGGGGTCGTTTCTTCGGCACTACCGCTTACACCGTTTCGAAGGATCCTGAAACGGGATGGCTCAATATCGGCGTTTACAGGCTTCAGGTATTGGATGAAAAAACCCTGGGCACCCAGTTTATCAAAGGGAAGCATGCGGACCTCATGCTCCAGAAGCATAGAACCCTTAAGAAACCCATGCCCGTGATCGTGGGAATTGGTGGGGATCCTCTCTTCTTCCTGATGGGTGCTGCGAGGCTACCTGCCTTCGAGTCAGAATACGATTTTGCCGGCGCCATTCGCCGCGAGGCGGTAGAGGTCGTCAAGGGAGAGACGGTCGATCTTCCCATCCCGGCGGGTGCCGAGATCGTTATTGAAGGAGAGGTGGACCCTGACGCCACGAAGCCTGAAGGCCCATTTGGAGAGTACACGGGCTATTATTCGGGGATCGGAACCACACCGAGAAGTTTCATCAAGATCAACTGCATCACCCATCGGACCAACCCGATCTTCTGGTTTACCACCGTTGGAAGGGCTGTGACCGATACTCATATGACCATGGCGTTGACCTATGGTGCGACTTTATGGCAGGAGCTCGAGGCCATGAGGATACCGGGAATAAAGGCTGTTTACTGCCCGCCGGAAGGGGCAGGGAGATTCGTTGCCATCATCTCGGTGAAGCAGATGTATCCTGGCCATGCCAACCAGGTGGGCACAGCAGCCATCTCAACCGAGATGGGTGCTTACGGTTTGAAGACCGTGATTGTCGTGGATGAGGATATCGATCCATGGGATTTGCCCCGGGTCCTCTGGGCCCTCAGCTTCCGATTCCAGCCGAGCAGGTCTCAGATCATCAGTCGTGGAAGATCTACCCCTCTGGACCCCTCCCTTCCCCTCGATTCGAGGGATATCACCTCCAGGATCATCATGGATGCGACCATTCCTTTTGAGTGGAAGGAGAAACCTGTTCCAATCGAACTTGATCAGGAGATGATCAAGAAGGTAAGGGCCAGGTGGTCCGAGTTAGGCCTGTAAATTCTGGCATAGGGCTAAGGGGAGAAGAACGAATCGGGAGGTGTTTACCCTATGCTCTATGCCCTATGCAGGGGAGGGAGTAACATGGGAATTGCTATTGCCGGAATGCTGGATGAACGGCAAGAGGCGCTCACGATCATCAAGAACCAGATAGAACGCCGCGGCCATAAAACCATTCTGATTGATTTCAGCATCGGTACGGGCGCCATTGTGTCTGCTTTGAAGACAGATGTAAGCTGTGATGAGCTGGCGCGGCTTGGCGGTGCCACCATTGAACAGGTTCGAGCAATGCTTGCCAAGGAAAGGGAGAAGGCAACCTCTGTCATGGCCGAGGGATTGACCAGGAAGGTCCTGGAGCTTCATAAGGCCGGTGAGATCAAGGGCATCATCGCCATTGCAGGCATGACAGGAACGTTTCTCTCGATTACGGCGATGAGGGCCCTGCCTTTTGGGGTGCCCAAAGTCCTGATTTCGAGTGTTACGGCAATGCCGGCTTACGCAGGCAGACTCGCGGATTACTTCGGGGTGAGAGACATCACGGTCATGCATAGCGTGGTCGATACGGTAGGTTTGAATCCCCTGGTGAGAACCCTGGCCGTTAATGGGGCAAACGCCATCAGCGGAATGGTCGAGGGACTTGAAGCACCCAAGAAAGAAGAAAAACCCTCTATCGCCATCACGGAGTTTGGTTTCGTAGACAAAGGGGCTCATTATGTGAGGGACCTCCTTGAAAAGGACTACGATCTGGTCTCCTTTCATGCTACAGGAGTGGGTGACCGGGCAGCGGTGGATCTGGTGAGCCAGGGATTTTTCCAGGCATTTATAGACCTCGTGCCTGCAAGCTTCAGCGAGTATCTCTTCGGAGGCAACCGCGCTTCAGGACCGAATCGCCTGGATGCGGCGATGAACCAGCCCATACCTTATATCCTTACTCCGTGTGGTTTTGACATGATCAGTTGCGGCCCCATTGAGAGGAGGGACAAGGGGGATCCCCTCTGGGTCTCTCGCAAGCTGGCAGAGAGGAAGCTCCTGGTACAGGATGCGATGAGGGTCCAGGCGAGGACGAGTGTTGAGGAGATGGGGACCATTGCCCAGGCTGTTGCACAAAAGCTGAACAGCTACCCGGATAAGAAACGGGTTAAGTTTATCATCCCTCAAAAGGGTTCTTCTTCTTTGAGTGTGGAGGGAGGCGCCCTCTACGACCCCATTGCCGATAAGGCCTTCGTAGAAGCCCTCAGAAAACACTTGGACCCGGAGATCAAGATCCTTGAGGTGAACGCTCACATCAACACCCCAGAATTCGCAAAAGCCCTTGTCGACGCCCTGAAGGAGAGCCTGAAGAAATAGGGGGAGCGGCCTCCCGGGACGGTTCTAAAAAAACGTCGTGGTTACATATAGTTGCACACCAATTATTGGCATGGATGGAATCATAGGGGCGGATAGACCTCTGGAAAGGATAGGTGCGAGGGGGTTTGAAGTCAGGAAACCCAGGGAGGGAAGACCGATAAGAACATCCGTATCCCTTTGATATTTCCGGGGAAGATGCGAACCGTCCCCGGCATGGTGCAATAGTCAACAGAAAAATTGGACCCTGATAATCTGGGTTATCAAGCCGGAAATGGTCTGAGGCGCGGCTTTTGAATTATCCTCGCTAATGTGGTATCATTAGCGGCGATCTCGCGGGGAAGTTTACAGGCAAATATTTTGCATTAAAAGCTGAGGAGAGATGAGAAATGGATGATTCCCTCTATGGAGAACTTCGGGCGGTAAATCGGAAACATTTCCATGAGATCTGGAAGAAGGCTCAAAAGGGAGACCTGGAGGGCCTAACCGAAGAGGAGCAGCGTCTGGCGAAGATCATGCTCGACCATTCCGACGAGTATTTTAACCAATTCGAATTTGCGGATGCGATGGCCGATCATGAATACGATCCTGGGACCGAGGTGAATCCGTTTCTTCATGTGACGCTGCATGCGGTTGCCGAGAAGCAGATCGAGGCCCGTGACCCCATCGAGGCCTTTCAGTTCTATAACGCGATGTTAAGAAACAGGTGCAGCCGCCACGAAGCGATTCATCTTCTTCTCGACATTATGATCAAATATCTTTTTCAGACACTCAAAGAAAAGGTCCATTTCCCCCTCGACAGCTACCGCAAGGCTTTGAACGAATACAAATCCCGAAAACCTGAAAAGATCATTCGACTTCTCAAAAAGGAGTAAATGTCTTTTCCCCTTCCTTTCCAGGGATGCTCTTTGGGGTCAGGCAACGGAAACACGGTATTGCCTGTCACGGAACCGCAAATACCGAATTACCGATGCCTGACCCCAAATCTCTCCGAAGGATTCAGAAGACTCCTGGATCACGCCTACAGCATGGGTTGAAGAAAGTGGTCTATGGGATGGAGCCAACGGGCAATTATCATAAACCCCTGGGAGAGTATTTGATCAACTTAGGGAGGACGGTGGTGTTGGTTTCCGGGGTAACGGTGGCGAGAAACCGGGAGTCGTTGGATGGGCGATGGGACAAGCATGATGGGAAGGATTCGGTCAATGTAGCGGATTTGATCTCGCAGGGGAAGTGTTTGTACTATGAACATCCATCGGCGGAGTGAAGAGGGTTACTGTCCTTGAAGAGGCGGCTCAAGAACCAAGAG
>Ga0315282_10003636_pt1 | contig 27592 bp, 30 predicted proteins | sample YL17G07_20_MG_FD_203693 | JGI IMG/M metagenome (GOLD analysis project Ga0315282, IMG submission 203693) | Sediment microbial communities from Yellowstone Lake, YNP, Wyoming, USA - YL17G07_20 | ecosystem: Environmental > Aquatic > Freshwater > Lake > Sediment | place: USA: Wyoming | collected...
CTACGGTCATTTTCCAGCCCTTGTTCCTTAGCGCTTTTGCTGCTTCTACGTGTGAGGCTTTTATCTTGTATTCCTCGACTGGTTTTGTTAGAGTTTTCCAGATGATGAGGTCGCGGAACGGCACTTTTCTTTGCCTAAGCTCTTCGATCACGTTGCGTACGAAATCGGCTGCCTTCTGAGGCGACTGCTCCTTCAAGATTATTTCTAAAACGTGTTCTTGCACTTTCTTGGCGACTTCTGCCCAGTCGCCGCGGATAACTTCTAAGCCAACAATGTCGAGGCTTCCGTCTGATAGAAGTCCTGCGTAGCGTTTTTTGGCTTCTGTGAAGAAAATGCGCTTGTAGAGCTTGCCGCGTTCGATGTCTAAGCCTAGCTTTTGTTCGATTTGTTTTTCCAGTTCTTGGGTTTTCTTTTCTTCGTAAGTGATGAATAGGCTGTCTGTGTCGCCGTAAACGACTTTTAAGCCTGCGTTTTCAGCCATGCTTATGGCGGTGAGAATCGTGTGTCTTCCCCAGGCTGATGCGGCTTCGGCTACTGGCTTGCGGTACCATCTTGCGCCGATCCAGCCAGCGTAGCCGTAGGTGGCGTTGGTTATGACTTTGACAGCTTTTTGTCTTGCGTCTAAGACTTGGTATTCGATGCTTTTTGGGTTTAGCTGTTTCATTTTGGTGCGGATTTCGTTTCTCACGCCGATTAAGTATGAGAGAACTTCCTTGTAGAAGCCTGGTGGTTCTTTCTGGAACTTGTGCTTGACTTCTGGTGTTTCGAACACTCCGCTTGGTGGCGTTTGGTCTTTGGGGGAGACGTAAGTGTCTGGGGAAAGATTGTACGCTATCATTATGTTTGGGTACATGGATTTGAAGTCTAAGACTGCGATGTTTTCGTGGAGTCCTGCTTGGGGTTTGAGCACGATGCCTCCAGCGTATGGTCTGTAAGGCTGTTCGATTCGTTTGGGGATGAGTTCTCCGATTTTCTGTGCGTGTTTTATCAGGAACCATTCTACTCGGAAGCCGACAGCTGCGGTTATGACGTGGTCTAAGGGTAGGCTTACGAGGTTTGAGAGTTGCATGGCGAAGTCTAAGAGTGCCGTGGTTATGCCTTTTGCTCTGCGTGCGTTGTCCATTGAGAAGTTTTTGAGCGCTTCGCGTTTTTGTTTGTCGTCCCAGTAGTCTGCGAAGTCTACGTCCTCTATTATTGTGTGTTGCGCGGTTTTCATGACGTTTAAGTGGTCTGCTAGGTTCTGCAAGGTTTTGACTTTGACGTCGGGGAATTCGTCTGCGAAGTCGGCAAGGTCTATGTTAGCTATGCCTGTGAGTGAAACGTGGCCGTAGACGCTGGTGTGTGGCTCGGTGTATGCTCTGTCTATGCATAGTTTTAGTCCTAGCGTGTGGCATCTTTCTTTCAGGTAAAACCAATCAAGCGTGTTTGTGCCGTAGCCCACGATGGCGTCAGGGTCGAATTTCTCGATGTATTTCATGAACTCCTCTGGGAGGGGTTTGTCGTCTTTGTTTTCGTTTGCGAGGAACTGTTTCTCTTCGCCGTTGCTTGTGGCGGCTGAGATTATTATGATGGGGTTTCTGTCGGGTTTTGGCGAGCCTTCCTTACTGTAACAAGTCATCGAGAAGTTGAGGATTCGTAGAGGCGGAGTGTCGGTTCTGTCCAGAAGTTTTGGAATGGATTTTGCCGAGTAGACTTTGTCTGCGCGGATGCCCAGCGCGTTTTTTTCTTCAACCGCGTCTATTTCGTGCCATCCGCACGGAACCACGTTATTGGTGATGAGGTACTGCATGGAGAGGCGAATATCGTCTTCGAGGCAGTCTTGGACTCCTTCGAGGTTTCGAAGTGTCCTTGCAAGCTTTGCTGTTTCGTCTGGGTTTCTGCAGTAGACCTTTACCGTTTTCACTGGTTTTCCGAAAAATTTGCGCGGCGCAACTTCCAGCTTCACTATTGACGCGTTATGCGTTTTTCTGATTTCCTCTGCAACCTTCGACGGGTCAAAGCTCTCTTCAACCACGGCGTAAAAGTAGGCAACAAAATTTCTGTCAATAATGAGCACTCTTTCGCCGTTTTCGGCGATTCCCCAGAGCCACAGCTCCGCTGTGTTGTTTCTTGTCTCTGAGTTGATGTCTAGAAGCCAGAATGTAATCTTCACGAGTCATCGCCTGCAGTAAAATAGAAAATAAAAGCCTTTAAACCTTTAGCGCCCAATACGTGGAGACGTCTCCCGCGCAATTCCCTCTTTTTCTCTTTTTGGAGCGTCTGAAGCATGGTGAACGCTAACCGCGTTAAACGCAAGTTGCCCTCTCTGCTTTGTGACGACTCAACAACTACTAAGAACAAGAGTAACTGGGCAAAAAGACACAGGATAGAGAATGGTTTGAAACGACTTAGAAAACGTAAACCTGAGAAGTATCATGCTTTAGAAACGCGGTTAATTTTTGCTCTTAAGGAATTGGAAAAAGCTGCTCTGGAAAAATAGGTGTTAGCCAACAAACCATTTCAAACTGGGAAGAGCAAGCTAACAATGTGCCTAATACCAAAATTGGTAATGGGCACATTGATTTGCGCATTTCCGTTCCTAAAGCTGAGTATCCTAAGATTTTTTGTGATTTCAATCACTCTCATTTTATATTATTCTAAGAAAATGGGTTTCATTGATGTTTATGGTTAAACGTGGAAGACCCCGCAAGCCAAACACTCCGCTGCGGGAATATTGGCGCGGACAGAAAACAAGGAAAAAAGATGAAACGCAATGACTGAGTACGACATCATCATTTACGGCTTGTGTTTTCTCATCGGCTTTTTGTTGGGTGACAAGGCACGAGCCTATTTTGACCGCAAAAGAGGCAAGACGCCATGATTAGTGCTGTAGATTGTTTTCTGAGGAAAATGGTTTCAAACGTGGATTTAGTACTCACTGACAAGAAGTTTGCGTTACTATTTTTTGGCGGTTCTGCAGCCATGGTGTTTGTGTATCACTACGTGGCTTCAGTTTTGAGTCAAATCATCGCATTTTCTGGAATCATCGTAATCAGTTGTTCAATCACGTGGGAGTTGGTTCAAGCGAGAAACAGAAAACTTAGAGAAGAGGCTTCAGAACAATGAAGAATAAAAAATCGTTAGTCACAACCGTCATAATCGCAAGCTTCGTAGCTATGGCAATCAACTTCATAATGCCCGATGTCTATCAGCTTGTGTACTTCAATCAGATAGGTCAAAAACAGCTTTTCACTTATGCTGTCTTAGGCTTTTGTGTAGTGTTGATTTTTACGTTGTATCTTAAGGCGAGGGAAAAGAAGAAATGAAGATAAAAAAATTAAAGTTAATCAAAGCTGTACTCTTAACAATAATAGCTTCCATGATTTTGTCTTCAATTCCATTGGTTCAAGCTTCTAATCCAAGCACTGTATCTGGAGCTTCAGGTATGACTTGCACAGAATGGACTTGTCAACGCAAAACCTTCTATGCTAACGGGCTTATCTGGGTGTTCTGGGGAGGTATGTCTTACAGTACTTCTGCAGACGGGGAATCATGGTCTTCACCAACAAACATTCGTAGTTCCACTGGACAGGGATTTTCAGTTTGGCATGATGGAACTTACGTTTATTATGCTTGTGCTGTGAATGGTGTAGAACTTCATTTTCGACGTGGAACAACAAATTCAAGCGGAGGCATAACTTGGAGTGCTGCGGAGCAAACAGTTCCAACAACCTATAATTTGACTTTTAACCCATACGTTTCTGTGGATTCAAACGGTTATGTTTGGATTAGTTATGTTGACAAATACGAATCAAACTTGTATCATCCTTACATAATTAAAAACGATAACAAAGATGGCACATGGTCAACCAACTCCAGTTTTCCATATCAACTTTCAACAGACAGTGCCTTCCCAGCAACTTCTATAATTCCGTTGACTAACGGCAAAATGTTAGCTTTGTATGGGACTGTTTCAAGCACATTAAAAGCTAAGGCGTGGAATGGTTCAGCTTGGGGAAGTGAAGCATCAACTGGTAGCACATTAAGGTTTGGAGAATACTATTCTGCAGTTGCCGAAGGCGACAATGTTCACGTAGTTTTTCTGAAAGATTCTCCGCATGATGTCGTTTACACTCAATACAATTACACTTCAAACAGCTTCGGAACTGAAACTGTAATTCAAGCTTCAAGCGGGGCAGATGTGCCTCCAGTCATAAGCTTAGACCCAACCACAAACAACCTTTACGTTTTCTGGTATTGGTATCCATTGACTGAACATATCTATTATAAAATATTCAGCGGAACTTGGGGAGAAGCTGTAGATTGGATAGATGAAAGTGCAGGTTACATGCCTCAAACAGAATTGCTTTCAAGCTTTTACAATGCTGGAGGCAACTTTGTGGGTTTGGAATATATGACTTCGCCTAGTGGAGTTGACCAAGTGAGATTTGCATATTTAGATTTGACAGCTCCAAGCCCGACACCTACACCAACCCCGTATGTAGGAGGAGGAGGTTCATCTGTTACGCCGACGCCTACACCTACTCCAAGCTTCTCACCGACGAATCCAATACTATCTGAAAACCCAAAAAACAGCGATACCTATCTTGTGCTTGCACTTGCTGGAGCTGGGCTAGTAGCTGTCTATTTCATGTCCAAAAAGAAGAAAAAGCGAAGGCATAAATGAGAAAAATCATGGTGGTTTGAAATGTTTAGGCTAAAACAAAAATCAAAAGTTAGAATTGCAGTAGCACTATTAGCTGTTGTTTTAACAACTTTCATAACGATAATTTGGATGATTCCACAAACTCAAGCGACTCCAACAGTTTGGGAAAACGTCACTACTGGAGCAGCCAACGACTTTCCAGTTTATGCTACTCTCTGGAAGGCACAAACTTTCAACGTCACTACTGCTCACACAGTGACTTCGGTTAAGCTGTTGCTTTTCCGTGTTGGTAATCCACAAACTGTTACTGTAAGCATTAGAGCAACCAGTTCTGGTCTTCCAACAGGTAACGATTTGACAAGTGGAACTCTTGACGGAAGCACGTTCACAACTAATTCTAATGGCGCGTGGTATGAATTTACAATGACAGAGTACACGTTAAGTGTAAACACTCAGTACGCTATTGTTATAAGAGCACCAAACGGAAATAGTTATGATAATAGCACTGATTGGAAATGCCAAACTTCTCCAACTTATTCTGGTGGAAGTTATATAGCAAGCACTGATAGTGGCAGTTCGTGGACAGCAAATACTGACTATGACTTCTTGTTTCAAGTTTTAGGCAATGCCATCGACACTACAGCTCCAACATACTCAAACCTTTCAACCAACACGACAGTTGCAGGAGCATCATGTAAATTCAACAGCACATGGACAGATGAAACTGGGCTTGCAACCACAGGCGGGTACATCTTTGGAACAAACAACACGGGAACATGGACAAATGAAACATGGACAGCCTTTTCTTCTAACCCTCAAACAGTCAGCGTTACAAAAACCTTAAACTCAACAGTCGGCAACAAAGTTCAATGGCAAGTCTGGGCTAACGACACCAACAATAATTGGAACAACACGGGAACTCAAACGCTAACTACAACTAGTGCAAATCCTCCAATTAACCTTGCTTGCATTTTAACTAATCCAGACGACACAGACAACATGTATGCTCGATATAAAAACTACATAGCGACCGTGAATGTTAGTGATGCAGATGGCTATGCAGATTTAACCACAATAGACTTCACTATTCAAGATGGAACGCCTACTGAAGTTGTGACTTTCCGCTATAACGAGGACACAAACACTTTCTCTGCGTTGTCAGGAGCCACAACAAAATGGATATTAGTAACTGGTTCTTCCGTAGCTGTCAGGTCTGGAATTTACTGTAACTTAACCTTTGTTTTCTATGTAAGATGGGATGCTACACAGCAAGCAGACTTAGACTTTAAAGTGGTCTCAACCGACAGCACAAGCACAACTGACACAGACACCTATGACTTGAACTATGACGTTATAACGGATTTGGTTACAACATTCTCAATAAATGATGATAGAGGCAACATTGGGCAGAGCATAACCGCTTCTGGCGTGGTAACCTATAATGGCTCTTCACTTTCTCCAGTAATTACGGGTTCTGGAGGATTTGTAGCTGTTCATAACAGTGCACACACCAACCAAGGCTCAGATTCAGATATAACCAATGGAGCGTGGAGCGTAACTTTCAATGCGCCAGCAACAGTAGACATAGACACTTATCACCTTTACATTCACTTGATTTATGACGGCGACTATCCCGATGGCGACGAAGCTACAACAGACACTTTCATAACGGATAACTTAGTGGTTTCTGGAAAAGGCGTGAGTAGCACACCAATCAACATAAACACTTATTCACAGTATTGGTTCACTCTAAGAAGCGAATATGATAGCGCAACCATACAATCTGGAACTGTAACTCTCAACGGAACTCTTTCAGCATCATGGATTCCTGCAAGGTCAAGATGGGAATACAACACTACAAAAACAACTCCGCAAACGCAAGCTCTCTATGTTGCTTCAGCAAACTGGGACACTTATGGAATAACAAGCCTTTCCAGTCAAACGGCAAATAGTACAAGCATCACATGGGAAGACCAGAACCCTCCAACCTATTCAGGCACATCTGTCTCAACAACAACCGCTGGAACATCCTGCAATTTCAACATCACCGTAACCGATGACATAGCTTTAAGCAAATACATCTTCAGCACCAACAACACAGGAAGCTGGGTGAATAACACTGCAGTTGCATTCACCGCTAACCCTCAGACAGTTTCTGTGGCTAAAACCTTGAATAGCACAGTCGGCTTAGTCATAGGCTACAGATGGTACTTCAACGACACAAGCAACAACTGGAATAACACTGACATCTTAACTTTAACGACAACAAACTATTATGTTTCGCTCTCTTTTGCACCTGCAAATCCTTTACAAAATGACGTTGTTGTTTTCACTCTTAACATCACAAAAAGCGGTGCAACTTTCAACTTCTACGCGAACATCACCAAAGACGGAAGCCCATTCAAAACAAACTGGAACACTACAACATTCACGGACACGGAAGCAAACATTCAATCACACGTTTATTCTGTCACAGCAGTTTATGACGTTGACGATGCTGTACAAGCTACTTTTACTGTTCCATCTGTGACAGTTGTTTGGTCTGGTTCTGGAGGCGGAGGAGGAGGCGGTGGAGGCGGAGGCTACACTGGAGGAGCTACACCTACTCCCACACCATCTGAGACTCCACCACCTTACGAAGCTCCGACAGAACAACCGTGGATTCCTGGGTTGCCTTTCAATATTCAGGATGTGATTGTGTTTATCACGATAGGTCTCGTTGCTGTTTTGATAGTGAGTGTTGTACTTCAGCGCAAGCCTAAAGCACGCAAAATCAAAAAGTTCGAGGGGCCAAACCTGAAGAAAATTCCGAGGTATTGACATGAACAAAATTTCAAAAATCATCCTGAGCAAGCTCATCTGGATACTTGCAGCTTTCGTTGCCTTCTATATGATTGGCATAGCCTTAGGCATCGTACCTAAATACATGACGGATACGGTTGCGTGGTTCAGCGAAAACTTCACGGTGTTAGTGATTTTTATTTGCTTCATGACTTCGTGTTATGTGATTCTGCAATTCATCAACCGCCACAAAAAGAAGGATTCGGAATGAGCAAAAACAAGCCTAAACGAGAACCGCAAAAATATGAGGGCATGTCCACATTCATCGGCTTTGTTTTCGCTACGCTGGTAGCTTTTGCCATTCAAATCGCTATAAGTCCACTTTCACCATGGTATTGTCGTGCTTACACTTCTGGACTTTGCTTGTATGTTGCATTCTGGATTTTAAAACACGACTTCGACAGCATGATTGCACGAAGGCTCATGATTGAGGCTATGATAGATGGCACTTACTGGGAGGAAAGCAAGTAAGTTGTTTGATTGGTTAAAGAGGCACAAACAAGCTGTTCCAGTGAACAGTATTAACGTTAATGCTGTGCCATTGAACGATGAAAAGCCAATTCTCCATGTAGTGTATCCCGTTCAATTTAGAAATTTTGCCGAACAGAAAAGCTACAGCGTCAAGTTAGTATCGAAAATTTGTGACGGTTGCCGAAGTGAAAATCATCCATTTTTAACCAAAAACCACAACAGCAAACTTCTTGGATGCGAAAAGCAAGAATGCAGAGGAAGAAAACTTTTGAAGGTGATGCTTGAAAATTGACAAGCAAAATCCTATACTTAAACGGCAAAAAATATCGCCTTTGCCCAAAATGCAAGACACGCCCAATGCCCATGCGCACACACGGCAAAACTGGTTTATGCCATGAATGCGCAACGTCACAAAGCCAAAAGAAAAGATGGGCAAGATGGCGCCTACAGAAAAAGCTGTCGTGGTTGAAAAGGGTGATTGGAAAATGAACAATCTAAGTGATTGGACACTGAGAAACCACATACTCAACTTGATGGAAAAAGGCGTGACTTCATACATGGAAATAGAAACTGAGTTAAGACGTAAAAAACCGTGGATAACACCAAAAGCAGTTGAAAAAGCCTACACGAAATTAATAAGTCGAAACTGCTGGCAGTGTCGGCACCTAGTAAAATGGCTTTTCCCTCAAGGATGCCGATGCAAAGCTTTAGATGTTCTTTTAACGCCGGAACTCACACGGCACTTTCTAATCTGCTCTTTCTTCAACACGCGTTTTCTGCACCTCAAACGCCTCGTTAAGAAGTGGAAAAGTTTACGCAAAAAGGCTAGGGTAATTAAAAATGACTAATGTTTCACTTGAATACAAGCATAGAGAACTGCCGACAGACATTGACATAGAAAACATGCTTAAGGCTGCTGACAAAATTCCAGACCCATTCTTCCGTTTACGAGCAAAGGCACTGTTAGCTCTATTCAAAAAATTTGGCAAGAGAAGAAAAGAACTCCAGTTAATTGAAATGAACGACCTAAAAGTTGAGAATGGCTTGCTTCTTGTAACTTTCAATTTGGCGAAGAAAAGAAAACTCGGCCTGTTCCAATACTTCAAATTTTTAAAGAAGACTAGCCCAGAGGAGTTGAATAAGCCTCAAACGGAGCTTGTTGCGCAGTGGAAGCTTTGGCGTGAAACAAAGGAAGGGTCACACTTCAGAGAAGACCGCAGAACCAAAAGCGTTTCTATTGAGGACAAGTACGCGAAGCTGATTCTGGAATACTACGAGTTTATGAAGAACAAATATCCAGATTCAAAGTGGCTTTTCCCCAGTGGCAAAAGCATTTTCGGAACTGCTTACATGATTTTCCCAGACCGACACTTGAAAGGCTGGGAATTATGGTATATCATTAAGCAGTTAGACCCGCAGGTTTGGTGTCACCTTTTCAGGGAGCTTAAAGGTTCTGAGGTAGTGAAGGAAAAAGGCGAAAGTCTGGAGAGCCTTTTTAGTGTTAAGCGCACTCTCGACCTATCCAGTGTCGATGTGGCCTATCGCTACATAGATAGGCTTGGGATTCAGAAAATGCGGACGGAAGTGCAATAAGAATGAGTGAAACTGAAAATCCACATGTGAGAAGACTGTCAAACGAAGAGTTCAAGATGCTGTCGGACAAAGAGAAAATCCGCTGGTTAATTGAGATCCACAACGAGCATGTAGCAGACTTGAAAGCGCAACGGCAGCAGATAGAACAACAGAAACAGAAACTTAACGAAACAGAGAGCAGCCTCTCAGAAGCGCAACGCACCATTGAAAAGATACAAGCTGAAAAACAACAGAAAAAAGTTGAGAATGCTGCAAAAGGCTTGGGCAGAAGAAAAACCAACTCAACTGGATACGCACGTGTGAGGCTGAGCGAAGTTGAACTATCTGATATACTAAACAGCTTAGAGGAATACTCTGCCAAATTCAGTTTCGCAAATAAGAATAACTCAATCGTGCAAAGATTGCTTGCACTGAGACGCAAAATAAGAGCAAACAAAGAACGACTCTGGGGTTTCAGCTATGAAATTAAAGACAAAGGAACCCTGCAAAAGCATGTCGAAGTCACCAAGCGGGACTATGCAAAACAAGAAGAGACGGTTTCTACTCCAACATTATAAACGATGATTAGTCTTTGTATCCTAACTAGCTAACCCTGTTTTAAATTATATTATATAAACGAAAAGAAGCCTAAATCAAGCTTCTACCATACCTATCAACGTATATAAGATTTTAGTTGATAGAACATGATTGTTATTTACTTCTATAGTTTTCACCATTATTGTAGTGGTTGCAGTGGTATCTGGTATATGCTTGCACGTTTACCATTGGATTGTACTATATTATATTAGCTAAACTTTTAAAATAGTACAATTTAATGAAAAACACCAATACAGCTCACTAATGTTCTCCAAATTTTTGGAGAGCACTGGCGCTGTAAGTGGTCTGGTGTTGTTTCAGCCAATGCAATCAACGGCTTTTACCTTCACCTTCTAAGTCCTTGCAGGTAATCTTGGTTCTTAGAAAACACTTCTGTAGCATTTCAATGAATATTGGCTGGAAATCGGGTCTCTGAAAAGTGATGTGCAAGTTATGCGGAAATCTTCTTTGGATGTAATAGATGTGCATGTGCTGACTGTTGTGCTCATCCAAAATTCCAACGTCGTCACGGTGATATTCCACATCATGAAACCCTTTTGGAAGCAGTTTAGACAACCGCATTTCAAACTTGTCGAAAATCTTTTTCTGACCAATATCTGTCCGAATATGGTAGTGTGGAGTAGCATTTCCATGTTCGTCCTCCCAGATTTCAATGTATGTCAACGGTTTTTCCCTCTTTCGTCTCAGTTTTCTTTTTCCTTTGCTCTCGGTTTCTCTTGGCAAAATACGCTCTCACTTCTGGGGGATGCTTGAACTCTTGTGGTTCAAAGTTGCAGCCATGTGGACACTTCCAATAACCCTTTGGCAAACGCCCGCCTTCTTGAATGTTAGGACTCCAAGTTTGCCCACAAGCGTTGCATTGGAGCCATGTTCTTCTTTCATCTATTAGGGTTACGTTGCGGTGTTTTAAAGTGTATTTCAAGCTTGGCATAAGCACCACTTTTAAAAGCCTCTCAGCTTGATTGTTTCCTTTAAAGCTTCCAGAGATGCTTTTTCAGTTTTTCTTTCGCATTCTTTAGAGCAGAATGCTATCTCCTTGTTTGGGTGCTTGTTGAATTGTGAGTTTAGAGCAGTTTTGCTGACTGGTTTGCTGCACACATAGCACATCAGAGTTACGGGGTGTTTCTTGTTCATTTCATTCGCCTTACTAATATGTAAACACATTAGTAATATTTAAAGGTTTCTGTCCGAAATGTAGCCGAGTCAGCCCGTGGACGGATTCGGGGGCGTTGCAAGAGGTAGCTGTGTGTTTTAGCCAATACAACAAGAACCTATGGGAAAATTTCCCGAAGGTCGAGTTAGAGCTGCAAAAGGTATCCTTGGCCTATTAACCAATGCAACTAAACTTCTTTTGCCATATCAGCAAGCTTCCGAAACTTCCCTTGTCCGTCGCCCGACTGATAAGGGAGCATATACCCTTTCCCTTCCTTAACAAATCCTTCGCCCGACTGATTATTCTCTGTATTAAGATTTGCGATATTGTCCATACTCATTTTTAGGAAGTTCTCCGCGTTTGAGTCCGTACAAATCTCGCAACTCACCATGGACACAACTAGGCTTTCTACACTGGTTAGCCTAGCCTAAATCACACAAAAAAAGAGAGAGGCTTTCATTCCTTGCATTCTTTTCTCTTAAGTTTTCCAACCGCATCTTGAATCATCTTATCCGCTTCATAATCTTCAATCATTTTTTGGTATGCTTTTTCAATTATATCCTGCAAGTCGATCTGTTCACCTTTGACTTTTTTCTCTTGAATAAGAAGAAGGTACTCAAGAGTAAACACGTCGAGAAATTCTTTGAGGGGTTTCTTATAGAAAAGCGAGGTTGCACTCAAGTAGCTTCCTCGGCTATTTCTCGTGACATAATGGCTTTTTTCCAGTTCTTTCAAGTGAGATAGGATGCGTCTATAGGGAATAATGATTCCTTGTTTTTCAAGTGTTTCTTTTAGTTGTTTTGGACTCCATTCTTGGAATGGTTGTTCCGATTCAATTTTTGTTATTGCTTTTTTTATTTGGGTTCGTCTGTCAGCTACGTCTTTTCTTTCCTTTTTCATGTGAAGCATAAAGTGTCACAAAAGTACTAGTATAAGTGACAGTATTTAAATGTTATGTGAGGTGTATATAAAAATGACAGAAAAAGTCCGAATCAAATGGTGCATTCCTGTTACAAAGACTTTAGACGAAGCTCTAGAGCAAGCTGTGACCGTAGATAGCCATAGCAGTAAATCAGAGTTTGTACGTGACGCTGTCCGACGGCGCCTAGAGGAGATGGGGTTTAATCCTCAAGTTTTTGAAAAGAAGACAGAAACAGCAACTTAGGGAGACGCTAAAACCATGACCGGGCAGCAACCTAACAATGCAGAACTAAAAGCAACAGCCCAAGCCTACTACGAGCAAGGCTTCAATTTGGTTCCTATTTCGCTAACAACTACGGACAAAAAGCCGTTGGTTGAATGGCAAAAATGGGCTACGGAAAGACAGAGCTTAGAAGAATTTGAGAGTTTGCCCTGGGCAAATGCTAATGCTTTTGCTGTTGTGTGCGGAACGAAACTAAACAATAGCCTATATTTTTGTGTAATAGACCAAGATGTTAAGAACCTAGCGCCAGAGATTATAGAAAAAGGAAAAGCAATTTTAAAAAAATTTCCTATAACTAGCATGGAAAAGACGCCTAGCGGGGGCATACATCTTTTTTACTACATACATCAAAAGCCTAAAACCATTTCAGCTTACCATAACGATTTTGGCTTAGAGCTACTAGGTGAGAAGAAACTTTGCGTAGTTTGGCCTAGTCAAGGCTACCAGCGTTTGAATGACAACACACCAACAGAAATCAACAGCCTAGAAGAAATTTTCTATAATGCCATAGGCATCAAGGCTCAAACAGAAACGAAAGCATGGTTTGACCGTGAAGATTTGACGGTTAAAACATACGAAGGCGATCACCCTCTATGTATCCGAGAACTTTTGAAGGGGGTAGACCAAGGATTACGAAATGAAGCAGCGATTAGACTAAGCAGCTACCTAGTCAATTTCCGTGGAATGAGCACGGAGAAAGCGATATGGCACCTCAAACGCTGGAACAAACTGAACAGTCCAAACTTAGCGGACGCGGAGCTACTAGAAGTTTTCAGGAGTAGCCTAAAAGGCTACATCTTCGGATGTAATGATCCCTTACTAAAAAGCTATTGCGCCGAAGGGGTTTACTGCCCCTTACGAAAAAAGGAACAAAAACAACCAGAAAAAGAAAAGGTTTTTGACGAAGCAATATTGAGCAAAGCAAGAATTATCCTAGCAGACCCCGAATTTTTCTATAAGCTTGGAAAAGTGTTTGAGCAAGGTTTCATAGTGCCAAAAATCAACAAGCCCAGATTCGTTGTTGGTGAGGAACGGAATAAGCGACTCCTTGGGCCTCTTTTGATAGGCGCGTCAAAACTTGCCATGACAAGCATAATCAAGGTTTTAGGAGAACCAGGAACAGCTAAAGACACAATGCTACGTATGTGGCTAGTTCTTCTACCATCTATTAAGAGCGTAGAACGGAGTTACATGACCGCTGCCAGTCTAAGATATTCGCCTGACATGCAAAACGCTGACTTGTTATACATTCCTGATACACCTGAGTTGCAAGGGGAGATGGGCAGGCAGTTACGTTTCATGCGTTCCGATGATGGCGGCCTAATCAGCGAGTACGCGGTTCGAGACGCTGAAACGGGAGAAATGACAACTAAGGTGATAACTCTGCCGATTAAGGGGCTAGCAACAACAAGCAACGCGGTCACAGGAGACGCTGCACTTGAAAGCGGAATGTGGACTTTAACGACAAATCCGAGTGTAGAACTCACGAAAAATGTGAAAAGAGAGAAACTGAAACTCAGAGCCGGGGAACGGTCTCTTATCTCCGATGACGACCTTAACTTATGGCAAGCTGTCTTTAAAGTGTTGATTGAGGAGGAACCGCAAGAGATTCCTCTGGTTCCCTATGCTAAACAGTTGTTTGACTTGTTGGAAAGCGAAAGGAGCGAGTCAAGACGCGACCCCGACAAACTATGTGATTTAATCGGTCTAATCGGATGGATGAGGCGTTTTCAAAAGACCCCTAAGAAACGCATGGAAGCCGACTTAATCGACTTGTACTTTGCTCTGCAGTTGGGGTTAGACGCTATAACACAAACAATCAGCGAGTTAAGCCCTAGAGAACAACAGATTTTTGACGCTATCAAGGAAAGCGTCACTTGCCGAGATATAGCAGACACCACAAAGATTCCATACAAAACCTGCTATAACTACTTGGAGAAATTGGTTGACAAAGGCTATTTGAATCAGGACAAAGAGAAAAACCGAAACATATACAGTATTCTATCCATAGAAAAGAAGCCTAAATCGTTTCTCGTTTCGGTTAGGAGAGACGCAGAAAGCCCAGAACAGTTAGTAAAGGTTGTTTTAGCCACGGTTAGGAACTCCTCCACTGAGCAACCACTGGAAGAGGATATATACACCTTTGTTGACCCGTTGAAAGGCGTCCAAATTATTATTAAACGAAAAGAGGAACAAGATGAAGTAACCATAGGCACACAAAGGTATGTGTATCCTTCTCCTACACCTGCTCAAAGGGGGAGTTCCGAACCGAGCAAGGAATCAGTATCAGAACAGGAAAAGAAGCTTGATTCGTTTCTCCCTGACGAAAAGAGAACTGGAAACAGCTTAGAAGGTATAGCCACCAAAACCGTTAAACTGGAGCGGTTGGAGTCTGGCTTTCAGGGCAAGTGTGTGGTTTGTGATTTTCAGGGCCGTATGGATTGGCAAGTAACTTACCATGATGACACTTGGGGCCTTCTCTGCGCGGATTGCGGTGATAAGCTTGCCAAGAAAATAAGGGAGGCTTAAAAAATGTTTGAGTGCCGAAAATTCCGCGTTGAATTAATCCAGTGCCCAAGCAGCCATTTCCACGTTTTTATAATGCCTATTGAATACTTGGGCAAAGACGAGTTTAAGCAGTGGCTTCGCCTTTGCAAGCGCAACTTTATGTGTTTAGTCAGCGTTAAGCCGTGGCGTTTTGAAATCGTGTTTTCTAGTTATGTTGACGCGGTTGGCTTCGCGAGGAACATGACTAGGCAACTCGAGGAAATCGTGTTTTTCGACCACGCCAAGAGTCATGTTGAAGTTGTAACTCCAAAGGAGGCTTCTACTTGACTGAAACTAAGCACACAACCCATGTTTACAATTCGTTTATCTGTTGGTTTTGGATTCAAAGGTTCCGAAATCGAGCGGTTAAGGCTTTGCCTATCCTCATAGTTTTTGAGTGGTTTCTCCACAGTCGAAGGTTCAAACTCTCAAAAAAAGAGTCAAGATTTTTCCTTGAACGCATGTGGCTTTTAGAGGTTTTAGTAGCATGACTGAAGCTGTGCTGAAGTGTCCTGAGTGTGGTAGTCAAGGCCCGTTTTATCGTGACGGTTTAAGGCAGCTCTCTAATGGCGGAATCACACAGAGATGGTTATGTAAGTTGTGTGGGCATAGGTTTTCCGAGAAAAACTTAAATGGTGAATGCAGCTATACCGTTAATCGCCAAATATGCGTCTCGGAGACGAAAAATTTGGACTCTGCAACAGAAACTAAGACTGTTGCGGGAGACAAAAGACTAAAGCCACTACCCATAGAAGCTAAAGGCTTAATCGTTAAGTACGCGGCTTATCTGGAACGAAACAATTACTACAAGGACACTTCATACTTAGACTTGCTTGTACGCATCGCCAAAACCGCTAATCTCCTAGACCCTGAAGACGTGAAGACTGCTATTGCTAAGCGAAAATGGAAAGACTCCGTGAAAATGCTTGCTTGCTATGCATACCGCGCTTTCGCTAAAATGGAAAACATCAAGTGGGAAATGCCAAAGTATAAACAAAAAGAAACCGTGCTGTACGTTCCTGACGAAAAGGACTTGGACGCGCTTATCCAGTCAACGCAAAGCAGAGTTATGGCTGCTTTTCTCCAATGCCTTAAAGAAACTTTTGCGGATCCCGGGGAAATCTTACGGTTAGAATGGAAAGACATTAAGGACAACATTATAACGATAAACAATCCAGTGAAAGGACACTTGCCGGGTCAAGTGGAAGTTTCGCAGCGATTAATCGCAATGTTGAATGCCTTACCGAAAAAGGATAAACTGGTTTTTCCAATGACTTATAGAACGGCAGCTCAATGCTTACGCACATTAAGAAAAAGAGTATCTTGCAGGCTTCAGAATCCGCGGCTATTAAGCATAAGTTTCAAGAGTTATCGGCATTGGGGCGGTTCAATGTTAGCGCATTACACCAATGGCAACGTGTTAACCATAAAGAAGATGCTACGGCACAAGAACATTCAAAACACCATGAAGTACATTCATACGCTTACTTTCAAAGACGAGGATTTTGAAATCGCTACGGCCACAACGGAAGAGGAAATAAAACAGTTAGGCTCTAACGGATTCCAGAAATATGATGAAATGAACGGGATGCACTTCTATCGTAAGCCTAAAAAGTTTGGGGGGGTTACAGTAAAATGTTGGGGATTAAACCTTTAATCAAGAAGTGCCCTTTTTCTCTTGGCGTATGTGAACTTGTGTGTACTGGCGTGCTCTCTGCAGACTACATTGTGTAGGTAACCTATGGAAAATCAGACCTCTATCCCTCTAACGTTTTCTTAACTTGGAACATGGCAGGTCGCAGAACTAATGCGTGGAAAAAACTATACCCCCCTTATATATAGGAAACGCCGAACACTTTGTAGTTATCTGAACAGTCTCCATGTGAAGGTTCTACGCCGCCGAACCAATAGGTCATGTTCTCAATCTCCTTAGAGCATCTGAGTTAATCCGTAAGCTATCGCCATTATGAGCAATAAACTGATTATTAGGCTTTTTGCAACTGCATAGTTGTGTGTGGTTCTAACTGGAACCGTTATCAGTTTCGGTTCTGAAACTACGATCTGCTCTTTCGCTGTTGTGCCTTCATAAGATTCAATTTCCGTTAAGCCAATGTTGTTTTTGTGATAGTAAAGGAATTGACCGCTTGAAAGTTCTTTAAGTTTATCCGTGTACGATCCAAGAATTCCTTTCCAATAGCGTAGCGTATTCATTTCTGTTGTGTAGCCAATCCAGATTTGACCGCTATTTTTGATTAGTTCTTTGTCAATCAAAGCAGGATATTGACTAACCGCACACAAAGACGTTCCAACGTTTCGACCGACTGTTACAAGTCTCATAGAATTCTGTGTATTCTTTGATCTTAACGAATTCAACGGAAAGAAAATCTGTGCTTCTTCAAGAACCAAAAAGAACCGCTTTGCTGAATTGTTAAGCTGATATTCAAACAGTTTTTTCGCAAAGTTTTCCACGATTTTCTGTTGATTCAAAGGTGTTAAATGGCTTATGTCGAAAACAACGCTACGCTCTGGAATTGGCAAATCATCATAAGGCTTAACCGTCATGTACTCTGGAATATTGCTTCTCTGAATCCAGTCGGTTGAGGGATCGAACACTATCACGTTTATGTTTTCGTTCATAAGCTTATCACTGATCATCATGGCAATATCGGTTTTCCCCGAACCTCTCGAACCACTAACAAATCCAGTTGTCTTCATTATTTCGACTGAATCAAAACTGAAACTCTGAAAGTTGTCAACGTCAATCCACTGCTTATTTTTCGTTTCTAAGTTGTACATCAATTCGCTTCTTGCGCTTGAAATGTAGCCAGATTCAAGCAATTCGCTATATTCTGGATTTATGTCAAAACTCGGATCGTTCGCTTTTGCTCTGTCGGTTTTCCACATTTCCGTAGCTTTAGAGATTATTTCCGATTTTGTTGGTGTTGCCATTTTTCTCACATCTTTAGACTTTGTGAAAGGTTGCTTAAAAATCTTCTCGAATCATGTCGAACTTGCCAAAACCGCCAAGCAGATGCCCAGAAACGGCTAAAGCTCTTATCCCGAAGTCTTTTTCCTTAAAAATTTCTTGACTTTCACATGTTCAGCTTTACTTCTATTAAGAGCGTTATGCGGATGCCCACGAATCAATAACCTAACAGCAGAATCACGAGGATTCGGATTTGATATAGAAGGTAATTGATATTCTGGAAGGTTGCTATACCAAGAATCCATGACAGATTTGATTAGACACCTCCTCTCTTTCGCATAAATCCCAGTCAAATAAAACATATCAAACTCTTGCCGTATAACCTCAATAGCCAACAGTTTATCTAAATACCGTTTGATAGAAGTTTTCGGCAATCCCACCCTTTTACTTAAAACTGTCAAAGTTGAAGGCAGATTCTTAACTATGAGAAAAACTGTTTTCTTTTTCGTTAATTCCCGTTTGGGTGACTTAAAAACCAATGGAACAACACCATCCTTATACACTTCAAACTCTTTAACAACATCGTAAACTCTCATACCCGACCTTTTAGCAAGTTCTTCAACCGAAACCTCTTTCCAAATGCTCAAACTGTTACCCACATAACATTTATGCTTATCTAATTAAAAAGTGTTGTGATTATTTACTTAAAGGGAGTGTAAAGGAATGAAATCTAACGAAACCCGTGCAAATTTCAACATAGACAAGGCTACGTGGAGCCTACTCAAAATCATTGTTGGCAAGTACAAAGCCGTCAAAGACGGTAAAGAACGACAAGCAAATGTTTCCGATGTTTTGCGAGAGCTTATCCATGAATACATCATGGAAAACCAAGACAAATTCAACGAACTATTGGAAGAAGCAAGAAAACTTAACGCTAAAAACAGCACACGCTCAATCTTAGAAGCATGGAAAAAAATGGAAGAGGAAGAAAAATGACTCACACAATTCCAGCCCAAGACGTTGCCATCATTCACAGAGGCGAAGCCCGTTTTCCCGTAGAAGGCTCACAGTGCAATGCCTCTTGCGCGTTCTATGCTTTCTGTGGCAACAGTCAAGACTTCGGAACCTGTAAAGGATTCATACTTATGAATGGCGAAAACTTAGCTCAAATTAAGCGTGACCTTGACGAAAAAAGCGTCGAATACATCACAAACGCCTATCCAGTAATCCAGCGAAGCCTTACTAATGGAGACCGTGACTTTGCCGATGCCGTAACCCGTGACGTTCAACGACTCGGAGCTATAGTAAGCCCAATACAATTTGAAAGCCAAATCCCCGACGTGTGTTCAGCCGCGTGTCCACGATCAAGACATTGTTCTTCATTTCCCATTAGCGAAGGTTCAGTGTGTCCACGAAAAACCTCCACGAATCAAGAAATCAAGGAGAGAAACCAAAAAAATGTTGCGTGAAATTGACATCGAAAAAATTAGTGAAGCCGATTTAAAGAAGCTTTGCGAAAAAGAAACCATTTCCGAACTCAGAGTTAGGCAAGACAGTCTAAAACGGTATATACAGAATTTGAAACTTACACCACTTGAGACCGTAGAAGAAAAAATAAAACGCAAAACCGTTTTACAAGCTAAAGTACAAATCATGGATGATGTTCTCAGACAGAAGGTACAGCACGAAAACGCCAAAAAACATGAAGCAGAAGAAAAGTTTTCCGACCAAACCGCCATGCAACAACTGGGAAATCTCCGCTATTCCTACGAGGAATCCATAACGACAATGTTACAGATGGGCACAACGCGCGTACCTCTCAATACTGTAGCATGGCAAAAACCGAGTTCTCCCGTCATAGAAATACATTGCAGATCGGGAAAAGTTAGAAAATTAGATTTGCGAAAGTTGCCCGCAGAGTGGTGGAGAAACATGATGCAAAGACCCTTTTCCCCGCTATTCATCATAGCAGAAAGCTCGGGCATGAGCTTACAAGGCAAAGACGTAGGCACATGGCAATATCCAGATTTCGAGCATACAAACCCCCAAAAGTACCACTCTCCGACTGTTGTAGCTCTCATGATAGTTTAAGGTGATAGATTTGGCAAACTGCAAATATTTAAAAACCTACAACAACGGAGATTTGGCTTGTCCCGAAGAAACGCCCGATTCTTCTCGATGTCTAATCTGCCTAACCTTGCTTCTCTACGATAGATACCTTAACGCGCCACGCCATAAAGTCATAACGGATAAACTACCCACATAGGCGAAACCGCTATGGAAGGCAACGTTCGCGTTTTTGTCTCAATCCCGATTCAACTTTTAAACGATATAGAAACCCACGTAAAAACCCGATCCAACGACAGAAACAGTAAAATTGTTAAATGCCTCGAAGCAGGTTTACTAAGCATGTCGAAGCCAAACCCCATATACGGTCAGATATGGAAGAAACTTCCTATCTGACCGCGCTTTTTTTGTAAAAGGTGAATGAAAATGCCCTATCATTTTCCATGCAAAAAATGCGGTAAAACCACAGAACTTCTATCGCAATACTGTGAAGATTGCATCTTAAAAGTCAGAGGAATACTAAAAACGCAATATGCAGAAAGACCGAAATGCCGAGAAGCCATAGAACGCTTACTGAAAGATAAACCAGAACTAACACTGTTCAAAATCGCTTTTTGGTACGAATATGACCACGTTCCAATAGTTCCAAGCGACGGATTAAAACTTCAAGCGCGAAAAATGCTTCAGGAAACCCTCATTGGAAAAACTTAACCGCATAAAGCTAATCCAATTCTCAACTGAAACATGGCTTACACAAAGATGTGGTCAATGCCGAAAATTCAACGCGCGAGACTGTTCACTAAGTGCAGTTGTTGCCACAGATCGCGCATGTAACGAATTCGAGAAAAAAGAACTTGGTAGAGTTGGTAGAGGTAGGAGAGCAGAAAGACGGAAAGCAAAAGAGTGGAAGCTTGATTTATTCGCACCAATCCCGCAAACGCTTAAGCCTTGCGGATTCTACGGAGACACATTAACAGAAGCAGTTTGGCTACCATACCGAGATGAACTAAAAGAAATCAAAATTAAACCTTCAATCATAATGGTTAAGAAAGAGAAACCGTTTAAGATCATCGACTTTTGGAATGAGGAACACGATGTTAAAGGCACATTTCCAAGCCAAGAACTTCGAACCCTAATGAACGTGAAGGCGGTTCAGATGCTTGAACACATGGCAAACGTTGAACCCCGACAAGTCGATCAACAAATAGAAGAAGCCTTCAAGAAGCACTTGGAAATGCCAAAAGCAGAAATGATACTGTGCAAACGATGGATAGAAGCAACCTATTTTTATGACGTCTTTGATTCCTTTCCCATACAGTCAATCTTAGGCGTTTCTGAATCTGGAAAGTCACGGCTTTGCCTTGTCAACCTTGCCCTATGCTACCACGCCGAGGGCTTGATAGACCCGACAGAAGCCAGCATATTCCGAGCCAAAGAAGAAGACCGCGTAAGCCTAATAGTGGATGAAGCTGAATATTTGAACAATCCGCACCTATACGCAACCTTGAGGATTCTACTTAACGCTTCATACTCAAAAAGTTCGGGCTACGTCACACGCTACGATGAAGAAGACGGAAAACGAATAAAACGAAGGTTTGACCTTTATAGCCCGATGTGCATCGCAGGAATCGCAGGATTAGAAGGTGTCACGCTTTCCAGAGCCTTCAGAATAGTCATGCGAAGAATAAGCAAAGATTACCCGAAAGCCTACATAAAAGACTACAATACATTAAGAGATTTCCTTTACGTTCTAAGAATAAGACACTGTTTCGAAGTCTCAGACATTTACAAGCAGTTGGATATAAGCAACATTGTAACTGCTCGTTTTGAGGAACTGTTCAAACCCATTTTTGCCATGACTAAGTTTTTTGGGAATGAAGAAGAATGGGAAATCTTAAGCGATTGGTGTAAGGAATATCAAGAAAACTTTAGAGCAGAAGCCCTAAACGTAGCAGAAGAAGAATTAGTGTTGTTGTCTCTATCCAAAACCATAGAGGAGTTGGGTCATCCCAGTTGGTATAATCTTAGAGACATAACTAAAAACTTCAACGTCGAGCATTTCAAGCAGGTAAGCCCAAAATATACGTCTAACGTTCTGTATCGCTTAGGCTTAACCAAACGCAAGAAACTTCACGGTTATACACTCATTTTTGCATCTAAAGACCTCGTAGAAGAAGCTTGCAAACGCATAGGTGTCCGTCTTCCTGAGCAACTAACTCTACCAAGTCACCCAAGTCAACCAGTCGAAGAATGGAAAGATGTGATGCCCAACTGAAAGCGCAAACATAAAAAAAAAAGAAGAAAGATGCTATGAACGTGCGTGAAGTTGAAAAAAACGTTCAGTATTTATGTGCAAAATTAGACCGAGAATTATATCTTAAAACTATTACTGTGCCCGCCTCCAAACTCATTTTTACGCAACCTTTCTTAATACAAAACAGAATCGACTACCACATGAACCAACCAATTCCCGCAGGGAAACATATGGTTTGTGTTGTCAAAGAAAACTCCAATTATGTAATAGTTAGCGGAAACTGCACAGCTTACACTTTAATCAAGAAAGGCTTCAAAAAAATCAAAGTAAGAGTTTTTCAGCATGACGAAGCACTAAAAAACTGGGTTGGCAGACGTTTCTACAAAGGCAAACAAATCCGAATAAACTTAGACCAGATCAAAATCCTCAAGAACTCGTATGATTATCATGAAAACAACCGTAAACTGTTGTGGTTTGCCTTACGTTTCATGTTTCAGTTACAGTTATCAAATGAAAATTGGCACTGTGAAGGTTGCATAATTGACACCACTAAAAGCAGTTTTGTAATGCCCGAATCCACATTCTTATGTGATTTAAAAGCCCGAATCAAGTTGACACAAAACGAAGAACCATTAATTTTAGTAAAAATAAAAGAGAACCAATACCTCATTATAGACGGTGAAGAACGCTTGAAAAAACCGAAAATTGAAGCATGGGTTTTCACAATATATCGTGACTACTCAACCATAGAAACATCATTGAAGCAAATTTCACACGAATTCAATATGAACTGGAATGGGTAACAGCGCGCACATGGCGACAGATAACTGAACCTTGAACTACCTATACGTATAATTGGGGTCTATTTCGAGGCTCATTCGGGGGATTTTTGAAGGTAGGGGGGTCAAAGCGTTCTGTTTTGGGCTTTGTTTGGCGATTGGAGAGCGCTCAGGGCTTAACGGTTTGTGCTTTCATTTCTGATTATGGCAATGGAGATTAGACGTTAAAGCCTAACATTTAACGTTAAGATAACTCTGATAAAACCATAGTTATCCATGCATAACACGCATGATAAACCGTGAAATGAGCTTCTTTTCGCCAATGCGGTTCAAAACGTTGCGCGCAAGACCGAATAAAACCGAATCAGAGAATAGAGAAGAGGAGAGAGGGCTATTACAAACTTTTTTTCAGTGGTTTTATTTAATATAAATCGTTTGGTATAATTCTTTTACCGTGTTTTCTTATGTGAATAGCACACTCAACATATTCTTTTTCGCTATACCTCAACTGAGCGCAAGGTCGATCCAGCATTGTGTCGATGCAAAAGTTTATGACACAACAGAGAGGATAACGGTAGCGCGTTCCAGCTATCAGGTCGTTTAGGGCTTTCCACATTCTTTTTCTGAATGGCAATGAGAAACCGATTAGGATAGCTTTCCCATATCCTTTTTCTTTTCCGATCTTATCGGCACGTTCATAGTCTATTAAATCTGAAAAGTGTTTGTACTTGATTGTCGCTTTTTCTTGCCAAACCACAGTGATTTTCATAGAATAAGATATTCACGGAAAAGGATTTAAATTTATCGTTGTTTATTCAGATAAGCCATAAAAATGGTAGCAAACATAAAAAGAAGGGAGATTATTGGTTATTTCCGTTCTCTTTCAAGATTCGCTCTAAATCCTTCTTTATGAAAGCTTCAGTGTAAATGTCGATCACATCTTCTAATTTTTGCGCTCGTTCTGTTGTTTCTCCGTACATTATTGGATACACCGTTTCAATTCCCAGTTCTTTGGCTATTTCGGTAAGTATCCGTTGCTTTTCCTTTTCTGGTGTTAGTTTCTCAAGATACTTAACCAGAAATTGAATTCTGTACCGTTCTTTTTTCAGTTCTTCTAATTCCTTTGCCAACTGAATATTCCCATTTCCATTAGACTTTGTTAAGCTTATTAAAGGTTCTACCAGTTTAAACGCTTTGAATGTTTCTTTATTGTTTTGAATGTAAGTTCGCAAATCCTTAGAAATGTGCTTTCCCGTCATGTACTTCATTACTGGTTCTGTGATTTTTCCATGCATCAATGTTATTCCGAATTTTCTTAGGCAATGCCATCTTATTCGACCTGTGATCGTGATTTTCGCTTTTTCTGCAAGTCTTCTAAGCATGTAGTTTAAGGCATCTTCGTTTACGTCAAACAGCTTTTCCGAAGTTTTGGGATAAGTCCGCAAATATTCCTTAAGCATTTCTACGGTTTCTCTGCTCAAGTGGCAACTGCAAGGTTCTTTTTCCTTTTCCGTTGTTAACTCAAATTCTACGATGTCGGTTTCTCTGCTTTCGTTCTGTGTTGTTTCTTCTTCTCTTTTTATCATCAGTTCAATTAGTTCACGTTTCAGAGATATGAAGTCGCCAACACGTAGCCAAAGGTCTTTTCCACATGCTAATATTGTGCGTTCTTTCAAGTCGCCTTGATTAAACATTGCTCTAAGTTGGTAGATGTCGAATGCATGATCTTCATATTTTGAGGTTACTTTTTCACTTGACGGCAACGCTTCTTTTTTGATTTCTAAGCTGTATCTATGATAGGAAAAGAAACTTCTAATTGCTGTGGAGACAGCTAAAGCTGAGGATTCGCTTAACGGTTTATTGGTTGTTTTGCCCTTGTACTCTGTTTTTAGCCATTGGAAAAACTTAGGCACTTCGTTATCGTAGAAATATTTAACTGTGTTGTCGTTGCTTTGTCTCCGTTGCTTCATATCCTCAAGTTGTGCATCTCCGTTTGAAAGTGTGCCTTTCGTTCTGCAATAGTCTAACCAAATCGCCCATCGGTTCTGATATTGCCATTTAGTCTTTTTGGATTTGAGCGAATTAAGCCATTCAACAACAGTTTTAGAGTTATCCATCATTCAGTTTTCACCTCCCTTCTTTAAAAACATTGTTAGATAACTACAACACGTTTCGGGATTCATATAGATTGAACTTCAGCGTGAAACTTGTGCTTCACTGTTGAAGGTTTGAGAATCCACAAGAATTAAGAGAAAGTTGAACACATAATTAATTTGGGATGCCTTACGTGAATAGAAGGGTTGTTCTTGTCCTTGTTCTTATCATTTTGACAGCTCTGTGCACAATCACCATTCAGCCAATCAAGGGTGGGTCCAGCACGATTGTTGTTCCAGATGATTATCCGACAATAAGTTCAGCTATTGGGAACGCCACGGACGGTGACACGATATTCGTGCGGAAAGGAACATATGAGGGGCCTAGAAACCAGACGTTGGTGATAAACAAGATGATCTCGCTTATAGGTGAAGACGCTAACAACACCAAAATAAACCTGCACCCAGACTGGGTCACGACGACAATCTTTACCCAAACATTTTCATATTATGCTCATTCAGTCAAGATTGAGGCCAACGACGTAAACCTCGGAGGCTTCACAATTACCAGCGACGGCGGAGAAATCTTTGCAAATGGTGATAAAGTCCAAATAATGGGCAACATTATAACAACGCGTCTGATATTGAACGGCTCTTATCAGACCTTTGCATATAATGTCTTAACAGCAAACATCGACTCCACCGGTACTTACGGCAGCATCACTGCTAACAACGTAGTAAATGGCATCATCGGAGTTTCAGGTTCCTATAACAGCGTTTTTGCAAATAACGTTGTCGGAAACTATAGCGGAATAGGCACGGGCGGCGAAGGTGGCTCCAACCTGATTTATGCTAATACCGTAAAAGACGGTGATGGCATCAGCATAGGTAGCAGTGATAACATTGTTGCCAATAATACCATAACTAATAGCAGCATGGGAGTCGGAATATACTGGGGCCAACTCAACATCGTATACGGCAACACTATCACAAACTGCCCCGGGATAGGTCTCTATAAAACAGAAAGCCATGGCGGCAACGTCTTCTACGCCAATTATGTGGCGAATAACTCTTGTGGCGCCAAAATCGCATACGCGGCACCATCCGATAATACTGACCTCTACCACAACAACTTCGTAAACAATGTTCAGCAGGTCAATTGCGACGAGACCGAGACTGTGGGTTCAGGGGAGTACAGCTTTACCCGCCCGCTGTATCACACTGGCAGATTTGACAACGGGAGTGTAGGCAACTACTGGAGCGACTACAAAGGTATAGACGCTGACCATAACGGCATAGGCGACACACCATACATCATCGACGCGAACCGCGCAGACCATTATCCGCTTATGACTCCCTTCGACATTTCCAGCATAACAATACAACTTCCAGAGTGGGCAAATATTTCATCACCGAACCCACTTCCAATCCCTTCAGTTTCACCACGTCCATCTCCTTCGGTTACGGTTCAGCCAGAGCCTTTCCCAACAACGTTGATTGCTGCCTCCGTAGCCTCAGTGGCTGTTGTCGGTTTAGGTCTGCTGGTCTACTTCAGGAAACGTAATCGCTGAGCGCTATTTTGTGGTTTATTACGCAAGGACTCCTTTGTTTGTTGAGCGCAATTGAAGTAAAGGTAAACGGTAATACAGCTTAGCGCCTTTTCAAGTATTGCGTTCAAGAAGTTCGATTACGTCTGGGAAGTCTATGCCTAACGCTTTCGCTTTCTCTATTGTAGGCACTCCGTTCTGGTTCCACTCACGTCGCTTGTAAACCGCGTCTTTCAGCTTTTCGTATTCCGCCTCGCGGTATTTCCTTAGAATAGCCATTTTCTCTTCTGTCGACTTGCCAGCTGGGTCGATGCCGAGCTTTTCCTTGAGCTGCTTGTCGTAGCGTTCCTTGCGGCTTTCGTACTCTTCCTCTGTCACAGGTCCAACCGCTCGGTAAGGTACAGTATCGTGTTCTCTCGTTCCAAAACCCATGCGCAGGTTGAAGATGCGCTGGAAATTGTAAACTCTCTCGCTCATCAATATGATATCGTCAATCGTCACTTTTCTGCCCGTCACTGCATAGAAAAGCTTAGCGTAATTCTCAACGTGCCCCATCACCTTAGCTGGCTCCTTGGTCTGCTTGTTATTCTCTGGCGTCACGTCGTTCCACGGAAGCTTGCACAAGCCGTTCAAGCCGAACCAAGTGCGCCACATCGGGAACCAGTGCAAGCCCTCCGCCTTCTGCTCGAAAGTGGGCATCAAATTATGAACCATATCAAGGAAAATCAGCCACGCCTCATCATGCTGCGGACCCTTAAGCGTCAACCCATACCCGCCCTGCTGCGCCAAAGACTCCTTAGTAACGTACTCGGAAAACTCTAAACCCTTAGACTCCATGCCAATATCCCGCAGGATGTCCGCATTCGCATCGTATT
>Ga0315282_10003637_pt1 | contig 27592 bp, 29 predicted proteins | sample YL17G07_20_MG_FD_203693 | JGI IMG/M metagenome (GOLD analysis project Ga0315282, IMG submission 203693) | Sediment microbial communities from Yellowstone Lake, YNP, Wyoming, USA - YL17G07_20 | ecosystem: Environmental > Aquatic > Freshwater > Lake > Sediment | place: USA: Wyoming | collected...
GGATATATAATACAGTCAGGCCACATCAAGCGCTGGGTTACCTAACACCATTTCAATTTCTAGAGCAGTGGAAACAAAAACAAAGAAGGGAGGTCATGTGTCACTAATGTACTGGACGAGTACACCTCTTTGACAGGCTTCATACTTCTCACGTAGAATGAGTCTGGTATGACTTTAGTCAAGAGACTCTATGATTTACAACAAATCGACATTGACATTCAGAGGGAACAAGAGGCTCTAGATGATATCAACCGTCAGCTAGGTGAGAGCGAAGCTTTGCTCCAGGCTAAGGCTGAGCTTCTCGCCGGGCAGGAGCATCTGGACGAGATGGAGAAGCAGCAGCGGGATGTGGAGTGGGAGATTGAAGACCTGAGGACCAGCATTGCACAGGTGAATGACAAGCTTTACAGCGGTGCGACCAAGAACCCAAAAGAGCTGGTCAGCCTCGAGAAAGAGGCGGAGATTTTCAAGGCCAAGCTGAGGGAAAAAGAAGATAAGCTGCTGGATTTAATGGCTGAGGCAGAAACGATACAGGACAAGATGAAGTTAGATGGCGAGCGGATTAAAAAGTTAGAGGTGGAATGGAAGCAGGAGCAAAAAGCCTTAGCTAAAAAGCAAGGTAAAGTGCAAAGTCGGCTTTCAGACCTCAGCCGGAAACGACAGGCAATAGCCTTGGAAATCATCCCGCAAACACTCGAGCTTTACGAAGGGATTAGGCTGAGGAAGGGGCAAGCGGTGGTTAAGGTGGAGCAAGGTAGATGTCATGGATGTCATCTCACTTTATCAGTGAATGAATGTCAACGAGCCAGAGCCGGGGCTTTAATCCAGTGCAGTAGCTGTGGCAGGATACTCTATTTAGGCTAGAAGCTGGTAAAGAGCAGAGTATGCATCTTAATATCTATGTTGACGGAGCTTCCTGGGGTAATCCTGGACCGGCAGCCATAGGCGCTGTTATAAAGGATGAGAAGCAAAAGAAATTGGCTAAGATCTCTCGATACATCGGAGAGGCTACTAATAATCAAGCGGAGTATCAGGCGGTTATCGCTGCGTTGAAAGAAGCCGCCAGATTCAAAGCGACCACGGTTATACTCTATCTGGATTCAGAATTAGTAGCCAGACAATTGGCTGGCAGCTACAAAGTGAGGAATCTTTTCCTCTTCCCTCTTTATAAAGAGGCTGCCGACTTGTGCAGCAAGTTTGATAATCTATCTATCATCCACATTGGGCATGACGAGAATACTGAAGCCCATGCCCTGGCTAAAGAGGCATTGAAGAAGTTCGTCGGCTAAAAAGCCTAGATTTGACGGCTACTTAGCCAGGGTGTAAAGTTGATAATGGGCTAAGTAAACCGGGTGACCGCTCTGGTTTGTAGAAATCAGGGAGGAAAGTCCGAGCTCCACCGGGCAGGGTGCTGGGTAACGCCCAGAAGGGGTGACCCTACGGAAAGTGCCACAGAAACATACCGCTCTTTTTATTAAGAGTAAGGGTGAAATGGTGAGGTAAGAGCTTACCAGCAGCCAGGTGACTGGCTGGCTGGGCAAACCCCACCCGGAGCAAGACCAAATAGGGGGCTAAAGGGACGCCCGGCCTTAACCCCGGGTTGGTCGCTTGACCCTGATGGTAACATCAGGGCTAGATGGATGGTCACCGCTCCGAAGCTTACTTCGGAGTACAGAACTCGGCTTACAGGTTTACTTAGTCCCTTTGTCAATTCCTATCGCCCTTCTTGGCAAGCAATAACCTTTTGTGGTGTATGTTCCAGGTTCATTTTACGTTACTTCCCTTGGAAAACTTTTGTCAAAACTTTTTAAAATATGGCTCTGTTCGGTTGACGTTTGGAGAAAGCAATTACCATGTACTGTACATAAATATACTAATCTAATCCTTTTATTACTGTCTCAACAAAAACACCTACCGTGTCAGAACCTACGCAAGGAATAAATGGAAAATACGTTTTTTTAGTTTTGCCTTTTGGGGGATGCTTAGGAATTTTTGCTCCAATTTCACTGACAAGAAATTGCCTACCACAAGACATACATTCTACTCTATATTGAATATCACCGGCCTTTGCCACAGTTACCCCCTCCTTATTATTTTAAAGGTAATTTTATCATTTCTCATGGAACATCTTCATACGCTGGCTTACTGAAACTAGAAGCAAAGATATAAGCAAGATATATAAAAATCTAGCGCGGTCAATTTCGTTTATCCTCTCTAAGCTATTTGTGGAGGGCATCATCTGCTTTCTGCAGGGCTTTGTCTTTCATCACCCACAATTCGGTTGCTAGATTGCGTAGGTGCCTTAACTCATTGGGGTCTGGCTCATATCCGAGACTGTAATATTCTGACATAACCCTGAATGCCTCCTTCTCATAATCCATCGCATGGCGTATCCAAAGATGATATTCTCTTAGCTTATCTGGAGGACTTACGCTGTCCCAAGAAGATATTATGTTCTGCATCCTAGTTTGGGCTGACTTAGCATCAACCGCTCTATCCGGGTCACTTTTCTCTATGCCCGCTGCTTTTTCCCAGTCATGGACAACTATCTTCCATTCTTCCAACATGGGCGCGATTGCGTTCTGATACCTGTCAATTGATTCCTCATGATTAGCGACTTCAACGCTAGCGCAACCGGCCAGAGATAGACATAATAGTATAAGACCAATCCATCTCATAGAGGTGCTCCACAGTTACCGCAAAATTGGGCATAGGTTGAAACTGGTGCGTAACAATTTGGGCACTGCATTTTGTAAGCCATCTCAGCCGTTCGTCTTGCTTTTTCTTCTGCTTTTTCTGCCAGTTTGCTTCCTGTCCACATGAGAAGGAAAAACATCGCGATATCAAGATAGTTCCAAAGATAAGCAGGGTCGCCAGAAAATACCCATTGACCTAGTGGTTGGGCAAGAGCAGCTAGAGGGAATAAGAAGATAGAAAAAAGAGCACCACCAACGCCCCAAATCTGAATCCATGTGCCGAAAGTGGCAATGAGTATCCATAAGCCTGTAAGCCCACCAAGAGCATAAAAGAACCAGCTTAGCGCCCTCATCTTCCCGAACCTACTTACATTCCGATTATATCACTCGTGTCAAATTGCCCGAAAGCATAATCCTATCTTTTAGGATTCTGCACAAAATCATTGGTAAAGCAGATCTACAATGTCTTCGAGCACGGGGTTAGTTTGACTAGTTTTTCTTATCGTATCTCCCTAAAGTAATGCTTAATCTGTTTCAACTTCCGGCTTGATCTTCTAATACTTTTTAATATTTTTTGCTTTATCCGTTTACTGTCTATCAACAAGATAACTGCTGCAAGAGCAGAAAAAATAGCCAACCACATAAGCAAAGTGGCATTTGATGATGTAATCAGTCCCTTGGCCACTACATACTGTTGGGCCGCCCAAGTTGCAACATATAATAGCCACTTGGTCATAACCGCTCTTATTTCCTCTTGTCCTTTTGTTGAGGCTCGACACATTACATCTTTACTATAAAAATGCGGTTAAAGACCTTGTCAAGTTTTACGATTGAGAGAGGTCAATTAGAGGGTTTCAAAATCGGAAAGTCAGAAAATGGCTACGTTCGTTTCCTACGGAACAAAGCTAAAAGTTTTTAAAGTCGCCTTTTATAATCAGGTTAAAGCCTTGCAGCTATACAGGTGTAAATAACCTTTGCATTTACCTTTGGTTTGTGCGTTTCTCGCCCTAGCAGTCAAAAATCTAAAAGAAATTTTTAGCTGCTAAAGGAGAGGCGGGGGTAACTGCCTTAGACTGAGCATTAGTCAAGGCAAAAGCAAGAAGAGAAAGAACAGCTCAATGGCTGTGAGCAGGCTTGCCCAAAACTGCTGTGGACAGCTAAACTTTTCAAGGATTTTAACGTTCTTATTTTTATCAAATGCCATGAATTCTCTAGACCCTCAAGTCCGTGATTTCATTTTGTTCTGTATAGACAGGCGTGGTGCTGATTGGCCAGCTATCTACGATGAGATGGCGGGAGTGGCTGGGCAGCACCTGTTTAGAGGATTGGGCCGCACCGAGCTTAAGCAACTGGGATTGTCTTTAGCCTTAGACGGTCTGGATGAGACCATTGAGCTGGTGAAACAAACTGTGGCTCAAGACCAGCAAGCTTAAATTTCTTATTTCCCCTCTGAACTGTTACAATATCTGTCGTATTTCTGTATTATTTTTTGGATAGACGGAGGCAAATTATGCGTTTAAAAAGAGCTGTTCCTGTGTCTGTGGCGTTGGCTGTTCTGCTGTTTATATTGCCGATATTGGGTGCTGGCTGCGATTTTATTAACGAGAAAGTCATCCCCACTATTACATCGCCTGAAACGAACAAGCCTCTTTCCTTAAATAATGGTAGTGAGCTACCTCCTGAGTTCAATATTCTCAATGAGGCCTGGAAACAGCTGTCTGAGGATTATGTAGACAAAAGTAAGCTGGACCCGAAGATATTGAGCGAGGGCGCAGTCAGAGGCATGATGCAGTCGCTCGACCCCTTTAGCTCTTATGCTGACCCTGATACTCACAAGTTAGAGATGAGCACACTTGAGGGAAAATTCGAGGGCATTGGTGCCGTTATCAGTATGAAAGATAAACAGCTGACAGTTGTGGCGCCGATTGCTGATTCTCCTGCCGAGAAAGCGGGTATCAAGGCCGGCGATAAGATTTTGGAGATCAATGGCGAGCCTAGTTCTAAGCTTAGTCTGGTTGAAGCCACCTTCAAAATCCGGGGGCCGAAAGGTACTTCGGTCAAGCTTCTTGTACTTCACGAGGGGGAAAGCGAATCTGTAGAGGTTCAGATAGTCCGGGACGAGATAACAGAGCAAAGCGTTTCTTTGGAGATGCGCGGTGATATTGCCTACATCAGGATTACCCAGTTCTTGAAATCTACCGGTGGTGACTTGCAAGATGTTCTAAAAGATGCCATCGATAAGGGAGCTAAGGGCGTTGTCCTTGACCTCCGCAATAATCCCGGTGGTCTGCTTAATGCATCTGCTGATGTCGCCAGTCAATTTTTGGCCATGGGACTGGTGGCTAAGGTTGTGGATAGTGAAGGCAATGAAAGCGTAGTGCCGGTGAATCGGGGTGGCATAGCTACTCATCTGCCGCTTATCGTCCTGGTGAATGGTGGTAGTGCCAGTGCCAGTGAGATAGTGGCCGGTGCTCTCCAGGACTACGGCCGGGCTAAATTGGCCGGTAGCCAGACCTTTGGCAAAGGCAGCGTTCAGATTGTCCGCGACCTCAGCGACGGTTCAGCTTTGCATATAACCTCTTATCGCTGGCTGACTCCGCATGGCAGACCAATAGATGGTGTTGGGCTGACGCCCGATTTTGTGTCTGAACTCGAAGGTGATGAGCTGGTGGATTGGGCCATCCAGTATCTGCAAGAACAGATTAAAACTGAATTACTGCCGGTTTTTGCCAGCTAACCCTAGCTCTCAATGGTATCTTTGGTGCTGGGTATTCTGCCGGTGATTCGCTCATCCAGGCGAGTCGCAGCATCAAGAGCCCGGGCCAGAGCTTTGAACAGAGCTTCTGCTTTGTGATGGTCATCGACTCCGCTGAGGACTTTGGCATGGATATTAAGCTTTGCTTCAGAGGCGAAGGAAACGAAGAAATGGCGAATCAGGTCAGCGGACATTTTTTCGATGCTGGTGTCGTTGAAGGAAGCTTCGAATTCTATATAGCCTCTGCCCCCGATGTCTAAGGCTACCAGAGCTAAAGCATCATCCATAGGCACCACAGCATGGGCCATCCTGACTATGCCGCGCTTGTCTCTCAGGGCTTGGTTGAAGGCTTTGCCTAAGGAGATGGCTACATCTTCAACCACATGATGCTGGTCAGGCCCTGTGGCTGAGAGCTTTATGTCGAAGATTCCATGCTGAGCCAATTGACTTAGCATGTGGTCAAAGAACCTGATTCCAGTAGTGATTTCGAACTGTCCCTTGCCCTCGATGTTCAACTCAACTTTGATGGAAGTCTCCTTGGTTTCCCTGGTCACTGTAGCTTTTCTTTCAGCCATTTTTAACCTCGCTATTCTGATAAGCGCCACATTAACATATTTCTTTTAATGCGGCAATCAAGGCATCGGTGTGTTCTGGCTTGCCGACGCTGATACGCAAGCAGTCCCTCAACTGCGGGGTATCGAAGTAACGGACAAAGATACCTTTCTTTTGCAGTCCTTTATGTATCACCTTTGCTTTGCCGTTGAGTACCGAGCAAAGGATAAAATTAGCTTGGGATGGATAGACTTTCAGCCAGTCGAGCTGGCTGAGCCTGGTTAGCAGCCGTTCCCGCTCATCTATAATAGCATTAATTGTGCCGCGCAGGTAGCTCATATCTTTCATTGATTCTAACGCTGCCACCTGAGCCGCGGCATTCACATTGTATGGCTGCTTTATTTTCATGAGATATTTGACCATATTAATCGGGAAAATGCCGTAGCCGACTCTTAGACCAGCCAGCCCTGCCCATTTGCTGAAAGTGCGAAGGACAATCAAATTTGAGCACTTTGGAACCAGAGATGCCACTGTTGCGCCGCTGAACTCAAAATAGGCTTCATCGATTACCACTACGGTAGAAGTATTCAAAAACTCCAGAACTACCTGTTCAGGGGTTATATTGCCCGAGGGGTTATTTGGTGAAGCTACGAAGATGACCTTTGTCCGTTTATCTAAGGCTTTTTTTACTGCAGCGACATTAATGGAGAAATCTTGATTCCTGGCTATACTGACCACTTTGCCACCGCAGACCTCAGTGCTGAAAGGGTACATACCGAAGGTTGGCGGGCAGTCGATTACCTTATCTCCGGGCTCAACGAATAGACGCAGTATGAGGTCGATAAGTTCGTCGCTGCCGCTGCCAGTCAGGATGTACTCCGAGTTTATTCCTGTGTATTTCTCCAGTGCTTTTCTTAGCTCCCTCTGTTCGGGGTCGGGATAGAGGTGATAATAGGCATAATCGGCCAGGGACTGTTTTACCCTGTCTGAACAACCGTACGGGTTTTCGTTGCCATCGAGTTTGATTACCTTTTCCTCGGGAATCTCAATACGCTGGCTCAATACATCAGTCGGCTCAATGGGTGTATAAGCCTTCATAGCTTTGAGTTCCGGCCTTATCAATCCCTCAATATCTTCAGATGAAATCATTTCTGTTCTTTCTTACTGTTTTGTAGTCTTATCCTGATTGCTTGAGCATGACCCTTGAGCCCTTCAGCCTCGGCTATAGTTATGGCTGCTTGCCCCAGTTCTTTTCCGGCAGCTTCATCTAAGGCGATAATATTGGTGACCTTAAGGAAATCCTCTACGCCGAGCGGGGAACTGAAACGGGCACTGCCTCCTGTAGGTAGGACATGGCTTGGCCCGGCGATATAATCACCCATGGCTACAGGGGAGCCACTGCCGATGAAGATACAGCCGGCATGGCGGATTTTCCGGATGTAGCTGGCGGCGTTGCGCAGCATCAGGGAGACATGCTCGGGAGCATAGAGATTGACCAGTTCAATGGCTTCATCAAGGCTATTGACTATAATTATCATGCCTTGGGTTTCCATGGCTTTTGTAGCGATAGTTTGCCGTTCCAGCTTTGGTAACTGTTTCTTTATCTCGCTGTCAATAGCCTTAGCAAATTTGGATGACGTGGTGATTAAGATTGCCGATGCCTGAGAGTCATGTTCGGCCTGGGCTATAAGGTCGGCGGCACAAAAAGAGGCATTGGCAGTGTCATCGGCTACAATTATTATCTCGCTGGGTCCTGGGAGGCTCTCTATATCTACTGTTCCGTAGACCATTTTCTTGGCTGCAACCACAAAGACGTTGCCCGGGCCGCAGATTTTGTCCACCTTCGGCACCGATTCAGTGCCAAAAGCCAAGGCGGCAATAGCTTGAGCTCCGCCTATCTTAAAGGTGTGATTAATCCCGGCGATGTCAGCTGCTACCAGGGTCGCTGGCGGAACTGTACCATCTTTCTTTGGTGGTGTAACTACAATTATCTCTTTTACTCCGGCTACCCGGGCCGGGATGGCGGTCATCAGCACTGTAGATGGATAAGCAGCGGTTCCGCCGGGCACATAGATGCCTACCCTGTTTAATGGGCTGATTTGCCGTCCCAGGCCCTGACTTAGAAAACTGGATTCAAGTCTTTGCTTACACATGGAATGAAACCTTTTTATTCTGTTTGCTGCTAGTTTCAGCGCCGACACTAGCTTCTTATCCACCTTCTCGTAGGCATCCGAAATCTCGTTTTTACTCACCTCCAACGAGCTAAGTTCAGCCCCGTCCAATTTCTTAGTATAGCTGAAAAGTGCCTTATCGCCTTTGGCCCACACCTCAGCAAGTATGCGTTTGACTATCTCCTCAGGAGAGGGTTCTTTTCTCCTTGTCTTGGCTGTAGGTTTCGGGGGCTGGAGGAGTCCATAAGAAGGGACCCCTCTGGTCAATAGAGGTTTTGCCTTTTGAAAACCTTTGACTATTCTCATCTTAGTCACTCTCTACTGCCCGTCGAAAGATCTTAACCAGAGAGGACAGTCTCTCTTTTTTGGAGGAGGACTCCAGACTGGTCTTGTTGCCGATAAGACAAGCTGTTGATTGAAAAATAGTGTCCATGATTGTGAGATTGTGCTTGGCTAATGTCTTTCCAGTCTGAGTATTTTCTATAAGCAAGTCGGCATCTTCCGGCAAGAAGGCTTCGCTGGCTCCCCAGGTAGGAATCAGTCTATACCGGCTGACATGATTGTCACGAAGATATTTATCAGCAATATTTATATATTCTGAGGCCACTCTAAGTGGCGATACCTTAGAATCTTGCACCTGCTTCAATTGCTCGGTATTAGCCATAGGCAAGGTCTGGCTAACTACTGCCACTACTTTTACTTGGCCGAAGCCGAGGTCTGCAAGTTCTGTAACTGGACTTGAAGGAAAGCGACAGAGATGGTCAAGGAGCCAGTCTTTACCTGTTATAGCCAGGTCGAAATTTCCATTGGCTACTTGAAGCGGCATGTCCTGTGGTCTGATCACCTTAACATTAACCCAATCCAGATTGAAGCGTGGACGGCGGTTCAACTTGTCTTCCGAATAGCCCTGCAACTTCAAGCCAGCTCTGTTCAGAAATTCTGAAGTTGGTGGTTGCTGATGCCCGTCGGGAAGCGCCAGCCAAACCTTCTCTTTACTAAAATCGGGGCGAAAACTGTTCAAGCTTTTGGCTACGTCTGACTTAATTTTCAGCCATGGCTTGACTTTCATCTCAAGACGCTGGCTGAAATAGGCTATTACCTGGCTAACGTTCTTGGTTTGCCAGCTCTCTTGATTAGCGATGAGAAAGGCATTGGATGAGAGCAGAGTTTTCAGTGGGATTAAGCTTTGTGCCTCTATTTCCGATTCGTCTTTTGCCCACAGCAAAGCCAGGTCAGCATTCTCTGGTGGATAGACTTCAGCAGCTCCCCAAACCGGGAATATCCTGAACTTCCTCAGCCTGAGATTCAAAGCCATAATCTCTGCCAGATTAGGATACTCAGTCACTATTCGCCAGCTATATTGCCCGGTTGACAATTCCTGGAGGCTGGATATGTTTCCGTAGCGACTGGCGGCTAAATAGAGGTTTCCTTTGCTGTATTCTAAATCGGCTATCTTGAGCAGGGCGCTGGTTGGGTACTTAGCCAAAAGCTCTTCAATCCAGTCCAGGCTGCAGATGCCCAAATCGTAATTGCCTACGGCTACCTGGATGGGAATGTCTTTTTCTTGAAATATCTTGGCTGAAAGATAAGGGAGCTTTGTTGATTCAAGTCTATAGGCTCGTGTACCTTGAGTGTAGTCTTTGAATTCGAGCTCTGTCTCTTTCAATAGACAGGCGGTAGCCGATAGGAGTCTTCCCTTGGGTAAAGCTATCCTGACGTAATCCAACTGGCCTCCAGTTATCAATTTATGCGGAGCCTCCTACCATCTTGACGGCTTCGACAATTGACGATGCCTCTTTCTTCTGCTTTCGGGCCTGGTCAATAACAAGAAAGGGCGGCGGCTTTTCTTGAACAGCGATTATCCAGCGCCAATCTGACTGGTGACCGCTGAAGTCAAGCTCAGTCGCATATCCAGCCTGGCGAAGTGACTGAGCTAACTGAAAGCTGGTTCTTATCGAATCAGGTGTCATTTTATCGCATCTAACCAGGATTCCCTGCTCTGTCTTTCGTTTGGCTTGAGGTTGAATCAGATTAATAATAGGGTCAGCATAGAGGGCAAAACCGCAGGCTGGCGTGTTCTTCCCGCCTATGAGCGGGATGAGGTTGTCATACCTGCCACCGCTGCCAATTTTTTCTCCCTTAGCTGAAAACTGGAAGCAAAGTCCGGTGTAATACTCAAAACCCCGGGTGGATGTGATGTCAATTTGGTAGTTACAGCTAAGGGCATCGAGAAAACTGGCAATTTCAGAGAAGTTGTCGAGCGCTGACTTCACGGTAACGGGAATCTGAGGTAGGGCCTTCAGGTTTTCTAAGAAACCACTGGTTTTCCCCCTTAAATCGAGTAACAACGATATCAGCCTGCCAATATCCGAGTTGCTCGGCTTCGTTTCCGTCAGCACTTGCCAGTTGCCGTCAAAAACCTGGTCTAGCAACCTGATTTCCTTGTCAGCTTCCAGCTTTAACTCCTTGAGCAAAGCCTTCAATACTCCGGCATGGGATAATTTTATCTGAATATCACCGACATTTAAGCTGCGTAGAGTTTCGACAGCCAGCAGAATCAATTCTACATCTGATGCCGGTTTGTCACTACCTATAAGCTCGACCCCGCATTGCCATCGTTCTCTGTTCTCCTTTCCCGTCTCTTCAAAAGCGAAAACATTGGCGACATAAAAAAGTCTGGCTATTTCCTGTTGGGACAAGTTCTCTATGTATAGCCTGGCGACAGGTATAGTACCATCAGGTCTCAGCACTACTCTTTCACCGCTCCAGCCATCCCAATCGAGAAAAGAATACACCTTGCTCAGCATATCGGGAGTAAGTGTGCCGGCGGCGGTGAACAGGTGCAGATATTCCAGAGTTGGAGTCCGCACTTCCTGATAACCCCAACTGAGACACGACCTGCGAAAGATATCCTCTATATAACGAAAGGCCTCTGTGTCTTTGGGAAGTAAATCTCGAGCCCCTTTACATTTTTGACTTGTCATAATTTTAAACCTACTTAGGTTGACCTATTCTACACTAACGAGCTTTCTCGTTCAATTTGGATTTATCGAGAAACATCTGCTAATCCTGCTCATCAAAATGGGCGAGGCGAATAATCTTGAGACCCATCGTTGCCGCCACAGTCGCTAACGGGCAACCTATTTGCTGTCAATCATTGGGTAAATTATAATTGAGTTGTTTTGGCAGCAGATGTTTAAAGTTAGGCTACGATTTATCCCCTTTCTTTTTCTGGCTATGTTGTCGGCTATAGCCTTTGTTTCCAGCGGGGTCAATGCTGACTCATCGGATATACAAATCCTAAGTGTGGATGGCACCATCGTCCCTGTCGTTGCCAATTATATAGACCGTGGTATCAACCGGGCTGAATCTGAAGGCGCCGTTGCCTGCATCATCGAATTGAATACCCCGGGAGGGCTTCTAAATTCCACAGAAGATATTGTGCAGCGGATTTTGAATGCTGAGGTGCCGGTTATAGTTTATGTTACACCTCGGGGTAGCTGGGCGGCTTCAGCCGGCACGTTTATCACCATATCAGCGCATATTGCGGCCATGGCTCCGGGGACCAGCATTGGTGCCGCTCACCCGGTTAGTACCGGCGAGCAAATGCCTGAAGAGGTATCAAAGAAAGTAACCGAATATTCAGCCGCCTGGATAAGAAGCATCGCTGAAACGCGGGGGCGTGACGCCGAGCAGGCCGCATTGGCGGTCTCAGAAAGCAAGTCATTCACCGCTTCCGAAGCCTTAGACGCCAGGCTTATCGATTTACGGGCCGACGACCTGGAAAGCTTGATTAGCCAGATAAATGGCCGGAAAGTCACCTTGGCCAGCGGCAAAGAGGTCGTTATCGATACTACCGATTATGTGCTGAGCAGGAATGAGATGAATACTGTCGAGCGCCTCCTGCACGTTATCAGTGACCCTAATATTGCCTATATCTTGCTTACCTTGGCGACGATAGGCTTGATTACCGAGATATCAAATCCGGGGCTGATATTCCCTGGAGTTGTTGGTGGTATTTGCCTGTTTCTAGCTTTCTATTCTCTGGGTGTGCTCAATGCTTATTGGGCTGGGGTGTTGCTGATACTCCTTGCTTTTGGACTATTTGCCGCCGAGCTTTTCACGCCGGCTTTTGGTATACTGACAGCAGGGGGAATTACTTCGTTAGTTATTGGTTCCCTGGTACTGTTCAGTCATAGTTCGCCAGTAATGGAAGTAAACAGAGGCTTAATTGCCGCCGTAACTATTTTTATAGCTGCCTTCGTAATTTTTGTCGTCGGCGCCGTGGTTCGAGGCCAGAGAAGGCGGGCAGCAACCGGTGCTGAAGCGTTGGTAGGAAAAGTAGCTGTGGCTAAGACAATTCTTGACCCCAAGGGTACGGTTCTCGTTGATGGTGAGCATTGGACAGCCATAGCTGACAGCGGCAAGGTAGAACCAGGAGAGGAGGTGACGGTAACTAAGGTCGAAGGATTAAGGTTGATAGTTAGTAAGAAAATTAAAAGGAGGAGAAGATGAATATAATTCTTGGTGTTGGCATTGCTATAGTAGTCATAATACTTCTGGCAGCGGCTATCAGGATTGTTAACGAGTATGAACGTGGCGTTATCTTTCGCTTAGGCCGATTTGTCGGTGTCAGAGGGCCGGGGTTTATCCTGCTGATTCCGTTTATCGAACGCATGGTGAAGATTGACCTCCGTACTGTCACCATGGATGTTCCGCAGCAGGAATGTATTACGCTGGATACCGTCACTGTTAAAGTTGACGCTGTAGTATATTTCAGGGTCATGAAACCTGAAGACGCTGTGCTCAATGTGGAGCAATACATTAGAGCTGCTTCACTGCTTTCACAAACCACTCTGCGAAACGTCGTGGGTCAGTCTGAGCTTGAAGACCTATTGGCTCATCGAGATAAAATCAATGAAAAGCTGCAGACACTGATTGATGAGGGGACGGAGCCGTGGGGGATAAAGGTGAGCATGGTGGAGGTCAGGGATGTGGAGCTACCTGAAACGATGAAACGGGCTATGGCGGCACAGGCTGAAGCGGAGCGAGAAAGGCGAGCTAAGATTGTACATGCTGAAGGTGAAGCTCAGGCTGCGGAAAAGCTGGCCCAGGCAGCGAAGATTATTGCCACTCAGCCTTCAGCTCTTCAGCTTCGTTATCTTCAGACTCTGACCCAGATTGCTACCGAGCGGACCAACACGATAGTGTTCCCCTTGCCGATGGACTTGATAATGCCGATGCTTGCCAAGATTAGTCAGGCGAAGAAATAGTTGACCTGTACACCTGCCCCCTTTTGGGGGGCAGGGGGAATCAATCTTTTATTACCGTGACATCACCGGCCACGATTTCGGCAAAACTGCCGTCAGAGCGGCGTAAGATGAGACTGCCGTTTTCGGTTACGGTTTCGGCTTTGCCCTGCTCGACTGCTTCCCCGGTTTTGACCTGTATCCATCTGCCCAGCATCTCCATATTCTTTTGCCATTCTCTATATAGGGGTGCTCCGGCCTGAGCCTCTAAGTATAGCTGTTCCAGTTCAGGTAATAGGGTGCTAATAAGGGCAGCCTTTGATACTTCTGCTCCTAGCTCGTGTGACAGGCTGGTAGCTATGTCTGTGATTTTGGGAAAGACGAGGGGATCGAAATTAACATTTATTCCTATGCCTATGATGGCAAAATTTACCTTGTCTCCCTTGACTTCGTTTTCTATCAGGATGCCGCAGACCTTTTTGCCTTTAATTAGAACGTCGTTGGGCCATTTAATCTGTGCTTGAAGGCCAGCAACTTTTTTAATAGTTCTGACCACAGCCAGGGAAGCTATCATGACAAGCTGTGGTAAATTATTCAGAGAAGGCTTGAGGATAATGGAAATAGCCAGGCTGCCTTCAGGTGATATCCAGGTTCTGCCCAGTCGTCCTCTACCTGCTGTCTGCGTATCAGCTATTATCACAGTTCCCTCAGCAGTTCCTTTTTTCACCAGTTCCTTGGCTGTCTTCATGGTCGTGTCAAGCCGGTGATAGTAATATAGCTGTCGTCCCACAAACTTGGTGTTCAAACGGCTTTCGATATAGGTTTTTATATCTTTTTCATTTGGCATGTTTACCCTTTGCGGGGAATTTAATTTCCTAGTTAGTATAGCGATAGCCTTAGGTTATGTCTATTGAGTTCGGTAAGACATCTTGACATTATAGCCGAAGCGAATTACTATTGCTTTTGGGACGTAAAAAGATAGGTAAGCCGTGGAAACGAAGGATTTGGATTATCTGGCTGATAAGGTTGCTACCTTGATTGTGGACTCGAATAGGATTATAGTTTTCACCGGAGCTGGTGTCAGCACAGAGTCGGGAATTCCTGACTTCCGCAGTCCCGGCGGAATCTGGACAAAGTTTGACCCTGATGATTTTACGATTCAGAAGTTCATGAGTAGCGAGAAGACACGGAAAATGCAATGGCAGATGCTGGCTGAAGGTAGCCTTTTGAAGGATGCTCGGCCGAATCAAGCTCATTATGCTGTTGCTGAACTCGAGAAGCTTGGCAAGTTAACTTGTGTCATCACGCAGAATATTGACAATCTTCATCAAAAAGCAGGAAGCTCCCCAGACAAGGTCTTTGAGCTCCATGGTAATATGCAATGGGTGAGATGTATGGGCTGTGATAATCGCCTTCCCATTGAGAGTATTCTCCCCAGACTGGAGAAAGAAGAAGTGCCTGATTGCCATCTATGCCGTGGCATTTTGAAGCCAGATGCAGTTTTCTTTGGTGAGGCATTGCCGCAAAAGACGCTAAATGATGCTATCCATCATTCTCGGCACTGCGACCTCTTCATCGTTATTGGTTCCACTCTCATTGTTTATCCGGCAGCCTATATGCCTATGTATGCTGTTGAATCTGGAGCTAAGCTGGTTGTTATTAACCTCAGTCCTACACCTATGGATTCTAAGGCTGCGGTGCATATTAGTAACAAAGCTGGGGAGGCGATGATACAGATTGTGGATAAGGTAAAAAGTCGCTTGTCAACCCGCAACAAGATTCTTTAGAAGTGGAAAACTACGGCGAAGGGAAAAGCAAAGCTGAGCGCAGGCAGCAGAAGAAAGCGAGGAGGAAATTCAAACTCCACGGCGGCAGCCTAAGAGTCATATACCAAAATGTCATCAGGCGGAGACTAAAGGAAAAGAAATGACTATGAAAGGCAGTCGAAAAGTCTTTCATGGTCTTGGATTCCGATGAGTTAAATCTTCTTCGGAGGTGGTGATGTGAAAAAGTTGTTGTTTCCAATCCTGATGGTTTTGACTGCAACTATCGGTTGTCTGCTTGCTCCATCAGTGTCTACAGTATCTAACCAACCACCAGCTGCTTATATAGATTCGGTATCGCCGGTCAATGCCACCCTGGGCGAAACGGTGACTTTCAATGGTCACGGCATTGACTCTGATGGCAGCATAGCCGCTTATAATTGGCGGTCGAGCCTGGATGGAGATTTGAGCACCTTGGCAAGTTTTAAGAGTCAATCTTTGTCTCAAGGGACGCACACAATTTGGTTCAAAGTGCAGGATGATAAGGGAGATTGGTCAAAGGATGTTTCGACGAATGTCATTATCGTTCCTGAAGGGATTGGCCAGCCGGTGGTGGACTCCTTCGATGCCAGTCCGGGGAAGATTGTTCCAGGTGGGTCTGCTACGCTTAGCTGGGATGTCTCCGGTGCTGAAACGGTCAGCATAGGCCCGGATATAGGTAACGTTGCCTTGAGCGGAACCAGGGTGGTATCGCCGACCAAGACTAAAACCTATACTTTGACAGCTACCAGCGCGGTTGGAACTGCGACTGCTACAGCTCAGCTTGTGGTTGCTGAGACACTGCCCAATAGAGTGGAACTGTATTCCATCATTGCAGAGGACGGGCAGATAAGGAAGGATAAATTTATTGGGCAGGAGCCGGATGTTGGCAACACAAAGACAAGTTCCGCCACCCAGGCCTTTTTGAGCTTCGATATCTCTACGATACCGAAAGACGCCACTATTAAGTCGGCCGTGCTTGATTTGACTACTGCCACTATTCATGGCGCTCCATTTAATGTGCTTGGAATGCTTTTTGTTTATGATTGTCAATATGAGACTTTAAGCTTTCGTGATTATGTTGTTGGTCTAAGACCTGGAGCTTTATTTACCATAGCCTTGCCGCCGTCGCAGCCTACTACTTCTCAGACACTGGCTTCTGCTGTTCAGAAGCGAGTTGATGCTGGAAGTTCCCGGTTTCAGCTCCGTTTTCAGTTTCAAAAATCTCCGTGCTGTCACCGTAATGCTGAATACGTGGAATTGGGAGAAGGTAAAACCAGGCTTATTATTGAGTATTAGGATTGATATATAGCGTGAATAGCTTGTTGTGATTACGGCTTTCTGTTAAATTGTAGGGGGAGGTGAAACATGAAGAAGTTAATTCCTTTATTTCTACTTGTGCTTGTGGTTGCGTTTGCTGCTGGCTGTGATTTGGCCGGGATTACAATCACCCCTAGCACGCAGCCGCCTGCCATAAGCTCATTCGGTGCCAGTCCACCAACCATTGCCGCTGGCGAGTCCTCGACGCTTAGCTGGAGCGTTGTTGGGGCGACCATGGTCAGTATAGACCAGGGCATAGGCAATGTGGCTTTGAGTGGGAGCAGGGTTGTAATGCCGAGCGCCACTACGATTTATACCTTGACGGTGACCAATGCGGCCGGTGTTAGCACTATGGCTACGGCTCAGGTCATAGTTACTGGGGCGCCATCGCCGCCAACGCCTGCCGGTCTACCGGTGGTCAATTCCTTTACAGCTAGCCCGCCCAGTATAATCGTCGGCGAGTTAGCGACTTTGAGTTGAAATGTGTCGAATGCGACATCGGTGGTTATCGACCATGGGGTGGGCACTTTTGCCTCTTCCGGAAACGCGTTAGTCTCACCAGCAGCGACCACTACTTACATCCTGACGGCTACAAATGCGGCTGGGAGCACTACGGAAATGGCGCAGGTTACAGTTTCGGGAACGCCATCACCTGGCGGTCTGCCGGTTATAGATTATTTCACGGCTGATCCGCCTATCATATCTGCCGGAAGTTTCACTACCTTAAGCTGGAATGTGTCAAATGCCACATCGGTGACTATTGAACCCGGAGTAGGCACTGTCGGCTCCGTAGGTACTGCATCTGTATCACCGGCAACTAGCACCAATTACACGTTGACGGCGGCCAATGCGTATGGGTTGTACAGTCTTACCATTGGCGTTCTGGTTACCGGTGGGGGACCGCATGTAGCTTACGATTTTGTGGAGATGGCGCCAATGGCATATTGGTGGACCAAGGTCGGTACGGATATGGTAGTCTTACCCTTTCCGGGAGCTTTAAACGACAACAGGGGCTTTGCCATCTATCGAGATAATATAAAGCTGAGTGACGGAAATACTTATACCAGAGTTCTCGAAACTCACCCTCAATGGGTTGATAACGGATGGATAAGTGGCAAATATTCAGGAGTGTATGTGCCTCCTGGAGCCAAGTTGAGAATTAAAATCGGCTTGATAAATGGCGCTGCTGCCGGAAACGTTGAATTCCATATAGGAAAATTTGGCGCGGTAGCAACTATAACTCGTGTCGTTGCCTATGCTGACGGTGTCCAGGTGGTGGAAGCCGATCTCGGTGCTTACACCGGTCAAACCATAGATTTTGTATTAGGCACCAATGCCAATGGTAGCTCAGGTCAGGACTGGGCAGCGTGGGCTGAAGCCAAGATAATCTATTAACAGGAAATGAGATAACAGTGTACCGATTTGAGCTGGATGGCAGGTCATTCCAGTTCAAAACGGTAGTTTTCAATGACCGGGTTGGCCAGCAGCTTGCGGCACATCTCGTTCACTTGTTCTTTGGCTTTAGTCAGGTCGCTCTTGTTGATTCGAATCTCGATATATTTCCCGGCGCGGACATCCTCGACTGAGGCAAAGCCGAGATTGTGCAGTGCGCCTTTTATGGTCAGACCTTGCGGGTCATTCACCGTTGGCTTAAGGGTTATATAGACTTTAGCTAGATACATTTTGTAATGTCCTCCTAGTCAGGCGTTGATATGCTTCGACATATCGGCTAGTTGTAGCCTTTATTACTTCAGGCGGCAGCATTGGTGCTGGCGGCTCTTTGTTCCAGCCCGAAGCTATCAGCCAGTCGCGAACCGGTTGTTTGTCGAAGCTGGGTTGAGAACGTCCAACAGTATATTGAGCAGCGTCCCAGAAGCGACTCGAGTCCGGCGTCAGCAGCTCGTCAATCAAGATAAGCTTGCTATCAACAAAGCCAAACTCAAACTTGGTATCGGCGATGATAATGCCTCGCCCCCGAGCATAGTCTCTGGCGTATCGGTAAACAGCCAGGCTTTTTTGTTCCAGGTCTCGAGCCGTAATTTTCCCCGCCAGGTTTTCCAGCTCTTTTTTGCTGAGAGGCTCATCATGTCCGGTCTCGGCTTTGGTGGTTGGTGTAAATAAGGGTTCAGGCAGGTCTTGGCTTTCCTGCAGCCCTTTAGGCGCGGCCACACCTGAAATGGTGCCGGCTTCTTTGTATTCTGCCCAGGCTGAACCTGAAAGATAGCCCCTAACTACGCACTCAACAGGGACACGTTCAGCTTTGAGAGTGATCATCGACCGGCCGATGAGATAGGCTGGATTAGGGATTTCATCCGGGAAGTAGCGCTTGAGCGAGTCAGTTGTGTCAACTGGCGTTACCAGGTGGTTAGGCATAACGTGGCTTGTCTTTTCGAACCAGAAGCATGAGAGCTGGTTGAGAACTAGGCCTTTATCTGGAATAGGGGATGGCAGGACAACATCGAATGCGGAGAGACGGTCGGTAGAAATGATTAATAACTTATCGCCTAGGTCGTAAGTGTCCCGTACTTTTCCTCGGCAGAATAGAGGAAGAGGCAAATTTGCTTCAGATAAAATTATTGACATAATGTTAACGGAGTTCAAAGTGCTTGAGGCGCTAGTTCCGCTGATCTAACTGCTTTAGCTTTCTTGGTTAAACCTAGCCGCTGGAATACTTTGTCTACATGTTTGATGAAGTAGTTGTAGTCGAATAGAGACTTTAGTTCTCTTTCAGGCAAATGAGCCATTACCTCGGGGTCAGTTTTGAGCAGGTCCAAGAAGCTGGTTCTTTGTTTCCACGCTTTCATAGCATTACGCTGGACTAACTTATAGGCTTCCTGACGGCTCAGCCCTTTATCTATTAGTGCTATAAGCACACGCTGGGAGAAAACCAGGCCTTGAGTAAGCTCGAGGTTTCGGCGCATGTTTTCTGGGTAAACCTGAAGTCCTTTCATTACTGAAGTGAAAATGCTCAGGATGTAGTCCAGGACCAGGCAGGAGTCGGGGAGGGTGATGCGTTCGTTGGAAGAATGGCTGATGTCTCTCTCATGCCATAGAGCGATATTCTCCATGGAAGTCAGAGCATAACTTCTTACCAGCCTGGCCAGCCCGCAGACGCGCTCACAGAGCTCTGGATTGCGCTTGTGGGGCATAGCCGAGGAGCCGGTTTGTCCGGTTGTAAATGGCTCTTCGGCTTCTAGAATCTCAGTTCGCTGGAGGCTTCTGATTTCAGTGGCAAACTTCTCCAGTGAACTGGCGATAATGGCTAGCGTGGTGACAAACTGAGCGTGGCGGTCGCGCTGGATAATCTGGCTTGATGCCGGTGCTGGAGCCAGGTCTAGCTTGGCACAAGCCTTGTCTTCAACCTCAGGTGGCACAGTAGCGTAGGTGCCGACAGCTCCAGAGATTTTTCCCACACTGATAGCTTTTTCAGCTTCGGCTAAGCGTGAAGCATTGCGTTTCATCTCCTGCACCCATAGAGCCAGTTTGAGGCCAAAGGTAATAGGCTCGGCATGGACGCCGTGAGTCCGCCCTATCATTATGGTGTGCTTGTGCTCAATGGCTTTGTCTTCCAGAACTGCGGTAAGCTTAGCAACATCTTGAGTCAGGAGTTTCGAAGCTTCTTTTAATTGGAGGCTGAGGGCAGTATCCATGACATCGGAGGAGGTGAGGCCGAGGTGGACAAAGCGAGATTCCTCACCAAGGCTTTCGCTTACTGCTTGGATGAAAGCGGTCATATCATGGTGGGTTACTTTGAGGATTTCAGCAATGCGCTCCAGGCTAAAACGCGCCTTCTTTATCTTTGGGATAGCTTCTTTGGGGATAGCACCAATTTCTGCCCAGGCTTCGCAGACAGCTATCTCCACCTGAAGCCATTTACCGAACTTGCTTTCTTCAGACCATATTTTTTTCATTTGTGGCAGGGAATAGCGCTCAATCATATTCTTCTCCGGGGCTACACTTCAGCCAGTTTCCGTTTGTATTTCTCATAGGCGTCTTTTATTTCTTTGTATTTCACGCCAAGAATTTGGGCGGCCAGCAGGGCAGCATTTTTAGCACCTGGCGTGCCTATGCCGACACATGCCACAGGTACTCCGGCTGGCATCTGGACTATGGAGTAAAGCGAGTCAACACCTTTGAGTTCGCTGGTAGGTAAAGGCACTCCGATGACAGGCAGTGTCGTCCAGCTAGCTAGAACTCCGGGGAGATGAGCCGCAGCGCCAGCAGCAGCTATAATGACTTCTATCCCATCTTCTTTAGCCTTAGAAGCATATTCACGAACCTTATCCGGGTTTCTGTGTGCTGATAATACCGACAATTCATATTTGATGTTTAATTGCTGCAGTATATCCAATGTTGGTTGTATTAATGGCTCATCGTTTTTGCTGCCTATGACTATGCCGACTAAGGGCATTTAGTTTACCTCCCTGGCTGCAATGTCTTTGCGGTAGTGGCAGCCATCGAATTGAATACGCGGCAGATTCTGGTAGACCTTGGCTCTGGCTTCAGCCATGTTTTTGCCGGTGGCTGTTACTGTGAGCACCCGTCCTCCATCGGTATATACTTGTGAATTTTTGCCGAGCTTGGTCCCGGCATGAAAGACCAGTATTCCCTTGTCCAGCTTGTCCAAGCCAGTAATGGGAAAGCCTGTTTTGTAATTTCCAGGGTATCCGGCCGATGCCATTACCACGCCAACACAGGCGTTGTTGTTCCACTCTACAGCCACTTCGTTGAGCCTATTATCTACTATAGGCAGAAGAATGTCCACTAAATCAGTCTGCAGGCGGGGTAAAGTCGCCTGGGTCTCCGGGTCGCCAAACCTGGCGTTAAATTCTAACACTTTTGGCCCGTCAGCAGCTATCATCAAGCCGGCATAAAGCACCCCTTTGTAAGGCATACCTTCTTGTGCCATTGCCTCTACCGCTGGTCGCAGAATGGTTTTCGTTACTTGCTGGGTTAGTTTGGCGTCAAAGAATCCGGGCGGGCTGTAACTGCCCATGCCTCCGGTATTAGGGCCCTGATCATTGTCAAACACCCTCTTGTAATCACAGGCTGGAACCATAGGAATAACAGTTCTGCCGTCGGTGAAAGCTAAAAGACTTACTTCTTTGCCGGCGAGACATTCCTCGATCACGACGCTGTCACCGGCTGAGCCGAAAATCTTAGCCTCCATAATGTCTGACAGAGCTTTTAAAGCCTCTTCTTTGGAAGAAGCTACGGTTACTCCCTTGCCGGCTGCCAGCCCATCAGCTTTAACAACAATTGGTGCTGGCTGAGACTCCAGGTATTTCTTGGCTTCAGAGTAGCTGGAGAAGGTGATACTATTGGGACAGGGGATGTTATATTTCTGCATCAGTTTTTTGGCGAAAACCTTGCTTGATTCTATCTGTGTGGCGGCTTTTGTCGGCCCGAAAATGGACAGACCTAAACGCTCGAAATAATCCACGATACCTGAGGCTAAAGGCGCTTCTGGGCCGACAACTGTAAGGTCAATGCCGATGTCTTGAGCAGCTTTAGCTAGAGCATCTATGTCATCGGGGCGGATATTCAGATTGTTGGCAATGGATGCTGTACCGGCATTGCCCGGGGCGACATAGAGTTTCTTGACTTTGGAGCTTTGAGAGACTTTCCAAGCCAGGGCATGTTCTCTAGCCCCACCGCCGATAACCATTACTTTCAAACCGATCTTCTCCCTATTATCTATTCGCCGTTGTGGTCAGAGTATCCCCTTGGTGAATTTTTCTGCCTGAACCGGGTCGAGTGCCTGAATCAGTTTAAATAGTTCAGCAACATGCTCCTTTTCGTCATCGCGTATGTGTTCCAGAACCCTTATAGCCTCCTCGTCATCCAATGCCTCGATATGTTCCTGGTACTGGTTGATAGCTTGCAGCTCGGCTACTAAATCCTCGCGGATCATTTCCAAGTCGAGTTCTCTCCCATCCTCAATGCCGGTTTCCTCATCAAAAGAATAACTCATCTCTACCTCCTTGCATACTTGATAACTGAAATGGCTATTGCTGCACGTGTCTGAGCTGAAAGCTGGATTATAAAATCTTCCAAGTTTCGGCCAACTAGTTGAGTATAGCCAGTACTTGAGGCAAAATCAAGTGGAGTTTTTATCCGAATATTTCTTGATTAATCTAGAATTTATTGTGTGGGAAGAGAGGTTGTTATCTATGCTACAATTGAATCAGTTAAAACCCTCCCTGTTATTCTGAGCTTAACTAAGAATAATCTAGAGGCCGTTCGCTGTTTCTTGGAATGATGTTCAGATATCCTGTGATACAATGGATGGGGGTGTAAGCCTTGTTCTATATACTCTACGGGAAAGACGATTTCTCTCTCCAGCAGAAACTGGAGGAGATAAAGAAGGAGTTGGACAACCAGGAGATGCTGGCGGTTAATACCAGTATTTTTGATGACCGGCAGCTAAGCCTAAGTCAACTCAAAGATGCCTGCAGTGCTGTCCCGTTTTTGTGCCCGTACAGGCTTGTCATTGCTAAGGGCTTGCTGGGACGCTTCGAACTAAAATCTGGTTCAGAGCGACGAACGACTCGCTCTCGCGCAAAACTCAATTCAGGGTTGGAAGAGTGGATGGGTCTGGCCGAATATGTCAGACAGATGCCACCGACCACTATGCTGGTCTTAATTGATGGCGAGATAAAGGCTAACAATCGTTTGCTGAAGTCTGTGGCATTGCAGGCTAAAGTCATGGTTTTTGCGCCAGTGAGTGATAGAAATCTGAGCGACTGGATACAAGACCGAGTAAAACAAGGTGGCGGCACCATCTCACCCGGAGCAGTAAAGCTGCTGGTTGGGCTTGTCGGTGCCGATTTATGGACTATGAGCAGCGAAATTGATAAGCTGCTTGCCTATTGCTCAGGGCAGGTTATCACCGAGGACAGTGTCAAGCAGGTAACAAGTTATGCCAGAGAGGCTAATATCTTTTCCCTGGTGGATGCAATTCTTGAAGGACGAAGAAATGTGGCTCAACAATTGCTCCACCGATTACTTCAAGAAGGGGCATCTCCTTCTTATGTTCTGGCCATGATTACGAGGCAGCTCCGTTTAATAGTTATTGCTAAAGACCTGGGACCAAAATTATCTCGACCCGAGAATCGAAATAGGCTGGGACCGACTTCAGGCTATGGCTTGGAGAAGGCGGTTAAGCAAGCCAAGTCATACACTTTAGAGCGGATAAAAAAGGCCTATCATAAACTCTTAGAAGCTGATATTGCTATCAAGACGGGGAAATATGACAGTGACCTCGCTCTTGACCTTCTGGTTGTTGAACTAGGGCAAGGTTGAGGACACTTTGAAGTTCCTAATCAGAAGGCTCTGGAGTTAAGAAAATATGCTAAAAAGTAGGCGGCGGTCGGTACTGGCTGTAGACCTGGGGGGGACTAAGATTATTACGGCAGTCATTCTATCCACCGGCGAGATCATATGTCGCAAATATTCCTTGACGTTGGCCGATGAAGGTCCTCGGCCAGTAATCAATAGGCTGTCATCTGCTGTGGCTGAGACAATGGCTCAGGCAAAGTTGAAAACATCTGACATAGCCGGCATTGGCATTGCTGCTGCTGGAATTATAGATGTCAACGAGGGTGTTGTAACTACCTCTCCTAACTTGCCCGGCTGGCGTAATGTTTCACTAAGGGATATTATTGCTGAAAGGTTGGGCTTGACCACTTATCTCATTAATGATGCTAATGCTGCTATTCTGGGAGAGCATCGATTTGGAGCCGGGATAGGATTTGATAATATAATCTATCTTACGGTGAGCACGGGTATCGGTGGTGGTATAATTATAGACGGTGAGCTTTACTCCGGGGCTGACGGATGTGCTGGGGAACTGGGGCATATGACGATAGAGGCCGATGGACCTCAATGCCATTGCGGTAATTTCGGTTGTCTCGAGGCTATGACTTCGGGTTGGGCTGTGGCTAAAGAAGCGACGATGCGCATAAATCGGGGTGAAAGAAGTTCTATCATTGAGCTTGTTGATGGTAGACTTGAGAGAGTTACGGCGGAGACGGTGGCAATGGCAGCCAGACGAGGTGACCAGTTGGCCTGCGATATAGTAGCTAAAGCCGCCAATTACCTTGGCATTGGCTTGGCTAATTTAGTCAATATCTTTAACCCGGAGCTAATTATTATTGGTGGTGGCTTATCTAAAATGGGAGACATGCTGCTGAAACCAGCCCGGAAGGTACTTAAAGAAAGGGCTTTTCGGTTGCCAGCTCGGACGGTGCATATTGTTCGAGCTCGTCTTGGCAGCAATGCGGGGATAGTCGGTGCTGCCGCTTATGTTTTTGACCAGAAATCGGAGGGGAATACGAAGGCATGATTTATTGGGTACCACTTTTGCATTTCTGTCAACCCCCGGCCTAAATGCCAGCGTGCTGATGAAACTAAGAAACGAGTCATATCGGCCACTAGTGGACGTCTTTATAGATTAGATATGGTTGGACTTGAAATATTAAATCAGTAAGGAGGTATGTAGCAGATGAAGGCAAAGGAGTTATTTGGGAAAGAAGTTATCGATGTGGATGCCAAAGTGGTAGGTAGAATTGCAGATATGGAGATAGATATCAATAAGGCGTCTATACGCAGCATTTTGGTGAAGGCAGGTTTAACGAAAAAATTGTCAATTCTGCCGGGAGATATTGACAAGATCGGGGATAAGGTAGTACTCAAGATTGCCAAGGATAAAATACGGAAGGCGTAACCTGATAAGCGGGCAATTCGTTTATGCAGGTTTATCTCGGTCTGGCGGCTTAACCCTCTTGATGCCGCAAAAGATAACATGTAGCTGCAAGGCTTTAGCCTCACCTCCCTATGATGGGAAATCCGATATACTAAGCCATAAATCCCGGAGGACATTAGAATTCAAATTTTCCAAGTTCAAATATATGTGATGCTGTGTCCGTTGAAATTTTAGATTCTTGCGAAGCAGATTAAGTTGGTTCGCTATCGAGATTTTAACTCAGAAATGCAGTCGAGTGCTCCAATATCTACCATTTTCTGGGCCAATTGCTTTCCAACTTGTTCCGGGGCTTGCGCATCGCCTTCCTCTGTGGCACGCAGAATGCGGGTACCATCAACATTGGCTACCATACCACTTAACTTTAAGACGCCGTCTGACACAATGCCGAGAGCAGCTATTGGGGCACGGCAGCCGCCACCGAGGGCTCGTAAAAATGTCCGCTCGGCAGTAACACTTTGCCATGTCGGCTCGTGATTTATTGCCGAGGCAAGCGATGCCGTCTCCTTGTCTTCGGAGCGTATCTCTATGCCCAGCGCTCCCTGACCTACAGACGGAGTGAAATATTCTGTGGGCAAGTATTCCGCTATCTTGTCTTTCCAGCCGAGACGTATCAAGGCAGCAGCGGCCACTATGATGCCATCCACTTCTCCCTCAGAGACCTTTCGCAAACGGGTATCAATATTTCCTCTTATCCCGCATATTTCAAGGTCAGGGCGGAGGGCAGAAAGTTGGACCGAGCGCCTGAGGCTTCCCGTGCCTATCTTCGAGCCTGGGGCAAGTCCGGCAAGCTTATCGGCTCTGGAGATAAGGACATCGCTAGGGTCAAGCCTGGCAGTTGTTGCTGCCAGGGAAAGACCGTAGGGGATTTCGGTGGGCATATCCTTGAGGCTGTGAACGGCAAAGTCGATATCACCATCAAACAAAGCCTTTTCCAGCTCTTTAACGAACACTCCCTGCTCGGCGAATTTATCAAGGGCAGTGCCGCTATCTCGGTCGCCTCTGGTTGTTATTTTGACAAGGCTAGCTTTCAATTCAGGGAATGCTTCTCTGAGCTTGGTCAGCACCAATTGAGCCTGAATGACAGCCAGTTTACTGCCGCGGGTGCCGATAGTGATGTTCCTCATTCAGGCTTGTCCTTGTCGAGCTGGAAAAGCTCGTTGACCAGCCTAATGTAGTCATCTCTCTTTTGGGAATTGGTCTTGAGGTGCTGAATAGGCTCATGGAGTATCTTTTGCACTATGGCTTTGGTCATAGCCTCTAAGCTCTGTTGCTCTTCCGCAGAGAGGTTACGTAGCTTTTTTATGGTCATATCAAGCTGTGTTTGGCGTATGTCTTCCGCCTTTCTAACCAGACTGCTTACTACCGGCTTAACTTCTATAGCCTGCCACCAGGTGGTGAATCTCTTCACCTCGGCCTCTATAATCCCCGTAGCTTTTTTAATTTCGGTTTCCCTCTGTTTTCGGTTGAGTTCTGAGAGATGGGTGAAGTCGTCGATGTCGTAGAGAAATACATCGTTAATCTGACCTACTTGAGGTTCTACATCCCGAGGGACAGCGATGTCAATAATCACTAGGGGGTGATTTGAACGGGCTTGCATGGCATTCTCCACTGATTTAAGGTCAAGTATGAGGTGGGGTGCTCCAGTGCAACTGATGGCTATATCGCAGGTGGCTAGCTCACGCCCAAGACTACCAATATCGACTGAGCTTCCGCCCAGTGCTGTAGCCAGAGTTGAAGCCTTGTCATAGGAACGGCTGGTAGTTGTAATCTGTGCAATACCTCTTTCTTTTAGCGCCTTGGCTACCAGTCTTCCGGCTTCGCCGGTGCCGATGACAAGTGCCCTGCATCTGGTCAAATCTCCGATGGCTTTGGCAGCTAGCGCAACTGCCACAGAGCTCACGGAAAGGGCATTTTTGCTGATTCCTGTCTTCTCCCTAACATGCCTGCCTACTCTGAGCGCTTGGTGGAAAACATTCCGTAGCGGATGTTCCACCATCCGAGCTTTCTTGGCTTCTTCTAAGCTCTGATTTACCTGTCCCAGGATCTCGAACTCACCGATAATCATTGAGTCAAGACCGGAGGCTACACGGAAGAGATGTTCGACTGCTGCTTCACTATGGTAGCAGTAAATGTAGGGTAACAAGTCATCATTTGAGATGTTTGCCCAGGCTTTAAGGAAATCTATGCTTGGTTGCGAAGAATCACCACTTTTGGGTATAGAGTAGACCTCAGTCCGGTTGCAGGTAGACAGTATGAGCCCCTGGGATACGTATTTTCGAA